>OGLV01000641.1_pt1 | contig 11005 bp, 9 predicted proteins | sample 1572851 | NCBI WGS metagenome assembly OGLV01 (sample SAMEA2582005, study PRJEB24529) | metagenome | biome: Human gut stool | place: China | collected 2011
AGTTAGTCTCCAGCTTCAAGTCCAGCCCGCCGGGCTGCTCCATGCCGCCGTTGATGCTTACAAGATGATATTCGTCATTTTTTTCGATGCTCGTCACCGCATCGTTCACGACCTGATTCCATGCCGCACCCTCTTCGTGGAAGGTGATCTTGTCGCCAACGGCAAGGTTTTCAATATCCTCTTTCTTATAAATGTCGTAACCAAACACCTTTGCAGTCAATTTGCCGTCCTGTACGCCGGAGGTAATGGAGGCAGAAACAAATGTGGTGGTCTGCGTGTCATCAAGGTCATCCAGTGTCCATGTCAGCAGATTGATCGGTTCCGTAACGCCTTCTTCTGCCACATGGGACGAGGCCGGCACTGCACTGGATGCGGGGGTGCTGGCGGGGGTGCCGGAGCCGCCGCAGGCCGTCAATGCGATGCCCGCAGCCAGAACAGCCAAAATCTTATATTTCAGGTTCATAAAAATACCTTCTTTCTTGACGCGGTAGATTTATTCCGCTACAATAAAAACGAATCAAGAACCCATTCTATTGCAACTGATTTTAAGATAGAGAGGAATTTCCCGTGAAAATTTTAAAAGTAAAATGTCTTGCCCCCACCCGGCTGGACAATTATCTGACCCAGCAATACCCCGCCCTGACCCCCGGCCGTCTGAACAAGGCGCTGCGGGAAAACAAGATCAAGCTGAACGGCAAAAAGCAGCCGCTTTCCACCCGCGTGATGGCGGGCGATGAGATCAAACTGTTCATTCTGGATGACGTGCTGGACGCCGACCGCCGGGTAGAAGGCCCCGCGTGGAAGAATGCCCGTACCCCGGCGCAGGTGGTGTACGACTGCCCGCAGATCCTGATCGTGAACAAGCCCGCCGGCGTTGCGGTGGACGGCCCGGAGGACGATACTCTGCTGAACCGCGCGCTGCTGTACCTGAACAAGCAGGGCGAGTACAAGGAGAACGACCTGTACACCCCCGCCTTGTGCCACCGGCTGGACACCGGCACCAGCGGCCTTGTGATCATTGCCAAGACCCCGGAGGCTGAGGAGCTGTTCCTTTCTGCCATCAAGAACCGCGAGGTGCAAAAGACCTACCTCTGCGTCACCTTTGGCCGTCCCATGCCGCCGGACGCCACCTTGGGCGGCTATCTGCTAAAGGACGCTGACCGCGGCATCGTGAAGATCGTGGAGGACAAGCAGCCCGGTGCCAAGGAGGTGGAGACGCGGTACGAGACCATCGCCGTCTCCGGCCGTCTGGCTCTGCTGAAGGTGCAGCTGATCACCGGCCGCACCCACCAGATCCGCGCCCAAATGGCCAGCATCGGCTGCCCCATCCTTGGCGACAGCAAGTACGGCAACAACAGCGCCAACCGCGAGCTGAAGCTGAAGTATCAGGCGCTGTGCGCATGGGAGCTGACCATGCCCCGCTTCACCCAGCCGGACTTTGCCTTCCTCAGCGGCAAGACCTTCCACGCCCCGAAGCCGTGGTATTACCAGCAGGTGCTGGACGGCACTTTGAAGTAAGACGATTTTCAGCAGCCGCCGTCCTCCACTTCGACCCCTCTCGTGAAAATACAATGCCGGGCAGACCGCAGTCTGCCCGGCATTATTCTATAAATAAGATTCTTTCCGCTGAATATGGCCAGAGCAAGGCGGAGGCCATTAAAATCGTTCTCTACGCAGAAAAATCAGACCCGCACCATATCCGGGGTGATCTCGGCCAGCGTATGGGCACCGCACATCTGCATGGTGTCGGCCAGTTCCCCGGCCAGCTTGTCGATGTAGCACTTCACGCCCTCTGCGCCGCCGCCGTAAACTGCGGTCACGAAGGGGCGGCAGATCAGAACACCGTCTGCGCCCAGTGCCAGCGCCTTGAACACATCCACACCGGTGCGGATGCCGCCGTCCACCAGCACCTTCACGCCGGTGCCCTTGAGGGCTGCGGCGATCTCCGGCAGCACCTCGGCGGTGGCAGGGCACTGATCCAGCACGCGGCCGCCGTGGTTGGACACCACGATGGCGGCGGCACCGGCCTGCTTCGCCTTCAGTGCGCCCTTGACGGTCATCACACCCTTGACGATGAAGGGGCGCTCGGCCATCTGCACGATCTCAGCCAGTTCCTCCACGCTCTTGCTGCCGGCGGGCGGGGTCATGTTCTTCAGGAAGGGCAGACCCGCTGCGTCCACATCCATGGCAACGGCAAAGCAGCCGCTGGCCTTGGCCTGTGCCATTTTCTCGCGGATGGTATCAATGTTCCACGGCTTGATGGTGGGCACGCCGCAGCCGCCCGCAGCGCCGATGGCGCGGGTAGCCATATCCATCACGGTGGGGTTGGTGCCATCGCCGGTAAAGGCTGCAATGCCGTTTTCTGCGCAGGCGCGCACCAGCACATCATTATAAGTCATATCGGTGTAGGTATCGGAGTAGTGCAGGTTCACCGCGCCCACGGGGCCCGCAAACAAGGGATAGCGGAAGCTTTTGCCGAACAGCTCCAGCGTGGTGTCCGGTGCACCGCCGGGGCACAGGGTGTCCATGTTCACCCGGATATCTGCCCACTTATTATAATTGCGGATGGCGGTATCGCCCACGCCCTTGGCACCCGGACCGGGGATCTGGTTTTTACAGGCCACGCCGTTGCACACCGGGCAGGCCTTGCAGTATTGACCAATGCAGGTACGGGCATTGGCAAGCACTTCAGGATAAGTCATAAAAGCATCCTCCTTATATTTCCCGCCACTGCGGCACAAAACGACCCACCGCAGTGCTCTTTGCCCTCAATATAGACCTATTTTAAAGGTGCGTCAAGGGCTTTTTGTGCTTTCCATCCATGCGGCAGAACACTTTCTCGCGTTTTTTCGTCATTTTTAAAAAAGTCTGATTTTTTTCAAAAAAATCCTTGACAAAAAGCCTGCTTTCAGGTATTATAGTGGAGCGCCAAGGGCACCCGCCCAAAGGCAGAACAAAAGATGTGGAAAGATGGCTGAGTTGGTCTAAGGCGCACGACTGGAAATCGTGTAACGTGTCAAAAGCGTTCTGGGGTTCGAATCCCCATCTTTCCGCCAGAAACCTGAAACAGAAATGTTTCAGGTTTTTTGTTTTGTCCGCAGTTTGCGGCGCTTGACATTTGCGTGCAGTTCCGTTATGCTGGAACAAATACGTTTTACCGGAAGGAGAGGTTTCCCATGGCATCTTCCCACAAAAAGCGCACCGGTCTGCGGGCGGCGCTGATCGTTCTGCTGTGTCTGGTTTTGGTGTGCGTGGTGGCTGCGGCAGTGCTGTACAGCTTGGTCAGCCGCAGGGTCAAGGCATTCCAGAGCGGTGCCAGCTTTGCACTGGACTACACCATCATCTCCACCGAGGCCGAGCCCCCCGCCCTTTACGCCCTGTTGGACAAGTTCGGCGGCACCACCGGCAGCCTGACCGGCCAGTACACCCCCCGGGCGGTGCAGCTGGCGCTGTACCCGGCGGGCACCAGCACCGTCAACGATGCCCCTCTGACCCGGATGTACATCAGCGAGGAAGAGACCCTTTACGACGCCGGGCAGCTGTACAACAAGCTGCGCAGCACGGTTGTAGCCGAGTATCCGCTGGCAAGCCTGCTGCTGCCGGGCTGGTCGCTGGGCAGCTACATCTCCCAAGACCAGCTGGCCACCCTGCTGGGGGTAGACCCCGCCGCCACCGGCTTGCAGCAGGTGAACGACTTCCAGCTGGACTTGAAACAGCTCAAAACCGTGCAGCCCGCCAACGCCAAGAAGGGTTACCTCTACCTTCAGCTGCCGAATCTCGCCGCCGGGGAGGACGCTCCGCAGCTGATTCTGGGCATCGAAAAGCAGGGTCTGCTCAAGACCCTGTCCCCCAAGGTGCACATCCTGCTGGACGTGCCCGCCCACCACATCCATGCAGAACTTTCCGGCACGGTGACTGCCTCCCAGACCGTGGTAACCGCTCCCACCTCCCGGATGCAGGACTCTGACGTGGAAAGCCTTGTGCAGCTGCGCAAGACCATCGAGAGCATCGTGCAGTTCGTGCAGACCGCTGCCCAGAGCGATGATGCTGTCACCTCCCCTGCTGCATAAAAAGCTTCTATAAACGCAAAAAATCGGACAGATCGCACTCTGTCCGATTTTTTTGCTGTTTAAAAGTTTTTTTACTTCTTTACGGTCTTTTTGCAGGGTGCACGCTTTGCCTTGGGCTTTGCGGCGGCAGGGGCAGTCTTGGCTTCCGCTGCGGGCGCTGCCTTGGCAGCCGGTTCAGCCTTAGTAACAGGCTCGGCCTTGGTTGCCACGGCGGGAGCTGCCTTCACCTCTACTGCGGGAGCAGCAGGCTCAGCCTTTGCCTTAGCAGCCTTCTTTGCAGCGGGCTTTTCTGCCTTGACCGGCTCTGCAGCCTTTGCGGCGGGCGTAGCGGGCTTCTCCTCCACCTTCTTGGCGGTGCGGGGCTTGCGGGCTGCGGGCTTCTTGGCGGGAGCGGCTTCCTTGGCCGGTGCGGCCTTCGTCTCGGCAGCAGGTGCTGCTTGTTCAACCTTGGCGGCACGCTTTACGCGGTCCTTTACCTCAGAGATGACCCACAGCTGGTCACCACCGCCGGGCACCTCCTGCCAGATCTGCAGCACAGCGCCCACCTCGGCACCGATGCCCACGGTATCCACGCAGTTGCCGCCTGCCCAAGAAGAGCGCAGACGCACGGTGCCCTCCGGGGTGTGCTCCACCTTCCACATCTGGGACGTGCCGCCCACGTCCTCCCACAGGTGCAGCCATGTGCCATTGGCGGTGCCGGTCATGGTCAGATCCAGCAGCTTGCCGGAGGCACGGTTGCGGATGCGGTACACACCATCGCCCTCGCGGACAAAGCTCCACTCCTGCTCGGGCTTGTGGTCATACTTGCCCAGACGGACAGTGCCGCCGTCCTTGCTGCCCTCCACTGCCTGAATGACATTGCCGGTGTGAGCGGCAATGGTATAAAAGCGGTCGGCCTCGATCACAGTTTGTGCTACGGATTTCATGTACAAATCCCTCCCAATCATAAAATGCACAGATTTTTCCAATTCCTTCTTATAAAGAATACCACATATCGTGATTTTTCACAAGCAATTCGACAATTCTTTAGCACTTTATATAGAAACCATCCTGTTTTCGCCTGCTTTTTCGCCCCTTCGCAGGGGCGAAAGGCCGTTTTTACTCCCTCTCGACATTTTGTCGCAACTGCGTTATACTGTTTTCATCAGGACTATCTGCCGCTCTGAAAGGGGCGGTTTTCTCGTTTTTTGAAGGAGGATATTTTTCCATGACCCAGCAGGACCGCACTGCGGTGCAGTATCACAAAATGACCGAGACCCCTATCCCCCGGCTGATCCTCAGCCTTGCCGCGCCCACGATTTTAAGTATGCTGATCACCAGCATCTACAATCTGGCGGATACCTTTTTTGTGGGGCGCATCTCCACCAGCGCTTCCGGCGCGGTGGGTGTCGTTTCCAGCCTGATGGCCATCATTCAGGCGCTGGGCTTTATGCTGGGGCACGGCTCCGGCACCATCATCAGCCGCCGCTTGGGCAGTCAGGATACCCACGCCGCCACCCGCTTTGCTTCCACCAGCTTTTTTACTGCGCTGGCCTTTGGCGTAGTGCTGGCGGTGGTCGGTCTTGCCACCCTGCCGGACTTCATGATGCTGCTGGGCAGCACCGAGACCATTCTGCCCCACGCCTGCGCCTACGCCCGGCCCATCCTGCTTGCCGCACCGCTGATGATCTCCAGTCTGGTGATGAACAACATCCTGCGGTATGAGGGCAAAGCAAACCTTGCCATGATCGGGCTGGTCACCGGCGGACTGCTGAACATTGCACTGGACCCGCTGTTCATGTTCGGGCTGGGGCTGGGCACTGCCGGTGCCGGTATCGCCACCGCCCTCAGCCAGACCATCAGCTTTGGCATTCTGCTGTATATGTTCCTGCAGGGCAAAACGGTCAGCCAGTTCCGGCTTTCCGCCGTCACCCGGGAGCCGCGCGAGTTTTTGCAGATCCTTGCAGGCGGCGCGCCCAGCTTTGGCCGTCAGGGGCTGAACAGCATCGGCGGGATGCTGCTGAACATTGCCGCCCGCAGCTACGGCGATGCCGCCGTGGCGGGCATGAGCATTGTGTCCCGCATTTTTATGTTCATCCTCTCGGTGGCCATCGGCGTGGGACAGGGCTTGCAGCCGGTGGCGTCCTTCAACTACGGTGCCCGCAAGTACCACCGGGTACGGCAGGCCGCCGTCTTTACCCTGCAAGCCGCCTTTGTGCTGCTGGTGGTGCTGATCGCGGTGTGCTGGTGGAACGATGAAAACCTGATCCGCCTGTTCCGGGATGACCCGGCGGTCACCGCTGTGGCGCTGCCCGCCTTCCGCTACCAGTGCTTTGCCATCCTTCTGCAGCCGGTGATCGTGGTGACCAACATGACCTTCCAGAGCGTGGGCAAGGCCGGGCGCGCCACCTTTCTGGCCTGCTGCCGGCAGGGCGTGTGCTTTATCCCGCTGGTTCTTGTACTTCCCCGGGTGCTGGGGCTTGTGGGCGTGGAGCTCTGCCAGCCCATTGCGGATACGCTCACCTGCTTCATTTCTCTGCCCTTTTTGCTGGCCTTTCTGCGGCAGCTGGAGCAGATGGACAAGGCAGAAGCGTCCCATGCCCCGGCGCAGCTGTAATGTAATTGTAACCGTTTTTAGCCGCATTTTTCTGCAAGTTCTGCAATGAAAAATGCGGCTGTTTCGTATTCTGAGTGAACGGAAAAATTTTCCTCCCTGTTTTTGCAAAGGAGTGTTTTTTATGAAGCGTGTTGTCTTGCGTATCGGCTGCGGGGCAGTCTGCACTGCCCTTGCCCTTACTTTAGGCTGTGGCTGCGCCCTGCTGCCGCCCGCCACCGGCGTGCCGGGCGCTGCAAGCTCTGCCGTTTCCGTGCCTACGGACGACAGCGGCAAACCCCTGTACGACCCCGCCGTGCTAAACGATAGCCGTTTGCGGGTGCTGTACTGCGACGGTCGTTTCGGAAGCAGCACCACCATCCTGTGCGGCAGCACCCCGCTGCACCAGTCTACCCGCAGTGAGAACGTCTCGCTGGTGGAGGACAGTGCCACCGGCACCGCAGACTACTGGCTGCGCAGCTGGTCCGACCCTACCGGCCGGGGCGGACGCCGCACCGCCTTGTACGACAAGACCGGCACCGAAGTAATGTCCTTTGAGGGCGAGCAGAGCGCCACCCTGCAAAACGACCTGCTGGTGCTGCAGGAGAGCCGCCTGATCGATGGTGGATACGTCCCAGAGTCAGGTTATGGCACCTGTCAAGTCATCGACCTTGCCACCGGTGCAGCGCTGCCGGTACCGGAGGGCGCATACAGCTGCACCCTATGCGGTGATAAGCTGGTGTTCAGCTGCTACGCCCGCCCGGAGGGACTGGACGATTACGACTGGGATACCGACTACCAGCAGAACAGCTGGGTGGTGGTGCAGGAGAAGGACGGCACCCCCGTCTACCGCGCCGAGGCCGCCACGGCGTACCGCCTTTTCTACGACAGTGACACCCTGAGCGACTGGGTGGAGCTGGACGTTGCCACCGGAGAGGAAACCACCGACCAGATCCTGTACAACACCCAGACCGGTGAGCAGTACACGGGCTTTTTGCAGGTCTACCCGGGTGGTCTTGCCAGCTTTTCCACCAGTGATGGCCGGTACGAACTGCGGGACATGACCACCGAGGACCGCGGGCTGATTGCCACCTTTGACGAGCAGCCCAGCCAGTATTTCCCGGGCTATGTGGTAACATGGCACAGCGGCGAGGATCACGGCTACGACCTTTACGATTTGGAGACCGGCGCAAAGACCCCGCTGTACGATGTAGACGCCACCGACAGCACCGTAGCTGTCTACGCGCTGGATGGCAGCCTGCGGGTGTACAGTAAGGACAACGGCAAGCTGCTGACCGACACCACCGTAGAGCCGGTAGAGCACCAGCAGCGGGTACGGATGAGCAACTGCGGCAGCGGCTATGTCTGGCTGGAATTGCAGGATAACGACCGCTACGAGACCACCGCCACCCGGCTGTACGGCCCGCAGGGGCTTGTCAGCGACCTGACCGCCCTGCAAGGCAAATACAGTTACGTCAACTACCTGACCACCGACCCTGACGGCAGACCCATGTTCTACGGCAGCCGCGCCGCTGTGGGCAGCGCCTACGGCAGCGTATGCGATGTGCTGGATACAGACGGCAAGGTGGTGCTGCAGGGACTTTCCAGCTGCACCGGGTACTATTCCAACAGTCTGAATGCCCTGCCCGACCATGTGTTTGCCGCACAGCGGGGCTTCTATGTGGGCTGGATGGACACGAGCGGCAACTGGCTGTACTGCCAGAGTATTTTCTCGTCTGCCACTGCAGACGATGTACCGAGTTACGGCTATTGATCTAGGAGGGTTTTCTTATGAAAAACGCTAAAATTTCCCGCCGCAGCTTTCTGCTGGGGCTGGCTGCCTGCTCCGCCGCCGGGGTGCTGACCGCCTGCAAGGGCACGGATGCCCCCTCCGGCAGCACCGCTTCCTCTGCCGCAGAGCAGCCTGCATCCTCTGCTGCTTCCTCGGCTGTGCAGCAGCCGGAGCCGTTCCTGACCGAAGCGGAGTTTCCCCCGCTGGACGGCAGCACCGCCTGCATCCCCCTGATGGCACAGATGCTGGCCGATACCACCGGCATGGACCTGGAACAAGCCCGCAGCAGCATCACCGTGAGCACCACCGCCTACGCATGGGAGAACTTTGGCCTGTACGACACCACCACCCGGATGCTGGTGGTATACGAAGCACCGGACTATGTAAAGGAAGAGCTGCAGGAAGCCAATGTGCAGCTGGAGCAAAAGCCCATCGGGGTGGACGCGCTGGTGTTCATCGTCAACGAGGACAACCCGGTGCAGGCGCTTACCCAGCAGCAGTTGCGGGACATCTACGCCGGAAAGATCACCAACTGGAAGGATGTAGGCGGCAAGGATCAGGAAATCGTTGCCTTCCAGCGCGGCGAGGACTCTGGCAGTCAGACCCTGTTCAAAAAGCTGCTCATTCAGGGCAGAGAGTTGATGACTCCGCCCTCTGAGCTGGCTCCCGCCGCCATGGGCGAACTGGTGGACAGCATTGCCGATTACAACAACAGCGCCAACGCCATCGGTTTCTCCGTGTATTACTACATCGACCAGATGTACTCCAAGCCCGGGCTGCGGCTGCTGGCGGTAGACGGTGTGACCCCCAGCAACGACACCCTTGCCGACGGCAGCTACCCCCTGTGCAACGATTTTTACGCCGTCATCCACCCGGATGCCGCCGCCGACAGTCCGGAGCGCCGCCTGTACGACTGGCTGGACACCGACGCCGGGCAGGACTGCATCAAAAAGTCCGGCTATGTGGCCGTCGGCCCGCAGACCACCGTCACCATCGTGGATTGAAATTGACAGACCTTCTCTCGTCTGCTACAATAAAGGCAGGATTTTGTCGATCTTTATGCAGCAGAATGCTGAAAGGAAGGTCTTACTATGGAACATCCCTCTCACCCGGTAGAAAGCCACTGGCGTACCTCCCTGCGCAACCGCATTATTCAGGCTTCCAGTCTGCTGGAAGTGCTGTTATCCGGGCTGGTGCTGATTGGTCTGCTGCTCAGCGTTGTGCCTCTGATTCGCTGGATGCCCGGCCTGCTGTTCGATGGCAACGAGGCAGAGATCCGCACCTTTCTGGAGCGCAGCTTGGACATTGTGATCGGCATTGAGTTCATCAAGATGCTGGCCAAGCACAGCCCCGGCAGCAGCCTTGAAGTGCTGCTGTACGCCATTGCGCGCCATCTGGTGGTGGGGCACGATTCCGCCGTGGAGAACCTGCTCAGCGTGGGCGCCATCGCGCTGATCTTCATTGTGCGCAAGTTCTTCTTTGTCCCGGCCTTTGGCGCACACCTGCCGGACGGCCACCCCGCGCCGGATCTTACCCCCGCCCAGAGCGGCATCCCCGCCGACTGGTTCCGTCGGCGGCATTCCGAAGCAAAGCCTGAGGAAGAGACCGAGACAAAGGAATAAGCATATACAAAAACCACCCCGCAGCGGCCGGTGAACGGCTGCTGCGGGGTGGTTTACTATTTTCTGTTACTTTTTGCCGTGACGGCCAAAGCGGTACTCCTTGCCCTCGCGGATGCGCTGGATATTGGAGCGGTGCATATAAATGACCATTGCGGCCATAATCACCGAGCCGATGGTGCACACGGTAAGGTCGGCGGCAGAATAGCCCCGGAACACCCCGTACAGGATGGTGAGCACCGGGTAAAGTGCTGCCATGGTCACGCTGCCCAGCGACACCATGCCGGTGGGCAGCAGGCAGGCCAGAAAGATGACTGCCAGAAAGGGGATCAGCACCGGCTGGATGGCCAGAATGGTGCCGCCCGCCACCAGCACGCCCTTGCCGCCCTTGAAGCCGAAATACAGGGGCTTCAAATGGCCGATAATGGCAAAGATGGCGGCAAGGTACACCGCAAGATAGGGCGAGAGCGTGGTGCTTTCCGGCATCTGGGTGAACAGCCAGCGGCCGATGCACACGGCCAACACACCCTTGAGCACATCACCAAAAGCGGTAAGTGCCGCTGCCTTTTTACCGAAGGTGCGCAGCATATTGGTCATGCCTGCAGCGCCGCTGCCGTACTTGCGTACGTCATCGTGGTACAAAAACTTGCTGACGAGGATACCGGTGTCGATGCTGCCCAGCAGATACGCCTGCACAGCGGACACCGCAGCGATGAGAACAGATTTCATCATCTGAGCCTCCCTGACGTGTTATACGTCCTTGGCACCCACCTCGCCGGAGCCGCGCTCCCGCACGACCAGACGGATGGGCGTATGCTCCAGACCAAAGTTTTCGCGGATCTGGTTGATGAGATACCGCTGATAGCTGAAGTGGAACAGGTGCTTTGCGTTCACGAAGGCCACGAACGTGGGGGGACGGGGGGAGGGCTGCGTCGGGTAGTAGATCTTCAGG
>OGLV01000647.1_pt1 | contig 10847 bp, 6 predicted proteins | sample 1572851 | NCBI WGS metagenome assembly OGLV01 (sample SAMEA2582005, study PRJEB24529) | metagenome | biome: Human gut stool | place: China | collected 2011
ATAGCATTCCGCAAGACTTGTGTAGATAACTGTTGCAATCTCTCCCAGAGTTTCCGGAACCTTCTGTCCTGTTCTGCGGCAGTAATCCTTAACTTCCTCTGTCATATTGTCAGGAGAAAGGAAACACTCATCATTTGCGTCTACTCTTGACGGGAAATCCTTTGCTTCCTCTGCCATTGCGCAGATTTCTGCAAAGCTGTATGCATCATTTACTTCATGACGCACAGACTGAATCATCCAGAGTCCCATGATATTCTTCAGGTAACGGAAACGGCCTGCATAACCGCCTTCATTTGTGAAGTTCATCTCACAGCTTTTCTCAGAACAGTCAGCTTCTTTTCTCTCAATTCCCATCAGTGACCATGTTCCGGAACTGATGTAGATAAAATCATCGTCATTTGCAGGAACTGCCAGTACAGCGGATCCTGTATCATGTGTTGCAGGTGCAACTACTTCCAGATCAAATCCCACTTCTTCCCTGATCTTATCTGACAGATGTCCGATGCCTGTTCCGGGCATGATCAGCTTCTGAAACATTTTTCTCGGATAACCGAGCATATCGATCAATTCATAATCCCAGTCCTTAGTGATCGGGCTTACAAGCTGTCCTGTCGTAGCTTCTGTGTACTCACAGGTTTTCTGTCCTGTAAGAAGGAAATGGAAATAATCCGGCACATGAAGAAGTGTCTCCGCCTGTTCCAGATATTCCGGATGTTTCTTTTTCACTGCCATCAGCTGATAGATCGTATTATAATCAGCTTTCTGGATACCTGTTCTTGCATAAAGATCTTTCAGGGAAATTGCCTTATAAACTTCTTTATCCATTCCCTCTGTACGGTGGTCACGATATCCTACCGTATTTCCAAGAACTTTATCATCCTTGTCCAAAAGTACAAAGTCAACACCCCATGTGTCCACACCCATACTTACCGGAATCTTGCCAATCTCTTTGCATTTCTTCAGACCATTTACAACCTCTTTGAAAAGACGGTCAAATTCCCAGCAGAGTTCTCCGTCTTTCTTTACCATTCCATTCTGAAAACGATAAATTTCTTCCAGAACCATTTTTCCGTTTTCCATATGTCCAAGGATATGACGTCCGCTGGATGCTCCGATATCTACTGCTAAATAATATGCTGCCATTGCAAAACCTCCTCAATATATGAATTTATACGCTCTTCATATCTGATGATTTTATTTTATCTCAACTTACTCCCCAAAATAAGAACCTTGTTTGTCTGAAAAAGTGTCCTTATTTGCTATTTTGAAATCTATCGTCGAAATAAGTATCTTTACAACTTAATAAAATCATCATTTCCAATCATTGTTTTATTGTTTGAACAACAACGCCGCACTTGCCATACGGCAGTGCGGCGTCTGTATTTCGCTACCGGTCACATTGTTCCCGGTAACTTTTTTTACTTAATTCTGAGGATTCATTTCCTCTCGATATTTACTTATCGATTAGTCATAAAGGTTAGGAGCGATTTCTTCGCTGTCCATATTTGTGGAATCATACCAGTATCCATCTGTAGGAACATCTTCAAGTTCCTGTCCGTTAGCTGCTGCTGTCAGAGCGTAGATTGCATAGTAACCCATCATCAGAGGAGACTGTGTAACAGCACCGATGAATGTTCCATCCTGTACAGCGGCTTTAATGATAGAACCAGCATCGAAACCAACACCGATAACATCGCCTGCTCCTGCGTCAGAACCAAGAACGTTCAGGTTAGCATTAGCTGCAAGAACACCTTCTGCTGCTGTCTGGTTGGAACCGAAGATAGCGATGCAGTTTTCCTGAGAAAGGATTGCCTGAGCCTCTGTTGAGCAAAGCTCTACAGTTGTCTGTGCAGGAACAGCGACCTGGATAACAACGTCTGCGTCTGCTTCTTTTGCATCTGCACCTTTAGCTGCGTTTACATAGAACTCGTTACCTTTAACTGCAACTGTTTTTCCGTCAGCCTGAATAAGTTCGATCATTTTGTCAATGAATCCGCCACCACGCTGCTGGATGTTCTGACCTGTGGCATCCTGGTTAACTTCACCGATGATAACCTGTCCATCTGCATTAGCTATAACATCTTTGATTGAATTATACATGTTTTCAGCTGCAACAGAACCAGCCTGTGTGTTATCTGTACAAACTTCACATACTACAGATCCTTCCGGAGCATCAGCGATACCTGTATCAAATGTTACTACCGGGATTCCTTTGTCAGCACATTCCTGAAGTGCATCAAGAACAGAAGATGTATCACATGCAGCAAGACCTAATCCGGCCGGCTTTGCAGCGATTGCTGTGTTGATCATGTTAACCTGGTCAGCGATATCAGATTCACTGTTTGGTCCCTGTGCTTTGTATGTAACACCAAGTTCATCAGCAGCTTTCTTCATACCTTCCTGAGCTGCATCCCAGTATGTAGACTGGAAAGATTTAACCATCATCGGGAACTCATAAGCTTCATTTGCTTTGAGATCTTTGAACTGATCCGGAAGATCAGCTGCCATAACTGTTGATGCGGACATTCCTGCTACCATTGCTGCACACATAACTAATGCGATCACTTTTTTTGCTTTCATTTAAAATTTCCTCCTTTTAAATATACAATTTAATATAGTTTTTTATAAATGATACCCCGGAGACTTCCTCTCTCGTTCCGCCTTCCCCAAAATACACATATGACAATACTGTCGCCGAACATCCCCTGGAAGCCCTCCGTTGTTTCATATCCTGCTGTTTTGCATCTGTCGTAAGATGCATTTTTCTTTATTCAGTTTTGAAAATTATTTTGCTGCTGCTTTCTTTTCTTTCATGATATCGATCAGTACTGCAATGATAAGAACTGCACCTGTAATGATCTGCTGCCAGTTTATCTGAAGTCGGATATATGGAAGACCGGTTTTCAGAAGCATGATAACGAAGATACCGGCTAAAGTACCGATTACTGATCCATAACCACCTGTTGCTGCAACACCACCTACGAATACTCCACCGATGGCATCCATTTCAAGTCCTGCACCGGTACCAGGCTGTACAGTTGGTGTAACTGCCGCATATGCGATAGCTGCAAGACCTGTGAAGAGTCCGCATACTACATATACCATAACATGATAGAATTTAACGTTGATTCCCGAAAGAGCTGCTGCTTCTTTATTGGAACCGATCGCGATCGTATAACGACCGAATTTTGTATGATTCAGAACATATTCCATTACAAGGACCAGAATGATCATCCATAAGAAACCGATAGGATAACGGGAAGCACTTCTTCCTGTTCCAACTGTAATCTTAAAGATTGAATGGAACCATCCGCCCTCCTGTGTAAGTCCCGGCCAGGGAGTGGCACTGCACAGGGATCCTGCACCTCGGGTAATCATACATGTACAAAGTGTTGCAAGGAATGGCGGCAGGTTCATAATACCGATCAGCACACCATTTGCTGCTCCTACAATAATTCCAAGTACAATGCAAAGTAACATTGCAAGTACAACCGGAAGATTATTATTTCTTACCAGAGATCCTGCGATCAATGCGTAACATACCATACCTGTTCCGATTGACAGGTCTACACCTCCTGTAATAAGAGGGAATGTAACACCGATTGCCATCAGAAGATCATAATATGAGAAATCCAGCATACTCAGGATTGTGGTATACTGTCTGAACTCCCTGCTCTTAAAGGAGAAAATTGCAAACAGTACAATAATAACCAGTAATACAATAAATCTCTGATCACTTAAAATACTTTTTTTCTTCTTAGTCATGACTTTCCTCCTTAATTGATGTTCCGTGTTGCATGATTCATAATGTGTTCCTGTGTAGCTTCGGAAATATCAATATTTCCTGTAATCTTGCCTTCACACATAACGATAATGCGGTCACTCATACGGAGAACTTCTGTCATTTCAGAAGAAATCATGATAATAGATTTACCTTCTGCTGCCAGTCTGTTCATTAACTTGTAAATTTCATTCTTGGCACCAACATCAATACCTCTGGTCGGCTCATCAAAAATAAGAATCTCACTGTCTCGTGTCAGCCATTTTGCGATAACGACCTTCTGCTGGTTACCACCGGAAAGATTGACTACCAGCTGCTCGCAGTTTGGAGTTTTGGTTGCCAGCTCTTTAACGTATTTCTCTGAAACCTCTTTTTCTTTTGATTTATTAATGAAGATACCACTGGTAAATTCTTCCATGGTTGCCAGCGTAGTATTCTCTGTTACAGATTTCTGTACGACACAACCATATCTTCTTCTGTCCTCTGACAGATAACCAATACCATATTTAACTGCATCCTGAGGACTGTTGATAGTTACCTCGCGAAGCTGTCCGTCTTTTCCCCTTATAGAGATCTTTCCACTCTGTTTCGGGTCAGCACCAAACAGTGCTCTTGCTGTCTCAGTACGTCCGGCTCCCATCAGTCCTGAGAAACCAAGAATCTCACCTTTGCGAAGTTCAAAGCTTACATTCTGAACCATCTTACCTGCATTCAGGTTCTCTACCTTAAGAACAACCGGCGCATCTGGTGCAACCATGCTATGTTCTTTTGGATCCTCGTAAATAACACGTCCAACCATCATATTGATGATGTCTTCTTTTGTACTGTCTGCTGTGATCAGAGTTCCTACATAACCACCATCTCGCATGACTGTTACTCTGTCAGTGATCGTTTTGATCTCATCCATACGGTGGGAAATATAAACGATTCCAAGACCTTTCTTACGAAGATCACGGATAATCTCGAATAAGTCTGCAATCTCTTTCTCTGTCAGTGCTGCTGACGGCTCATCAAAGATAATAACCTCTGCTTTGTGGGAAATAGCCTTTGCGATCTCACACATCTGCTGTTTTCCGACGGTAAGATTGTTCATCTTTTCTTTTGGATTGATTTCAATGTTCAGTTCCTGAAAGAGTTTTTTGGAATCTTCGATCATTTTCTTATCATCAATGCTGAACCCTTTCTTTGGTTCACGTCCGATAAAAATATTCTGAGCTACGGTAAGATCACCTACCATGTTCAGCTCCTGATGCACGATTACAACACCTGCATCCTGCGCTTCTCTTGTGTTATGGAATTCAGTTTCCTTTCCTTTATAGGTAATGGATCCTGAATCTTTCTGATAAATACCGGTAAGAACTTTCATCAATGTAGACTTTCCGGCACCGTTTTCTCCCATAAGAGCATGTACTTCGCCGCGTTTCACTTCAAAATTAACGTGATCCAGAGCATGAACTCCAGGAAAGGACTTATCAATGTCCTTCATAGTCAAAATAACTTCACCCATTGTTACATCCTCCCTTCCGATCAGTTCTTTCTGCGTCTTGCAGAAACGTCGACATAAACTGCTACAATTACGATAAGTCCTGTGATGATCATCTGCTGACCTTTACCAAGACCAAATGCCATGATACCCTGCTGAAGAAGAGAAATGATAAATACACCGATGACTGTACCGCCGATAGAAGCAAGTCCGCCAACCATGGATGTACCACCCATTACACAGCCTGCAATCGCTTCATTGTTGTACTGATCGCCGTATCCAGGCTGAACAGTTGTATAAGCACCAACAAAGAAAATTGCTCCGATTCCTACAAGAACACCGCAGATCACATAAGCAAGCATTCTCCATTTTTTTGTATTAACACCGCTGAGTCTTACTGCTTCGCTGTTAGAACCAAGACAAAGGATATAACGTCCCGGTTTTGTGTTATAAAGAATAATTCCACAGATCACTGCTGCTGCCAGGAAAATCACAAGTCCTACAGGGAATCCCTTATAGGAGATAAGATTTCTGAACCATCCGTTTACAGGATCACTTCCCAGTGGCCAGCTGACGGACTGTGTCTTTGTAAATACAGATGCAATACCTTTTGCAATGTTCATAGATGCCATGGAAATGATAAATGGCGGAACTGACATATAAGATACCATCCAGCCATTAAACACGCCAAATGCAAATCCGATCAGGATACAGATCACCATTGCTGCTGCACAAGGTACATGATAAGATGTCATGCAGTAACCTGAGATCAGGGCACAGCAGAACATTACAGGTCCAATGGAGAAATCGATTCCTCCAGTGGCAATTACAAATGTTACTCCAAGTGACAGAAAGCCCAGGAAGTATACATAGTTCAAAGTAGATTTGATACTGTCACCTACAGGGAACTTACTTCCCAGAACTACTTTGAAGACTACGAACATAAGAACCAGAATACATGCTAACAGGATTCTGTTCAGACCGAGTTTCTTCACAATTGGATTTTGTTTCAACTTTTCCAAGTTTTTCACCCTCCTTACGTTATTTCGTATCTCTTTGTTTTCTATATCTTACCTTACCTGTCGGATAATTGTAATGAAATATCTTCCAAAAAAAGGTTAAATATTTCCTTTTTTTCATCCGGAAATATTTAACCTTTTTGCTTCTTTTATCCTTATATTACGCAGTCGTTTCAACGCGTCAGTCAGCTAAACGGGAAGATCAGCCGTTCAATATCACTGTTATACATATTCTCCGGCGTAACCAGCTCGCATCCTGAATCAATATTCTTCTCTACTGCATCCCCGTTAAGCATATGAATGGTTTCTTCCACTCCGATATACCCCATCCGGAATGCTTTCTGCACAATAATTCCCTTATAAACGCCCATTTCCATAAGATTGATGGCCTCCTGAGAACAGTCCACACCAACTACTGCGATCTTATCTTTCGCTCCTGCATCACTGACTGCTCTTCCCACACCAACTGCAGAATATTCGTTCATTCCTGCAATCAGTTCCAGATCCGGATATTTCCTCATCAGTTCCTGCGCCAGTTCATAGGATTTCTCATAGAGTGAGTTACAGTAGACAATATCTACTATGTTATCAGCATAGTCACCAAGACCTTCCCTGAATCCCTGTTCTCTCTCCACAGCCGTGGAAACACCTTTTACATGGCTGACAATGGCTATCTTTGAATCTTTATCGATTAATTTTCTGGCATACTCTCCTAACATCCTGCCCGCATTCACATTATCTGTGGCAACTGTAAGATCCTGCAATTCTTCTTTTGTATAGGAATCAATATAGGTAATACGGATTCCTTTTTCTTTTGCTTCCTTCAGAAGTTCATCTGATGCATCCATGCTGGAAGGAGAAAACAGAATCGCATCCGGTTTCTGCTCAATGGCCTTTTTCAGAAGTTTATTCTGTTCTTCTATATTCTCTTCTTTATCCGGAGCCAGGATTTCAAGGTCAGATTCATATTCCTCTGCCGCCATCTTACAGCCGGATATTACCGAAGTCCAGAAATCATTGGTGTTATCCCTGATCTTTGGAATATAAATGAGGGAGCATTTTTTCGTCTGTGTCGCCTCCGGTTTCAGGATTCCGGCAAAAATCACCACTGCTGCCGCCATAAGGATTGCAACTGTTAGAATCTCTTTTTTATGACTTTTCATGGGATTCCTCCTGTATTCCGGGAATTACAACAGATGCTGTGGTTCCCTTTCCTTTTTCACTGTGATAGATAATGCCATAATCTTTTCCGTAATATAAAACCAGACGCTGCTGCACATTGTACACCCCAACTCCATTGGAACGGTAATTCACCTTATGCTTATCATAAATATGTTTCAGAGTTTCCTCATCCATTCCCACACCATCGTCCGTAATATCGATTACTGCATTCTCACCTTTCATATATCCATGTACTGTCAACAGTCCTTTACTGTCTTTATATTTTAAGCCATGATAAATTGCATTCTCCACGAGCGGCTGCAATACCAGACGAATGATAGGTACCTGTGTAATGGATGGATCTGCCTTTATCTCAAATTCCAGCTTATCCTTGTAGCGCATCTTCTGGATCGTGAGGTAACTTCTGACATATTCAATCTCCTGTCCGACTGTTACAAGCTCATCCTCATTGCTGATACTCTGTCTGAGCAGTCGCGCCAGAGAAGCCGTCATTATCACCACTTCCTCATTCTTCTTTCCTTCAGCCATCCAGATAATAGAATCCAGCGTATTATACAGAAAATGTGGATTGATCTGCGACTGCAGGGCTTTCAGTTCTATTTTTCTCTTCTGCTCCTGCTCCTTTACATTCTGCTCCATTAATTCCCGTATCCTGTGCGTCATCACATTAAAAGATCTGGTAAGACTTCCTATTTCATTGTCGGAAATCACCTCTATATCTTCAATATCAAAATTTCCTTTCTGCACACTTTTCATGGAATCGCGAAGCTTCTGGATCGGCAGCGTAATATTTCTGGCAATCAGGCTGGAAATCAGAAGAGCAACTATGATCAGCCCCACTGCTACCAGCACATAAATACTTCTTGTCTGTCTGCTGTTTCGTAAAAGTTCAGACATATTCATGCATCCCACAATAGTCCATCCTGTGATATCAGAATGGGACAGTGCATAAATTTTCTCGTCATCTCCCTTTCCGACAGTAACAATATCTGATTTTGCATTCATAACAAGTGAAATGTTCTCTGTCTGCAGTTCATTATATAACTGCTGCTGTTGTGGATGATAAACGATATTTCCATTCTGATCAAGAATAAAAACATATCCTTTATCTCCCATGCTGCTCTGTGCACAGAGTTCACTGATCGCACTGTAATTCAGATCCAGAAAAACTACTCCATCCTCTGCTTCTGTTCCTGTATAATTGCAGATTCCTCTGCTGAGTGTGATGACCCATGGTCTTTCTCCCTTTATCACATTCTGCACATGAGAAGATGTCAGATTATACCGGTCATATTTTCCGACTGCATCTGCATACCATGGCTGTGTATTAAGATCTACATATGTATTTCTCACAGATAATCCATTGTCAAACAGAGATGGAGAGTTCTTATCCTCTCTGACAATCCCGATATTTCTGATATCCGCCCTGCCCTTCAGGATCGTTTTAAACTGTTCCACAAGGCGCTGTCTGTATTCACTGTAATTTTCATCCTTTGTGGCTCCATATCCTTTTTCACTGTACAGATATTTATAAGCATCACCGCTTTGCGCGATTACTGACGCAATATTATCCATATAACTGATATACGAATCTATATTCTGATTCAGCTGTTTGATGATCGTCTGTGTATACATGACAGAATTTTCATAAATAGATGAATTCGTATATCTCAGAGATACCACTGTCACAACCAGCACAGCACTTAATACCAGGATCGACACCGCACAGAAAATAGAACTCTGAATACTCTTAAATTTTGAAGAAATCTTCATCGGCGTTTCTCCCTTGCATATTCGGTAGGTGTTTTTCCTGTCATCTTCTTAAATGAAATTCCGAAATAGTGTGGATCTGAAAATCCTACTTTTTCCGCAATCTCATAATTCTTCAGCGTTGTATTCTCCAGAAGTTCCCTGGCCTTCTCCATTCTTATCCTGGTAAGTGATTCGATAAACGTTTCCCCTGTCATCTCCTTAAAAATAGTGCTGAAATAGCTGGTACTGATATTCAGATAAGAACAGATACTGTTCAGACTCAGATCCGGATCCATATAATTTTTCCGGATATAATCCATAGCCATCATTCCCTGCCTCTGGCCGCTGGAACTATTCAGATCCTGAAGTGATTCAAAAACTCCTTCAGCATACTTCTTCACCAATGTCACTGCTTTATCAAAGGTTTTTGCCTGAGAAACTTCTTTCAGAAGCTTCTCTCTCTGAGCAATGATCTTTTCCGGATCATCACTCAGGGACTGGCAGGTATTTCCGATGGCACGTATCACCTGCTGAAGATAAATGCAGGCATAGCTTTTCTCCACCAGTGCCCCTTTGATCTCATGCTCGATCTGCTCCAGGATTTCTGTCACTTTCTGCCTGTTTCCGACCTTTATCTCTTCTGTCAGTGTTTCCAGAGATTTTATAAGATTAATACTGTTGTCCGTTTTCTTTTCTTCCATATCCAAAAGGAGGCTGCCTCCCAGCAGATACCGATAGCCAATGGCTTTCTCAGCAAGCTTATAAGAATAGACCAGTTCCTGAGGTGATCTCACCCAGCTTCCGATTCCTATAGAAGTTTCAATCCCGATCACTTCTTTTACTTTCTGCTGGATTTCCTGACAGATACTATGTATTTTGTCTCCGAATTCTCTGGATCTGCATCCTGTAAATATAATGCATACCCGGTTACTGCCTTCCTGATAAGCAACACCTGCATTCTCTCTGGTAACAATTTCATTTCCTATATTAAAAAGTACAAAGGACATCAGTGCGCTTTCCTGCTGTTTATGCATATCTACCTGATACATTTCTGAGTAAGTGTCCATATCAAAAACAGCTACTCTGTAGCTAGAACAGTCAAAGCTGATCCCCAGCTTTTTCAGTTCCAGAAGACTTACCTGTACATCTCTTGTACAATTTACAAGAGTCTCCAGTGCTTTCGACCGGATGACATCCACATTCTTGTGATAATCCTTTGAAGTCTGCGACAGGGATTCCATTTTTTTCTGTTCTTTTTTTCTGGAATCCAGCTTTTCTTTCATATTCCGGAGCACTTTTGTCAGTTCCATTGCTGTGACAGGTTTGAGCATATATTCACTTACATTATAACGGATTGCTTTCTTCGCATATTCAAATTCCCCAAAACCGCTGAATATAACAATAAGAATATCCGGATAATTATCATGAAGAAACTCGCTCAGTTCCATACCATCCATATAAGGCATACAGATATCTGTCAATACAACATCCACCTTGTGGCTCTGCACAAATTCCACTGCCTGTCTGCCATTCTCACAATCCCCCACAAGCTCACAGTCCAGGCTTTTCCAGTCAATGTTCTCCCTGATTGCATCCCTGACCAGGATTTCGTCGTCTACCAATAATATTT
>OGLV01000651.1_pt1 | contig 10814 bp, 10 predicted proteins | sample 1572851 | NCBI WGS metagenome assembly OGLV01 (sample SAMEA2582005, study PRJEB24529) | metagenome | biome: Human gut stool | place: China | collected 2011
TTTCCCTACACGACGCTCTTCCGATCTATAGATTAAAAAGGTGATCAAAGCCCAGACTTCTTTCGGGTCCCAGGCCCAATAACGACCCCATGAAACATTTGCCCACACAGCACCAATAAAAATCCCCGCCCCCAGACAAAATACTGCCGGATAGAGCATCAACCGACTGAAAAGCATCAATTGCTCCGCACGGACCTTACGCTGTTCCTGAATCTCCGAATCGATTGCCTTTTTTCGCCAACCTCCTATGCAGAATGCCAGTAATCCATTTAGCATCATAAAGGCAAACAATGCATAAGATACCATAATCAGAGAAACATGGATACTTAACCAAGGAGACAGCAACACAGGCATCAAAGGAGTGATCTGAGGATTGTTCTGCCCAAGATAAGCTACCAACAAGGCAAAACCCGAAATGAGCAATCCAAAAGACAACGTAAAAGAGAAGCGACACCGGAATATGCATGCAAGCAGAAGTGTACACAGTGCCATAAACAGCATGGTTTCATATCCATTGCTCATCGGAATACGCCCGCCAATATCCCACCGCAAACTGTAGCCAAAGAGTTGAAAAAGGAATGCCGCATAAAGTGCAACTGTAAAAACTCCCCATGCCTTACCTGCCGAACGATGCATGCTGCAATAAAGTAAATAGAAAAATGCCAGCATCCCTACAGTCAGATTGAACATGAACAACAGTTTGCTGAATGGAATGCGATTGTACAATATTTCAGCCTGCACTTTTACGTCAGATAGTGGTTTTATACTCCCATCTTCCGGTAAAGGATGGATAAGTGTTCCACTCCGTAGCATCAGTATCAATCCTACCTTTTCATCCGTTTCCATGATAGCCTTTTCCAACAAAGTCATTTTCATGTGTGGCTTTTGTCCGCCTTTCCAAAACTCCTGCAAGCGATAGTTTTGTCCATCAAACAAATCAGTAAGACGGGCATAGGAAGAAGGTAATCGGAGTAAATAACGAAGTTCCGCACTCTTTATATAAATCATCGGTTCATTCTGCCAAACCTCCGGACGAAGTAGCCAACCTCCGACAACCTGTTCGGGTGTCATACCACCATAAGAAGGTTTTCCGGTCAGTTTCAATACAAAGTCTCGTGCAAGAGTATTAAAAGGTACTACGCGATCATGATAAATCACTTGTTTGGAAGCCAGACTATCCGCCTGTCTGAGTGCAAGTGCCGGAAGACTTCTGTTTTCTGCATGCACCCCCGTTCCCGTAGCCATAAGCAACCACACAAACATTCCCCCTTTTCGAAGCAACGGATGCCTGAGTAATCTACGGAATTCCCCACTGCGACCGACAAGCATCCACAACATGGAGATACCCAGCAAAATATATCCTGTATACGTAATCCCTATTCCCCACGGGTCATAATTCACCGACAACCAACTCCCCTCTTTATCATCATCAAAAGAAGACTGGTAAAAGCGATACCCCTGACGAGAGAGGATACGATTCATGGAAACAGGTTCCGCATCCCGAATATAGCTGACGTAATCTGCCGGAGCATCCGTCCCCGGATAATACTCCACCCGAAAACTGTCTAAACACAGTGTGAACGGTAGTTCGATTACCCGCTTACTGTCTTGGTCTATGAAAGTTCCCACCTCAGTGCCTACTGTGAGATGCATATATCCTTTTTTGCTGCATGAAAATGTAATCATGGCTCCCACCAAGATAACAAGGAAGGAGCCATGCAACAACAATGTCGGGAGATGCCGCCACAACTGCCGCTTAACCAACACGACAACTGCCAATGCGGCAAGTACTCCCCACAAACAACAAAACCAAACTGTATGATAAACATACTTTTCTACAAACTCTGTTCCGCGTACATGCTCCACAAAGGTCACCACAGCAAGTAAAGCCACCAGACAGATATATAAGGAGACGAGACTTTTCTTCAGATTAAAAAGGTGCATATTCCTTATTCTTCAAAGCCTTAACTCCCATACATTCCATTTCGATCAACCATCCGGGACGGCATACAGGCGCATGTACAAATACTTTAGGAGTATCTGGAAAACGCTTGTCATACATACTCTTCACAACTGCATAGTCTGCAATGTCACGCAAGTAAACAATCATATGTCCCAAATCATCAAATGTGCACTCAGCCTCTTTCAGCAAGGCTTCTACATTTTCCCACATCCGTTCCGTCTGCCTGCGGATGTCGCCGGGGTATACTACTTCCCCTTTATTGTTGATACTTGCCGTACCTGAAATAAACACTTGACGCCGGTCACCGTAATCGACATACGTTCCGCGTTCAAAGCTGACACCATACTCATAAGTAGGATTCAGATGCGTAGGAGCATAAAGGAAGTGTATCTGTTCCGGCTTTAAGCCTGCCACAGCATAGGTATCCATTTGCACCAATACTTTAGGATCAGCATGACGTCCGCCGATACCTGTACTGGCAATATAGTGTGTTTTTTCCGTCAGGTTCTGAGTGACGAAAACCTCATTACGCGCCTTTACCACACCGGCATAATTCACATCCACATTCTGTACGAAGAACCAGGTACGGATACAGTTATCCGCCAATTTACATCCTTGTTCCATAAGTTGCATCACGTAGTCATTCAGCAACAAACGGGTCTGGTATTCAGAATTAGCAGCACGATTGAAAACACTGCCTCCCCACAGGTGGCGATACGCATTGTGCTTTACTTCAAATAGTTCGTTGTGCAGCACTTGTGTCTGCACATTGGTCTGTAAATAAGCCCACAAAGCTATTTTCGTCCCATCCAAAGGGGGTTGCTCTACCACGGAAAGAGCACAGTCGGAACTTTCGGTAGTGATAGCCAGCAGGAGGTCAGCCTGATTGGCGGTATCACTCAGAAAATAACGTTTAAACACAGCCATGGCACCTTTCAATTCACCTGCAAGCAAATCGTTGTAGGCATTGGCTACTGCATTTAATTGTTCTTCATAAGTGTCTTCCGGCCGGGTAGAGTGAATCATTACATGAAACTCTGAAACGCCTTCTTTTACTTCATATTTAAAAATCTCGGTTAATGTATTCTCTGATTGATTGGTTGGTTGTTTTTTGTTGTTCATTTCCAATATCGTTTACTCGTTATTCAAAAAAATACCTTCGTTTATCCAATTATCTATCAGTTTCAATAAGGGTTGCTCATCTTCTGACAGCATATCGGTATGGTTCATACTCGTATCACCAGCCCTGTTCAAGACCAGATGTAGAAAACTCTCTTCTGCACTGCCAGGCTTCACCAATAGTATATCACTATTCTTATGCGCCGGCTGGTTGACCAACGCATGATAGCTCTTACCCTCCGTCAGAAATAAATTACCTGATGCAGAACCGGTCTGCCCATGGCATGCTACACATCTTTTATCGAAAACCTGTGACTGGATAGAACTGAACATACCCACGTCCAGTGTTCCCACATCCATTAATATAGTATCTGTAATAGCTGCGAGTTCTTCATCTTCCATCGTCTTAAATTCGACAATACATTCGCGCAGACGACTGATAACACACAATTTGAGTGATTTCACTTCATCACTGATACCTCCCAGTGTCATAACGATATCTGTTCCGTCGGTTACATTGACTGGCAGTGATTTCGTTATAACAGCGTATTCACTTTTATCATTGAAGCCTGCCACAACGACACTATAATCATCCATCCAATTGCTGATACCACTGAAACGACCTGTCAACTTTAGGACTCGGCCACCACGCTGCACCTCTATCTCCTTCTCATAGATTCTTCCATCATCACATGAACAGAAGCAGAGTGTCATCCAGATAGCAGCAAAGAATAATATACATTTCTTCATAACTACTCTCTTTGTTTTTTTAGAAAGTATATTGCAGCATTACTGTTGCAGAATGAGTGGCCAGACCTAAATTATCATTATCTCGGTCGAGCTGTGTATCGTGCCCCGTACGGGCAATATACTGGTACATAGCCTGGAGTTTCAGGTTACAACCCTTAAAGAAATAATTCATACCCACAGCCGGCATATTCAAAAATCCGTCATCGCCGGTACCGTTACGGTTAAAGAAGTCATAACGTAAGGCAGCCTTCAAACGGGGAGCAACAAAGTAACCGCCCTGTACGTAACCACCCAGATAATTGTAGCTTTCATTGATCTTCTGGCGATCCGTGAAACCTACATTCATATAATATGCTTCGGCACCCAGATACAGTTTGTTCTTTAACATGGCAAATTCCACTCCCACACGGGTATCATTGGTATTCTCATTCTCACTTTCCACATTGATTGAAGCCGATACACCGAACATGATCTTATCTTCATTCAAACGGTTGGGATTACCTTGAGTGGACGGCATCACACCTTTAGGCATATAAGTAAAGCGTCCCGCATACAGTAAAGAAGGAATATGCCAATCATCACTCAGAGTTTTTGTAGCTGTATTTACAGAAGAACCGGTACCATTGAATAAACCTACTTCATAGCCAAATTTATCAGCTAACAATCCGTGAATTTCAACACCGAGGTCAAAACCGGTACCGATGTTAGGCGTTACCGCATTCAAAGAATAAGGCAGAATGACGGCAGAAGTCAACGATACCGGCAACTGCGGCAACAATGTTTCGCCCAACGTCGTCAGATAAGCATGTGAGAAAGGTGTTTTGAATTTACCGACACGCACGGCAAACTGTTTTTTAAGTTGCACATCGAACCATGCTTGTTGAAGCAATGCTCCCCCACTGGCAGCCGCATTGATAGAAAGATTAAAGGCTACTTTACCAAAAGCTTTACCAGTGAAGCCCAATACAGCATAGGGAATTGAGAAACCGGAATTAGCTACATTATCCTGATTGTACGCTTTATCCAGACCTTCATCATCATACCAATTGAAATTTGCACAAGTCTGTACCAACAGGTAGGGCTTGAATACAAAGTCTCCCTTCTTGGTTTCTATCGTAAATCCCTCTCTTCCGGCAAGTGACACTACACCGTTTTCTGTATCTTCTTCATGCTGTGCCATAGCAGCCAACGAAAGGGCAGCCATTACAACCATTAAAATTAATTTCTTCATAATTGCTTGTATAATACTTATTGGTTTTATTGTTCGTTATTTGTTTTATAATGATTCCAGAAATGCGACCAACGCATTACGATCTTCTTTACTCATCTTTTTGAAGAGATTCTTCGATGCTTCACCTTCACCACCGTGCCACATGATAGCCTCAATATAGTTGCGGGCGCGCCCATCGTGCAGGAAGTAAGTATGACCATTCACAGTTTCCTGCAATCCGATACCCCAAAGCGGAGTCGTTCGCCATTCGTTGCCACGGGCCAAACCGCTTACATAGTTATCATTCAGTCCTACGCCCATAATTTCAGAGCCCATGTCATGAAGCAGGAAGTCCGAATATGGATGAATTGTCTGACTACCCAGCCAAGGAAGGCGGGTTCCGTTCAGCAGTATAGAACCACGTGGTTTTGTGTGCAAGGTGGTTACATGGCAGAGATGGCACTTCGCCTTATAAAAATTCTGCTCACCCTTGATCACTTGTTCATTATTCACATTGCGACGTGCCGGAACACTAAGGCTCTGCATGTAGAGATCTACATTCTCCATTTCTTCCGTAGATACATCCAACTGGGCATAAGAAAGTCCCATCATACTGCCTTGATTTACTTGTGCCTGCCCTTCACAGATTTCTTCGGGATAGCGGCTGTTCGTAACTCCCATATCGCTGGAGAAACCAAGTTCCACTGTCAGGTCGGCATGCTGCGCTTTATTACCGGACAAGCCTAAACTTCTCATTCCTCTCTCGGAGATATAGTTGCAACGGCCACTGATACCATATTCCGGATAATTGCTTTTAGCAGCCAAAGCTTCAATTTCAGTGGGATCGAGCGCCATCATTTGTCCCATACCTACGTGGCGCAGAGGAATACGCACCGTACAGAACAGGTCTTCGGGTTTGATGCTGTCCGCATACCATTCATAAATAGAATAATTGGGTTTGCAGAGTTCATACGTCTCACCATCAGGGAACTGGAAAGTCTCATAGGTATATTCCACTTTCAGTTTTCCCTCGGGCTTCACACCATAAATAGCCTGATCATGAAGCACACGTCCATAATCCTGAAAGAAAGCTCCATTCTTACGACTAATATAAACCAACATAGACGAAAAGCCGGAGCTACCGGAACCACCTTCGCTCCACAAAGTAGGTTGCGTACGTCCGGCATTTCGGTGACAGCTACCACAAGAATAACCGGCATAAACCGGTCCCAGTCCTCCACCTATTCCATTACTACTGGTGCGGATATCATCATACAATTTGTCACCACGGGTGAAACGTTTATCGTATGCCCCTGTTATCCAGTCAGCAGACCTGTCATAAGCATAAGAGGAAGTCAGGAAGTTGGTAGCAGTACCGGCAGAGAGGGCAAAGCCGGCAGGTACTTCTATATCATCCACATCAATTCCATCATTTTCGCAAGCGAACAATGCCAGAAGCGAAAAACAGATTGGAAATGAGTATTTTAATAAGCCATTCATTCGTTATTGAATTATTATTGCAAAATACGTAACTAACATTTATCTTTTTAACGCAGATGTTGCGGAAACAACAGAATATTCATTATCCCGCTGTTTCCGCAAAATCTTATTTCTAACAAGTAAAAATCTTACTGAATGGTACGGGCTTCACCATCTTTGAAGATCAAATATTCCAAAGTGTGGTAACCACGCAAAGCTTGTGCACCGGCAATTTTATCATCTTCTTCATCATAGTCACCATCCCAGTTTAAGTCTGAATAGTTACCGGAAGTCAAAATCTGTCCGATGCCATCCTGATCGAGTGGCCAGCTATCCATATTGGGGTCAAGACCTTTGTCGGCAACCGGACCAAAAAGGAATGCCTCACTGGTTTCCCACGGTGTACGAGCAGCAAGCCATGCTGTGGCGCAAGCCTTGAAGTTAGCATTGCTGGGAGAAGTACGGAATGTCTCAACAGCATCGAAAAGAGCCTGATTTCCCGCTTTCAAATCAGAGTAAGTAGGTAATACAACTACATCCACATAATTTTTTACGACTTCAGCCAACACTGTTTTATCAATACCTTCGATACAACTCTTCAAACTACCCTTGAGTACTCCCTCTAAAGTGGCACAAGCTTCCATAGCACTTACTGCTTCCGGACTATTGATATTGTTGCGGAAAGGACTCGGGATAGCCCAAATTGCTGCTGCTGCGTCATCAATCGCTTTTTTTACTTCAGTATCAAGATTAGCATTTACTGCAGCTACTGCTTTTGAGAGAGATGACTCGCTAACAACACCTGTACGTGTTCCGAAATAAGCATTACGAATAGAATAGATATTGTTACGATAGTCTTCACGAGAATGCCAGCTGTACCATGACTCTACAGCATACAAAGCCTTTTCTTCATTATTATGTATGAAAAGATCGTAAGGGTCACCAATTTTGGCAGTACCTACTTCATTGGCAATGTCTACACAGCCATCAATCAACTGCTCAACGCTCGTCAAAGCATCTTGATTCTTAAAGAAATCTGCATAACTTCCACCTTCGTTGTATTTAACCGCCCAGTCATCATAAAGAGCAGTAGCATCATTCACCAACAATTGTGCAACTACTCGCATGTAATTTCCCCAACTACTTGCATTCTCTGCCGTATAGTCAAGATTTTTAGCGTCTATAGTCGTAGTGTCATCATCACTACAAGCCGTAATGGAACACATCATGCCCAATGAAAGAGCCGACAAGTAAAAAAACTTTTTCATATTACTTAAACATTAAATTAATTATAAATACCTATTTGAACTATCTCTTGGTAAACCAACCGACATAAGCTATACCGATAGCAAATTCATTTTCATTGTTATATTTAGTCGATCCAAATACCTTGTTCGTACCAATATGACGGGTAGTATAATCGGCTTTCACAACCAGATTCGGCAATGCAAACCAGTTAACTCCTGCCGTCCATTTGCTTACCTGACAGCGTTTCTCCATTGTAGCAGAACCTTCTGCCTCTTCCTGCGGGTTGTAGTATTCATAACGGGCATAAGGATAAATAACCGGACATTTCTTCTGCGAGAAGAAAGCACTCAGGTTAAGACCAGCCTCCAAGCCATAGCACAGGGCATTCTTAGCTACATTACGCATAGCACCGTGATAATAATTGGAGTTATTGGAAAGAGTAACCTTGCTGATCTTGGAAGAATTCTCTAAATCACCATAAATGATATTACCACGAGCGGTAACATATTTATTTTTATACTGTGCATCGGCAGAGTAAATTTTCACTGATGAGCGGCCTACACTGCTATACTTATAATTCTTATCAGCATTGGCTGTCACGTCATTACAATAGTAAAAGGCAGCACCTACACGCAGTCCCGGTACCCCTTTATAGTCCAGACGTGCTACATAAGCAGGTGAAGTAAAGTTATCTTGTTCAAAGAGTCCCTGCTTACCACCGGCAACCCAGTTATCGCGACCAAAACCATCAGCATTCAAGCCGGCAACAATCATTGCCTGATAATCAAAACGCGCATATCCTTTACCAAAAGAACCGAAGAATTCCAATCCTGTCTCATGCCAGGTAGAAGGAATAATTGTGGTTTCACCCTCAGGACGAGATGTTCCAAAGAAGTTGATAGGCTCATGGTGTGCATTGGTCAATCCCATAGGTACAATCAAATGACCGGCACGAATATTGAAAGCCGAATGTATCAGACGGGTAATGTGAAACTGCTCAAGAGCGACTTCTCCACCCTTTTCCATTTCTGTCTCATACTCACCGTTTTCTGAATTCTCAAGTTCAGTTTCAATACCTACACCTCCTGCTTCAAACTCTATTTCAGCACCCAGTATCCACTTGGAATTAAACTTGTAGTCAAAAGCCAACACAAAACGAGGAATCGCAATGGTATTGCGGTGATCACTGTTATCGACCCCACCATAGAAACGATTCGTTCCGTAATTCATAAACTTTGCTACCATTTCTCCGTATCCACCGAAACGGAACTTTTCGTAGTCGTCATCTTTTGTTACCTGTTTTATTCTCTCTTTCTTTGCCGTAGTTTCAGATACCTCTTCTGTTGAGGTTACTTTTTCAGGTTCATTAGCCCGTAAAGTATTGTTAAAAAGCAAGAAACCTAAGGCGAATAAGCAAGTTAATTTTCTCATCTTTTATCTTAAATTTTGTTGGCGCAAAGGTAGAGGGAGTTAAAAAGGCGGGCAATACCCAAATATGAGTATTGTGTTATTAAAAATAATAATAAGTAGGTACTTAAACGAACACTATTTCTTTTTGTTCTTTTTTACAAAGCAGTAATTCACTAAAAAGATAGCCGCAAAGATCACAGCAATCCAGATAAAACTAATAAATATCAAATAGCGGTTATAAATGTACTCTCCCTCTTCAGGAACATGATTAAGCATACATAGCAAACAGTTACACTGAGGATTATCAACGTCATGAGAAAAGTAAGAGTACAGTAAAAAAGATAAGCTACCTGCAAAAAGAATAATAATAGCTATTATTCCCCATCTCTTACAACTTAAAGGTCTGTCAATTGCCCTTTTATGATTGGTTAGTTTCACCATATAGTAGTTTATAGTTAGATTATACGCGCAAAGTTGCATGCTTTCAGCGACCTTGGCAATACCCAATAATTGTGATTTTTATAAAAATCTAACAAAAAACCATCATTAATGGGTATTTCAGAAAACGCGGATTCTCCCCTACTTTGCAGTCGAGAAATAAAACTTATGCAATACCCTAAAGATGACATACAAAAAGAAATTTTGAAAGCTGCCGAAAAGGTATTCCTCGAAAACGGCTTTCCGAAGGCTTCCATGCGTGAAATTGCGCAAGAAGCACAGGTAGGGTTGAGCAATATCTATAACTACTTCAAAAGTAAGGATGATATTTTCTGTACGGTGGTACGGCCTGTAATCAGTGCATTCGAAAGGATGCTGCACGAACATCACGGGCGTTATGGAGCAGATATCATGGAGATGTATTCCACAGAATACCTACGATATGTGATAGAAGAGTACATGACATTGATACAAAAGCATCGCAAATTGTTGGTATTGCTATTTTTCCATGCACAGGGTTCTTCACTGGAAAACTTCAAGGAGAACTTCACCGAACGCTCCACATCACTTGTGAAAGAGTACTTCAGAGATATGAAAGAAAAACATCCGCAAATGAATATCAATGTAACCGACTTTTCTATCCACCTGCACACGGCATGGATGTTCACCATGTTTGAGGAATTGATCATGCACCGAGTCGGGATAGAAGATTTGGAACAGATAGTCACAGAATACATCACATTCGAAGTAACTGGTTGGAGAGAGCTTATGAAAATATAAGCTCTCTCTTTTTTTGAACGAATCTGAATATTGTTCGTTTTTAAAAGTATGATAGATTATGAAAGAGAAACTGAAAAAGAAAAATTATCCGTTCACATATATGGAGACCGATGGCGGTCATATCTGGCGCAACTGGCGCATCTATCTGGGTGAGTTTGCCCAGAAAATCTTTAAGTAACTTCAAACAACATCACAATGAAAAAGATAACATTTTTGGCAACAGCCTTGCTCTTGAGCATGAGCAGCTTTGCACAGCAAGCTTTGTTCGACAACGTACCTGTGGTATCTCCAGAGGTAAACGCCAACCATACAGTAACCTTCCGTCTCAAGGCTCCCAATGCACAGAAAGTGCAGATTACGGGCGACTTCTTGCCTACCAAGCAGATTGATACCCCTGTGTGAAAGTATGATGCACCG
>OGLV01000653.1_pt1 | contig 10797 bp, 14 predicted proteins | sample 1572851 | NCBI WGS metagenome assembly OGLV01 (sample SAMEA2582005, study PRJEB24529) | metagenome | biome: Human gut stool | place: China | collected 2011
TTTCTTTCTCGGGAAAGAAAATGGGGGGTGTGGTCTTGCCGCCCGCAGGCGGCATCTCCCAGCCGCATAGGTGCGGCTAAACTACCGCTCCCTGCGAGATATGGAACACTTTTCCACTCAAAAGTGTCCCCAACCGATCCTCTTCACAGCACGTGATAAACACCTGCCCGCCAAGGATGCGGTTGAGCACATATTCCTGCCGCCGTGGGTCCAGCTCGGACAAAACGTCGTCGAGCAACAGCAGCGGTGTGCGGGATGTGATCTCGCGGTAAATCTCCCGCTCGGCGAGCTTGAACGCCAGCGCCGCCGTGCGGGTCTGGCCCTGAGACGAAAACTGCCTTGCGTTCACGCCGCCGATCGTCACGGCGATATCGTCCTTATGCGGGCCGGAAAGGCACATTCTTGATGCCCGTTCCGCCGCCGCGTGCGATGCCTGATGCGCGCGCAGCTGGTCGTAAATCGTTTCAATTGGCGCGAGCGGGTCTGAAATGGTCGAAACCGTCTGGTATTCGACGCCCAGCTCTTCCCTGCCGCCGGAGCATTCGCGGTGCGCGATGCCCGCATATTCCTTCAATCGCTCGCAGAACCGCGCACGGTAGTAGATGATGACCGCTCCGCTCTGCGCCATGCGCAGGTCAAATTCCGGCAAAGTATCAAGAAGTGATGGATACTCTTCGCTGTCGCGCAGAATGCGCGTCTTGTGCTCGTAGGCTCGGTGATAGTCGCTGAGCGCCTGCGCGTAGCGCGCGCGAAGCTGGCAGAGCGCGTCGTCCATGAACTTGCGCCGCGCCGCCGCTCCATCGCGAATCAGCAATAAATCCTCCGGACAGAAGTAGACCGCGCCGAGCACGTCGCTGAGGTCGCTCCCCTTTTTCACGGGCACCTTATTGATGAGAATTTTGCGTCGTCTCCCCGCGGCGAGCGCGATCTCGAGCAGAAAATCTCGGTTGCGCGCAAACGCGTTCGCCTTGATGCTGCATTCGCTCTTGCCGAAAGAAATAAGCTCTTTTTCCGCCCTCGCGCGCGGCGAACGGGCAGACGAGAGATAGACGATAGCTTCGAGCAGATTCGTCTTTCCCTGCGCGTTCTCACCGACGATGACGTTGCAGTCCGGCGCGAACGTGACATTCAGCGCGTCGTAATTGCGAAAGCTTTGCAGCGCCAGCGCGTCAATCCGCATAGGAGACCGTAAGCTGCGCGAGGTCCACGCCGATGATCTTCGGGCTGATCTCGCCGCCCTTCTCGACGTAGACCGTGTCGCCCGGGCGGATCTTCTTGCCGCGCATCGTGCAGACCTCGCCGTTGACCGAAACGTCGCCGTTCTGGATGACGATCTTCGCCTCGCCGCCCGTGCCAACTAAATTCGCCAGCTTCAAGAGATCCTGCAATTTGATAAATTCCGTGGTGATGGTAATGTCAGTCATAAAAAGTCCTTTACAAAGCGATTCCTATCAGAAATCGTTGTACTATATTATACGATATGGATTCAGTTTTTGTCTCAATTTGCCTTCAGGCGCACGGGCAGCACCATGTAGAGGAAGTTCTCTTCGCCCTCGACGGGAACGATGATGGCCGGCGAAATGCCGGTGTTGAGCTCCATTCTCACGGTGTCGGCGGGCGCGTAGCGCAGCGCGTCCATCAGATAACGGTTGTTGAAGCCAATCTCAAGCCCCTGACCGTCGCCCGCGATGCGGCAGACGTCCTTTGCGTCGCCGTTGGCTGTCTTGGCGGACATCGTCACCTTGTCCTCGCCGAACTGGCAGCGCACGGGGCTCTTGAGCTTTTCACTGATGACGACGCTCACGCGCTCGAGGCTCTGGAGCATCGTCTTCGTGTCGACGACGACGTTGATGGGGTTTCTGCGCGGGATGGCGTTCTTATAATCGAGGAATTCACCCTCTAAGCGGCGGCAGATGAGCTCGGTCTCACCGACCTCGAAGAGAATATGGCGCTGGCCGAGCGTGATGGTCACGACCTCGTCGATCTCCTCGCAGATGCGCTCGACCTCATTGAGCGCTGTGCCGGGCGCGACGAACGAGAACGCGCCGCCCTCGATCTTTTCAAGTGCTTCCTTGCGAAGCGCAAGGCGGAAGCCGTCGACGGAGACGACGGTCAGCCCCTCGGCAGATACCTCGAACAGCGAGCCCATGTGCACGGGGCGCGCCTCGTTCGTCGAAACGGCGAAGCTCGTCTGCTGGATCATGGTCTTGAGCGTTTTTTCGGCGATCTGGACGGCGTACTTCTCCTCGACCTCGGGCAGCTCGGGAAAATCGGCGGCGGAGAGGCCCATGATGTCGAAATCCGCGTCGCCGCAGGTCAGGTGAATCAAAAATTTGTCGTTCGCGGTGAAGGTCACGACGTCGTCGGGCAGTCTTCTTAATATCTCGCCGATCAGGCGCGCGTTGACGACCAGCTCGCCGGACTCCTCGACCTCGGCGGCAAACTTCGTGCGGATGCCGGTCTGCATGTTGTAGCCCGAAACGGTCAGGCTCTCGCCGCCGCAGGTCAGCAGCAGTCCTTCGAGCGCAGGGATGGAGCTTTTCGCCGCGACGGCGCGGGAGGCGGTATTGACTGCATTCTGCAGCAGCAGCTTTTCGCAGGAGAATTTCATAGCGGCGTTCCTTTCGTAAAACGGGTGATTTTTTCTCTTTTGGAAAAGAAAAAGGATAGTTTTTAGAAATAGCAGCAGTAGGGGCGCAAAAATGTGGAAAACCCAATTTTAGCCCGAAATGGCAAGGAAAATTTATCCCTCATGGGTTGTTGAAAAGTTCTATCACTTTCCACACCCAAAATTTTGAAAAAATGTTTCCACAGCTTCCCTCTGCACAACCCTGTGGATAATGTGGAAAACTTTGTTATCTCTTGGAGTTGATGTTAATAGTGATCTCTTTGATCGTCTGGTTGAAGACGGGATCGGATTTCATCTTCTTTTCAATCTGCTCGAGCGAGTGGAGCACGGTCGTATGGTCGCGCTTGCCAAACTCGCGGCCGATATCGGGCGTCGAGAGATTCGTCATGCGGCGCACGAGGTACATCGCGGCCTGACGGGCGTTGACGGCCTCGCGGCTTCGAGACGGGCCCTTGATGACCTCTTCGTCGATGCCAAAGTAGCGCGACGTTTCGGTGATGATCATCGCCGCCGTGGGGGCGAGGTTCGCGTTCTTTTTCATAAAGTCCTCGACTGCGCGGTGCGCGGCGTCGGCGTCCATCTCGCGTCCGATGAGATCGCGGTAGGCGAGAATCTTGTTCATCGTGCCCTCGAGCTGACGGACGTTGGACGTGACATTCTCGGCGATGTACTTGGCGATGTCATCGTCGATGACGGTGCCCCACTGCGCAGCCTTATTCTTCACGATGGCAAGGCGCGTTTCAAAATCGGGCGGCTGCACATCGACAAGTAAGCCCCACTCAAAGCGCGTGCGCAGGCGGTCGTCGAGAAGGTGCATGTCAGAGGGCGGTCTATCGGAGGTCAGGACGATCTGGCGGCCGGCCTCGTAGAGCGTGTTGAACGTATGGAAAAATTCGTTCTGCACCTGCTCCTTGCCCGCGACGAACTGCACGTCGTCCACGAGCAGCAGGTCCGCGTCGCGGTACTTCGCGCGGAACTCACTGCCGCGGCCCGCGCGCACGAGCTCGATGAATTCGTTGATGAAATCATCGCCCTTGATGTAGATGATCTTCGCCGACGGGCGCGTCGTGCGGATCTGATGGGCGATGGCGTAAATGAGGTGCGTTTTGCCAAGGCCGGAGTCGCCGTAGATAAATAGCGGGTTGTAGTGCCCCACGCCGTCGGCCACGGCGCGCGCGGCGGCATAGGCCATCTTGTTCGATTCGCCGACAACGAACGTGTCGAACGTGAATTCGCCGGAATCGAGCAGCGCGGTGGACTTTTTGACCTCGGGCTCGAAAAGGGCGGTGCTCTCCGCGGTGGAGAGGAGCTTGACGTCAAAATCGGCGGAGTAAATGTCCCGCAGGGAATCCTTGATGCGGTCAGAGAACATGGATTCGATCGTGCTGCGCTTAAAATCGTTCGGGCAGTGGAGGTACAGCGTGCGGTCCTTGATGGACACGGCCTCCACCTCGTCGAACCACGTGGAGATGGTCGTCTCGGACAAGTCCTGGCTGAGGCGGGAGAGAACGATCTTCCAGATGTCTGCAACAGAGTTCACGGAAGCGCTCCTTTCTTTCTTTGGAATAAACGGCTGTGACAGCCGAAAATTTACTCCCTACATTATACCAAAAAACGCGCGCGAACGCAACACATATTCTAAATATAAAACGCTGTTTTTTGCAGTACAAAAGCCCTGAAAAACAGGCAAAAGGACACAAGAGATAGTTGCATGTTTCGATACGCGCCACAAGGTTTTGCGGGAAATGGAAACATGCACCAATTTTTGTATTTTTGGTTGACAGAATGCGGCAAAACCGATATAATACTCCCCGTATGCCGCATCAATACGGCACTATTTTTATCAACTGCGGTCCGCGGGGAGTTTTCTCCGCCCGCCGTCGAGTAAGTGCAGCGCCTCAAAAAGGGGTGCTGCCGGTAAAATTTTTTCAGGAGGTAAAACGAAATGGCTACTTCTCGCACCTACCAGCCCAAGAAGCTCCAGCGCTCCAAGGAGCACGGCTTCCGCAAGAGAATGTCCACTGCCAACGGCCGCAAGGTTATCGCCCGCCGTCGTGCACGCGGCCGCGCCCGTCTGACCCACTAAAGCGGGAGCAACTTGCGTATCGTATGCTACACATGAAACAATGAGGGACGGCCGATGAGAATGTGTTTCGATCGCCGTCCCTTGCAGGCTATGCGGAGAAATCCGCAAAAGCAGGGAGATCACGCGTGAAAAGCACCACCACCGTCAAGGAAAATTACGAATTCCGCCGGATGTACGCCAAGGGCAAGTCCGGTGTTTCGTCCTGCCTTGTGGTGTATTACCGGAAAAACCGGCTCGGACACAACCGCCTCGGCGTCACGGTCAGCACCAAGCTCGGCCACGCCGTCGTGCGCAACCGCGTCCGCCGCCGCATCCGCGAAATTTTCCGCCTGAGTCAGGGGAAGATGAAGCAGGGCTACGACTGCATCGTCGTCGCCCGCACAAGGGCCGCCCACGCGGACTACTGGGAGCTCAAGCGCGCGTTTGAAAAAACGTGCAAAAAGCTCGATTTGTGGGAGACGCAGGCATGAAACGCTTTCTGCTGTTTCTCATCCGGTTTTACCGCAGGGCCATCTCACCCTACCGTCCCCCCTGCTGCCGCTTTATCCCCACGTGCTCTCAATACGCGCTCGAAGCGATCGAGAAGTACGGGGCGGTCAAGGGCGGCTGGCTTGCCTTCAAGCGTATCATGCGGTGCCATCCGTTCTACAAGGGCGGAAAAATCTACGACCCGGTCCCGTGACCGAACCTAAAACCACGGAGGAAACCGAAGAATGTCAACCATCGGATACTACATTTGCGTTCCCTTCGCCTGGGTCCTGCGCACCTTCTATGAGCTGACCGGCTCCTACGGCTGGGCTCTCGTGCTCTTCACAATCGTCGTGAAGCTCATCACGCTGCCCTTCCAGATGAAGTCGAAAAAGAGCATGATGCGCATGAATCTCTTCCAGCCCAAGATCAAAGAGATCCAGACGAAATATGCCAACAATCCCCAGAAAATGAACGATGAGATCCAGATGCTCTACGCCAAGGAGGGGGTCAACCCCATGAGCGGCTGCCTCTGGAGCTTCCTGCCCTTCCCCATCCTCATCGCTCTGTATTCCATCATCCGTCAGCCGCTCAGCCGCTTCATGATGCTCTCCAAGGACGTCGTGACGGAGATCACGACCCTTGCCACCACCCTCGGCTACAATGCCGAGCTCGTGCGCAAGGGCTATGAGGAGATCGGCCTTGCCAAGTTCATTTCCGACAACTTTGCGGATTTTTCCGGCAAGTTTGACGGTCTTCTCAACGTGAACTACAATTTCCTCGGCCTTGACCTCACGGTCATGCCGGGGGATGTGTGGAAGAATTTCTTCACCGGCGGCTGGCCCGTGATCGGCGTTGTGCTGATCCCGTTCATTTCCGGTGCTTTGAGCTTCCTGCAGTCCAAGGTCTCCATGTCCGGCAACGTCGCCGCTGAGGGCAACGACGCCGCGGCCCGCTCCAACCGCATGATGATGTGGATGATGCCGCTCATGTCGCTGTGGATCGGCTTCACGCTGCCCGCGGCTCTCGGCGTCTACTGGATCGTCAACTCGCTGCTCTACGCCATCCAGGAAAAGGTTCTGACCAAGTACTATAAGAGCCACATGGAGGACGAGCTCAGCGAGAAGGAAAAGCAGAAGCGCGATGACCGTCTGCGCCGCATGGAAGCCGCCCGCGAGCAGCAGCGTAAATTCGCTGCCGAAGAGGCGGAAAAGAAGACGCTGAAGGAAAAGCGCGCAGAAAAGCAGGCTGCCAAGGCCACGAAAAAGAAAAATTCCACGAACGAAAGCGGACGCGTCGGCGACCGCCCCTATGCCCGCGGCCGTTCCTACGACCCCGAGCACTACGGAGAATAATTGTAAGGAGCTTGTCTGAATGATCAAGTTTATTGACGTAACGGGCAAGACGGAGGACGAGGCCATCCAGAGCGCGCTCGCGCAGCTGAAGATGGACAGAGACGACGTTTCTGTTGAAATTCTTGAGCGCGCGAAAGCCGGATTCCTCGGCATCGGCAGCGCGCCCGCGCGCGTTCGCGTGAGCTATGACGACGGCAAGGCCGAAGAGGTCAAGCCGGTGGAAAAGCCTGCCGCACCCAAGCCCGAAAAGAAAGTTGAACCCGCTTCTGCGCCCAAGGCCGTGCCCATGTACGCGCCCGAGGTTTTGCAGAAAAAAGAACCCCGCGCCGCCAAGGAAGAGCGCAGCGGCCGTCCCGCGCGCGAAGACCGCCGCGAGAACCGCGCTCCCCGCGCCGAGCGCGCGGAGCGTCCCGCCCCGCAGCCCAAGCCCATTGTCGACCTCGGCGAAGAGTGCCACGACGAGAAGAGCGAGCAGATCCGCGCGTTCCTCAAGGGTCTGCTTGAGCACATGGACTCCGCCGCTGAGGTCAAGGTCTACGAGAGTGAGAAGGGCCGCTACAAGGTCTTCCTCGAGGGCGAAAAGCTCGGCGCGCTGATCGGCCGCCGCGGCGAAACGCTTGACGCCATCCAGCAGTTGACGAACTACAGCATCAACCGCGGCAGCGAGAAGAACCGTGCCCGCGTGCAGGTCGATGCGGAAAATTACCGCGAAAAGCGCGAGCAGAGCCTCGAGCGCCTGGCGGAAAAGGTCGCCGGCAAGGTGACGAAGTACCGCCGCAATGTCACCCTCGAGCCCATGAACGCCTACGAGCGCCACGTCATCCACACCGCGCTCCAGGATACGCCGAGTGTGACAACGTTTTCCATCGGCACCGAGCCGAACCGTCGTGTGGTCGTTTCGTACGATCGCACCAAGGCGTGAGTGATTTCCACATTCTGTGGAGAAATAGGGTCCCCTGCAAACAGGGGGGCGCGAATAAAAGGGGGATACTCTCTTTCACGAAAGAGAGTATCCCCCTTTTGATCCCCCGAGAGAAAGGTTTTAAATTGGCAGTCTCGGGCTCGAATGGCCTTTGTGCCTCCGGAATGGGAATGCCTGCGCGCGGCGTTGCCGCGTTGGGTGTTGCTAGACGATTTGATTTGCTTCTATCATCCGCTGCCGCTCTGCCCATCTTGTAGAAGTGCAGCCTAATTTCCGTCTAACGGAGCACTGCTCAATGCGGCGAGCGCAGCAATGCCGCATTCCGCACGCAGTCTGCCGCCAGACTACCGTCACTCGCGCCTCACGATAGTAAGGCGCGGTTGAAAGTAGTAACGACTCGCAGAAGATTCATGGCGAAGCCATGTACACCGCACCTACACTGCGCAGCGCGTGCAGTCTTTCAAGAATAAGACCCGCAATGTCGGGGGTCGAGGGGGCCTCCCCTCGTCCTTTCTCTTGGGGGTTCAAAAGGGGGATATTCTCTTTCGTGAAAGAGAATATCCCCCTTTTACCCGTTCCCCACGTTGGCGTGGGGGTGAGAATCACTTTTTTTGATTTTTAAGTACCCCCAACGATTTGCACAGCGTGTAGGAAAACACCACCAGCGCGGCGGAAATCGCAATCGCGAGCACGTTGCGGCTCTGCTCGGAAAGGGCGAGTGCGCCGGCGGCAAACAGCACAACGATCACGATGCCGGCAAGCATGGCCGCACCGCTGATGATCAGGGTGATCTTCGTGCCTCCGGTCATTTCCTGCTTGTTGAGTTTCATTTTTCTTCCTCCTTGAGCTCGAGCAGCACGGGGCAGTGGTCGCTGCCCATGACCTCAGCTAAGATATCCGCGTTTTCGATGCGGGAGCGCAGGCGCTCAGATACGATGAAATAGTCGATTCTCCACCCCACGTTCCGTGCGCGCGACTGGGCGCGGTAGCTCCACCATGAGTAGGCGTCCGTCTTGTCGGGGTACAGCGTGCGAAACGAATCGAGAAAGCCCGAGGACAAAAGCTGCGTCATCTTGCCGCGCTCCTCGTCAGAAAAGCCGGGGTTAAAGTGATTCGTCTTCGGATTTTTGAGGTCGATCTCCTCATGTGCGACGTTTAAGTCCCCGCAGTACACGACGGGCTTGATCGTGTCGAGCTCGCAGAGGTACTGCCGCAGCGCATCCTCCCACTCCATGCGGTACGAAAGGCGGCGCAGCTCGTCCTGGGAATTCGGCGTGTAGCAGCAGACGAGGTAGAAGTCCGGATATTCACACGTGATGACGCGTCCTTCATGGCGGTGGATGTCCTCGCCAAAGTCATAGGTGACGGAAAGAGGCTCCTGCTTGGTGAACACCGCCGTGCCGGAGTAGCCCTTTTTGTCCGCGCTGTTCCAGTAGATGTGGTACTGCGGCAGGTCAAGTTCGATCTGATGCGGCTGCAGCTTCGTCTCCTGTAGGCAGATGACGTCTGCGTCGATGAAATTCACAAAATCCAAAAAGCCCTTGCCGATGCACGCGCGCAGGCCGTTGACGTTCCATGAGATGAGTTTCATTGGGGAAAAGTCCTCCGAAAGTTTGATGGTAAGACCATTGTACTATCCGGGGGAGGGAAAAGCAATAAAAATCACGGCGAGCCTCCCTCCATGCCGCGCAAAATGCCGCGTTCTGTTAAGCCAAAGCGGCAAAAACCCTCATTTTCTGCGGACTTTTTATCTCTCCACAGAGAAGCGTTTACAACGCTCGCTGACATACGGTAAAATAGACCCCATCACACGGTCTGGAGGAGTTTCCGCATGAAAAAGATCTTTCTCTCCGCGATCCTTGCCGGCGCGGTCATCGCCTTTGGCGGCACGGTGTTTCTGTCGGTGGAAAATACGGTCATCGGGTCGCTGTTTTTCACGATCGGCCTTTTCGTCGTCTGCACGCGCGGGCTGCATCTGTTCACCGGCAAGGTCTGCTATGTGTTTGACAACGACGCAGCCTACGCCAAAACGCTGCCGGTCATCTGGCTGGGGAATCTCGTCGGCACATCGCTCATCGCGCTTGCCGAGAAGTGCACGCGGCTTGTATCCCTCAGCGCCCGCGCGCAGGGCATTTGTGAACTGAAGCTCTCCGAGCCGCTGTTCGGCGCGTTCATCCTCGCCGTTTTCTGTAACGTGATGATCTACATCGGCGTGGAGGGCTATCGCTCCAACCCGCACGAGCTCGGCAAGTATCTCGCGCTTTTCTTCGGTGTGTGCGTGTTCATTCTCTGCGGCTTTGAGCACTGCGTGGCGAATATGTACTACTTCACGATGGGCGGCGCGTGGAGCGGCCGCGCAGTTTTATATCTGCTCGTGATGACGGTTGGCAACGCCGTCGGCGGGGTTGCCGGGCCGGTGACGAGGAAAGTATTGTCCCGCTGAGGGACGGGAATTCCCTGCGTGCCGCAGGGGTGCGCAGGCAAGGGGGCCATTCTCTCACGTGAGAGAATGGCCCCCTTGAACCCCCAAGAGAACGCGAGGGGAGGGCCCCTCGCCCCCCGACATTGCCGGTCTGAGGCTTGAAGAGCTGCACACGCTGCGCAATCGGGTGCGGTGTACATGGCTTCGCCATAGATCTTCTGCGAGTCGTTACGTCTCTCAACCGCGCCTTACTATCGTGAGGCGCGAGTGACGTTTGTCTGGCGGCAGACTGCCTGCGGAATGCGGCATTGCTGCGCTCGCCGCATTGTGAAAATCAGAGCTCGATCTTGCCGTGTTTTTCCTCGTAGGCTTCGATCGCGTCGCGGATTAAGATCAGAATTTCGTTGTTTGCGCTGCGGCCCTCGTAGTCGGCAACGACGTGAAGTTTATGGAGCATCGTTTCATCAATGCGAATAGATAAGCTCTTAATAGCCATAGAAAAACCTCAAAATACAGTTATTGTGTATTTACAATAAGCTTGTTTTGAAGTATTATGCGTTTAATAGATATATAATATATCTAAAATATGTTCGGAGGTTTTGCTATGACAGACTATCAGAAAATGTACTTGACCCTGTTTAACGCCATCACCGACGCACTTGCTCAGATCGAAAAGCAAAATTACGGCGACGCAAAATCCACACTCATCGCCGCCCAGCAAAAAGCAGAAGAAATGTATATCACAGCACAGAACTAAAAAACAGCAAACCAGACCGCGGCGAGTGAAGCAATGCCGTCAGCACGCAGTCTGCCGCCATGTTGCCGTCACACGCGCCTCACGATAGTAAGGCGCGGTTGCAAAATGTGACGAAACGTAGGAACCCGTGGCGAAGCCACGTACACCGCACCCGATTG
>OGLV01000654.1_pt1 | contig 10782 bp, 14 predicted proteins | sample 1572851 | NCBI WGS metagenome assembly OGLV01 (sample SAMEA2582005, study PRJEB24529) | metagenome | biome: Human gut stool | place: China | collected 2011
CCTGCCATCCAACGAAGATAATAAGCTAATTGATGCGCTCATTAAAATAGAGGGGCGCGAATTAAAGTATCCAGAATTATGCCGCGCATTAGACATCCCAACCAAATCTGGCAATACTAAGATTTCTCAACTAGATAAAGTTAGAAATTATTGTCAACTAGATACTCTAGAACATCCAACCCGTTATATTGTCCAAGAGGTCTATCCTGAAGCAGATGCCCTTATCAATGAGCTAGACAAAGATTCATATCAAGCCGCATTTGAAGCCGCCCTTTATCAAATATTTTTAAAGACAAACTGCGCCACCATATATGCGTCAACCAGCAATCTGCTCAAGATGTTCCAAGAAGTCAATGATAATTTCAGCTATACATATAGCCAAGCTGTAGAAAATTCAGAGTATTATGGCTATATGAGCTTAGTTAATGGCGTTATATATAATATCCTTGCTCAATGGACTAGGCGCAAATTGCTAACCATGAAGAACCGTTATGTTATTGACCTAAATAGAGGCTATCGGCTCTATAAGCAGCGGTACAACCCAGAGGGAAAAGAAGCATGGCTCGAAGCTCATGATGTGCCAGAAGATAGCCCAGACCATCAAACGTGCCTATCTATCTATTCTAAAGCCGTCAATGAGATTATGCCGCTAAATTGGGGCAAGGTCATAGATAATAGAGTCTACAAGCCATATGTGTCCTCGGAGCAATATAAGGCGTTTGAGGTGCGACTTACTCAATTAACTCAAGAGACATTTGGCGGCGAATATGTAAAAGTCAAAGAGGTTTATATCATTAAACCAGCCACAAAGGAGTGGATAGCCAACCGGCTATTAGATGTCTATGAGCATTATCCAAGCTTTGAGAAAATCAATAAAGAGGCGTGTGCCAAGATTATTCAGACCAGCCAGCTTAGCTGTATAACAGGCAAACAGCGGCGCGAATTTGTTGACATCAATATGAACAATAAGCAGAGCGACAAGCTCAAGGATTTAATAAAAAAAGAGAATGGCTGATATTTTGCCATTCTCTTAATATTTTGTTTAATTATTAGATTGTTTGACAACTTTTAAGTCGCCATATATACAACCATCATGCTCGGTTAATTTAATATAATCACCGTGCATTATACGACTTCCAATATCATACAGAATTGCCTTTTCAATAACATCATGAGCATCGTCGCGATCAACCCATATCGGGTCATCAATTCGATACATAATCCTAATTGTCTCAATAGGATATGTGGACACATCAAGATTATACTTGTTAAAACATGATATATCACATGGTGCGACACAACCACCCAGCTTTCTAATCAACCAATGTTTGAATCTAGTCCACATTTTTATTTCTCCCATAGTTACAAACATCAACGGTCGAGCAATCTCGCAGAAAGTCGAGAACGCTGTGTCGTTCTTTTGCATCAAGAATATGTTCGGATGCCCACTTAGCTTCTTCGTCAGCATCAATCAGCCGCATTATCAATCAATCCTTTCTTCAGCAATTCCATCAGCCGTACTATAGCAAATATGCTTAATTCCCAATTCTTTTATATATTTCATACAAGCGGGGCATGGACGCGCCATTGCTTTATTGCCATTTGCATATTCTCTATATACATATAGCGTCGATTTGCTAAAGTCAATATCCAGATATTTTACTTTACTCAATGCCCTGATTTCAGCATGAAGCGAATTTACCACACCGCTCTGGTTAGGGTCAAATTCACGCTCTGCATTAAGTCGCTTTTGCAATGGGCTTGTTTTGGTGCTATTGCATCCTGTAGCAAGCAATATGCCCTTATAGTATAGAGCTGCGCCAAGGTGGTATCTAGGAAATTCAGATTCTTTGCTTGATCTACAAGCAGATTCAATTCCGCGCTTAGTTCTCTGGTTCATTCTTTTTCTTCTAATTCTTTAATCAATCTGTCAATATACCATCTTGATTTTTTAACATCTTCAATTCCGTTCTTTTCTTCATAGCGCCACAGATATTTAATAGCATTGGCTGTGCATACTGCCTCAATACCAGTCTTGCTTACAGTTGCAGCTTTGAGTGCATCAATACATTCAATGTCTCCCTGAGTATAATGAGATGGATGATTCACCATATCGCTATCTGTCTCTTTGTCGCAACATTTAGCTTCAGCATTTTCACAAGCTGCTGGCTTACTGTCTTTAAGCCAGTCATAGCATTTGTCAAGCATATCGTCGCTCATTTTATCAAATACACAAGCATATTGATCTGTAAATTCACTAGTAGCTTTATCATATTTTTTCATTAGTTCACAATTATCACAAGTGTCACCGCAATGGTCACAATACCATTCGAGCACATCAACTTTTTCTTTTCTTGTCATATTTATTCATCCTCCATCAATCATTCAACATAATATTCTCAATATTTTCATACATTGTCCAATCTTCATCGAGCTTGGCTTTGATTGGTTTGAGTGGGCGATATTCAATTTTTTCATCTTCTTCGGTTTCCCAATCACAATCGGGATTGCTACATCTATAAACATGAATTGGTGGAAATGTATCTACACAATAATGATTTAATTGACCGCCACATTCAGGGCAAGTATAGATAATCATTCATTCATCCTCCATTTCTTTCTTCGCCGTTCTGACAATACTTGCAGCTTCTTCTTTTGTCAAGTTATCGTCAAAAGCATAGCCCACATCTGAGATAACTAAATCGATACCATATCCTCCATCCCACGGGTCGACATCGATATTATCCGCATAATATCTGAGAAATTCTTCAAATGTGTCAAATTGGCCAATTTCATAATCACTGTCACCACATTGCTCACAATACAATTCATCAGACGGGATATGATCATCTGATGTATAAAGTCCGCCAAGATGGCTTTCATACACATATGCTCCCATTAGTAAATTTCCTCCTTCTCATCTGAACAATCAGTTAATTGAGTAATTGGAACAGCGTTTATAATGGGCTGATGTAAATAAATATCAAGAATGTCTAAATATGTGAAATGGCTATAAGCAGAGTTATTAGTAATAACATACTTATCGCAATATTCATACAATTCTTTTAAGAATTTGTCAGCGTCAATTAGCGTCATCATAATCCTCCATTTCTTCATCTACATCTACAAAATGAACATCTACGTTAAAAATTTCTTTCAATACATCAATAGCTTCTTTTGGCTCAATGCGGAAAAATTCTCTATCTGGGTTGACTCGCTCTTTGTCAAAATATTTATGGATATTATTTTCTAGTTCAAAGCAATCATCACTAAATACGAAGCAATGAGCATGATATGGCTCTGGTAAGCTACTAGAGCTGAGTTCACGCACTCTTAATGCAGGATTCAATCTTCTGGTGCAACCTAGCTTTACTAATCCGGGCAGGCTTGGTGATGTGATTACATATAGCCAACCAGCCTTGCTATGTGACTCACGATAAGCAATAGAATCAAGACGTTTATCAATACTAGCTAATTGAGACTTAATCCTATTACGCTCATCATCTGTCAGTGCCTTATCAAACGCAATATTCATTGCTTTCTTTTCTTCAAGTAATTTAGCGCGTTCTCTAGCAATATCAGCAAGCAACTGTTCCTGTTCTCTTAATCTGCGCTTTTCTTCACGGATTCGCGCCTTTTCTTCTTTCTGCTTGACCTTAATAGCTAAGTTAATATCGAGCATATCAAGCCGTGCCTTTACATATTCAGCATTAAGCGCTAATCCTACTTTATTTGCTTTAGACTGATAAGAATTAAATTTATTCTTAATCAATTCTTTGCTTTTAGCAATATTGCCTGTTGTTACAGATTTTTCTTTGCTGTCAATATAGTCGGACATTGCGTAGCACAGTCCTCTACCATATACGTCCTGCATTTCTTTACCACGTCTGACAGAATTATTAAGTGTATATTCTTGCTCTATGCGATATAGTCCAGTATTTACAGCAGATTCAATTTTGCTTTGTAGCTCATAACGCTTATGCTCAAGTTCATCTAGTGAATCTTGATAATATTGGATATTATAATCTTGCATTTCTTCAATGATGTGGATTTTGCCATTAAGAGCATCAAGGACGGATTGGGCTTCCTTTGCGGCGATTTCGGCATGGTTAGCTTTATTCTGTCTAGCTATAGCCAGTTCATCTAGCGCTTTGATTTTTTTTTGCATTGCTTTTTGTTTGGCTTCAAGCAGAGAAATATTTTCTTCAATCGCCAACTTTTTCTTGTTCAGCTTGAAAATCTCGAACACGTCTAGCCGCCTCCTTACCAAAAATCTTATCTATCTGTTTATCAAAATCCAATGGATTGTTGCTCTTTGCTAAAATTTGCTTGGTGCTAGTATTGTATAGCTCAAATTGCCCATTGCCGCAATCATTGATAATCCAGTTAGTATTACCATATTGGACTACGGCGTTAATTTTCTTTGTTCTTGGCATTACAAGTACCCATTCTTTCTCTTTTTTGCTTCAATATTTCTCAAAACTTCTTGTATATCAAAAGCATAAATATGACAATTTCAACTATCTGCACCAAATTCTCTAAATATGCAATTTTGGCATCCTGGTTGCTTCTTACAAAAGTCAACAATTTCTTTTACCGCATTTAACACCTTATCATATTTTTTCATTTATCTCACCTCATGCTATGATTATAGCACATCAAGTTGCACTTGTCAAGCATAATTTTTGAGAAATTGATTTTTCACATCAATTTAACTATTATCTACGAATGTATATGAGTAGATAATAGTTAAATTGTAATTATATATACTAGATATTATAGCATATAAAGTATATAATGTCAATAGAAAAATTTTTTATTTTACTACTTGACAAAGTTATGAATATATGGTACAATATAGTAAATAAGTAAATACGTTAGTATTTACTTATACATTATAGGGGGTTGTAGGGGGATAAATGACAGAAAAGATTTGTGTGAAATGTAACAAATTGTTACCTATTGAATGTTTTAGTAAAAATAGAACAACCAAGGATGGTTATCAAACATATTGTAAGCAATGTTGCAAAGAATATAATGACGGGTATTATAAAGATTATAATAAAAAATACTGGAAAGAACATAAAGAAGAAGAAATAGCACGACACAAGAAATATGCTAAAAATAGGAAGAAAACAGATGATTCTTTTAGATTAAAAGAACAGGCACGTTCGCTAATATGTAATTCTTTTAAGCGAAGAGGCAAAAGAAAAGAGTCGTCGTTAAGAGAGATTACAGGATTGTCCGCAGAAGAACTTAGATGCTATCTGCTTAAAACATTTTTTAATAGATATGGGTATGAGTGGGATGGAAAGGAAAGCGTTCATATTGACCATATAATTCCAATATCTCTTGCGGACACCAAGGAAGAGATTATGAAGCTATGTAATTACACAAATTTACAACTGTTGAAAGAAAAAGATAATAGAGAAAAGGCGGCTAAGATTAGTTTTACTTGACAAATAATCAAATATATGATATAATAGCATTAAGCTCAAGGAGGTGGTAATAATTTGTGGAGCGAAATGAGCTATAACTGGTATGTATCGGAAGATATAGAACCAGAAGTATGGGATGATGAATATGAGCCAACTGAGCGTGATTGGGCGCTTTGGATATATGGTAGTTCAGAGAATGAATTAGAGGTGATTTTTTGAGCCTGACTTATAATGAGTTTATCCAGAATATATTAGACGTTCGTGGACGATTTGGTGTTCCAGAAGGAGAATATAAAGAGCGGCATCATATTGTACCGAAATGTATGGGTGGAAATGACGACGAATTAAATTTAATTGACTTATATGCAAGAGAACATTATGAAGCGCATAGATTGCTTGCTCAAGAAAACCCGCACGATAAGGGCTTACAGTTTGCTTGGTGGACAATGAGTCGATGTGTAACTGTTAGGGGCAATGAGAGGTATATACCAACACCAGAAGAATACGAAGAAGCAAGAATTTCGTTTGTTTCTTGTATGAAAGGCGATAATAACCCTATGCGTCATCATGTATTCACGGATGAAGAACGAAAGAAATTAAGCGAGAGAGCTATTGAGATTTTTACTGGAAGGACACATAGCGAAGAGACAAAGAAGAAAATGTCTGAAGCAAGTAAATATAAGCCAAAAAGTGAAGATCATAAACAAGCCCTTAAAGATGCTCGAAAGAGATATTTTGATAATGGTGGCAAAACATGGTGTGATGGCAAACATTTGAGTGACGAACATAAAAAGAAAATTGGAGACGCTAACCGAGGGAGAAAGCCAGTTGTTTGTAGACCGGTTAAATGTTTGGAAACTGGAGAGTTATTTGAATCTGTTACGGACGCGCACAAGAAAACTGGCTTGGGTGAAGAAACAATTCGGAGAAGTTGTAAATTTGAGCGCACTACAAAATTTAATTTGTCGTTTAGGTATATAGCAGAAAATAAATAATCGAAGAGGTGATCGATTTGCCATTGACAGAATTTTGCTATATACCTTCCGTAGCGACAGACGCTTTTTATACACCAGATGAACAAGTAATACATAATCGACTTGTCAAGCTGTATACCTTAAGAATGCGAGAAAAGGATGGTCAGAATCGAAAATGGCGCGTTTTATCAATTAACCGTGTTATCAAAAAGCATAAAGACGAGCTTGTAGAATTGCTAAAAAAATCGCTTGAAGATAATATCACTCGAGAACTTAATCCAGATGCAGTAACAGACAAGACGATTATCAATCTGTTTTGCTCTGAATTAACACGTAGTCTTGGTATTAAGACATTTGAGAGAAGCGACAAAATTATCATTGTCAATGTATTCTTTTTTGAGGTATTAAACAGCATCATTCACAATGGCTTTAATTATAATGGTGACCATTATATATTCTATTCATGTGGTGCTGGTATGATACGCACAAAGCGATTTATGGCTGTTCGAGAAAAGGATTATTTGGAAGTTGAGCAAACTCTTATGTGTGGACTGACCATTGATTCGATTAATGCTTTAGGCGGCATGAATGAAAACAAGCTGCTTAGTTATAAGAGCTTAATGGCATCTGCGACAGATAGAATTGAAGACTTTGACATAGACCGTTGCATTATAGTTGATGATTTCGAAATGCCGGTTATGGCTGAATCAGATTTCATTGATTATACGGATTATAGTATTACGCGCAAAACGTCTGAAACAATTATAGCTGAGACAGATGGTTGGGGCATGTGTTGCAAGTCCGGATTTAAGACACAAATTATTCGCGCACCGTGGATAAAAGGGTTGGTGTCTTACTTCGACTTTAGAGGATGGCTCAAAGAATATTGCCCCGATGACGATTGGACTGTAACTGATATATATGGTAAAGAATGGAAGATTCTTGAGGATGATATTCAATACATCTTAACGAAGTCAATGTTCAAGCTGTATAAGTTTTATCCATCTTGGCTGTGTTATAAGGCCAATTTCAAAAGTTATGGTTGTTATTTTGGTTGTTGCAAAATTGAGGAAGATTATATCCCAAAAGCGCGAATTAACTATCAAATGCTTCAATCTTTAAGTGATATGACAGATAATGAAATTGAACGTCTCATCGCTAAAACGGCAGATGAAATTGATAGCGTTGGGCGAGATTATCAAACTACCATGAGACTATTAGGAGCGACCGAATACAATCAAACAAAATCCGCTATGCAAGAAGCGCTGACAATATATCCAGAATTATTCAAAGATGCGTATAACCGGGAGTTGTTGAAACAGACAAAGAAAAGTTTGGTAAAACAAGCAAGAGGCGGTAGATTGCGTATTAATGTTAAATATCTATTTATTTCTCCTGACCCTGTGGCATTTTGTGAGTGGTTATTCAAAGGTGAGCAATTCCCAACTGGTATACTTGAGAATGGTGAGGTTTACACCAATCAATTCAAAGATGGCGATGAGCTTGATTGTCTGAGAAGTCCACACTTATATCAAGAACATGCAGTTAGAATTAACAAGCGGAATGAGTTGACTGATAAATGGCTTGGCGGTACAAAATGCGTCTATTTCAGTTGTCACGATATGATTAGCCGCATATTGCAACAAGATTTTGACGGGGATATTTCTTTAGTTGTTAAGGATAGGACGCTAACAACTGTAGCAAAGCGTAATATGCAAGGAATTGTGCCGTTGTCATATGATCTAAAAAAAGCGCGTGGTGGTATTATTGATGCAGATAGACTATATGAAGGTGTAAGCACTGCATATACAGGTGGGTCGATTGGCCCTATTAGTAATGCAATTAGTAAGGTTAAAAATGCAAATGGTGGCAAAATGACTGAGGAGCAAATTAGAGTAATTGCTTGGCTCACAATGAAGAACAATCAAATTATTGATTTTGCGAAAACGTTGTGGAAAAGTGAGCCACCAAAAGAAATTGCGGATATTATAAAAAAATATACAAAGTCAAAATTGCCTCATTTTTTCATCTATGCAAAAGATAAAGACCCAGATACCCAAGTAGAACCTCCCAACAATTCCACTATGAATCGTATCTCATCTAAAATCCCTACGTCCCGAATCCGTTATAATAATAAGATTGGAAAATTTGACTGGACTATGCTGATAAATAAATCGGTCGATTATACCACTAGAGAAAATTCGCCAATCATTGAGCGGTATAATTGGTGGATGTGGAATCAGCGCCGATTTGATTATGGGGACGACCCACATATCAATGAGGACGATTTATATAAATATCGTCGCATAGCACAAGATATTGTGGAATATAGCAATGAGCAACTAGATGTTGTGGTTAATAGTTTGGTTGCTTATCTATATACGGTCAAAAAATCAAGTAATAAGAAAATGCTTTGGGCTTGCTTTGGTTGGACGATTGTAGAGAATTTGAGAATCAATACGGCGCAACTTAATCCAATCTGCCCAATTTGCGGCAAGCGGTTCAAGCCGCGCGATATATGCCAGCATTATTGTTCAGAGGAATGTTATAAAAAAGCAGATAATCAGCGGCGAACTGAATCGCGTGAAGCCCCACCTGTCCGTACGGGGGATATGTTAAAACAGTAGGAAATATATGGACAAAATGAACTCACCACAATATGTTGTGGTAGACTAATAGGGAAAGGAACGATATAATTGCATAAAAATAAATATCCTCGGCTTGGTAAAGCTGATATGAGCAAAGAGCTACGACGGCGCACAGGCGTTGATTCTAAAATCATTGAGCTAGTATTAAGAAACTATCATGACATCATTCGTGAGACGCTACAACATGGCGTGGAATATTCTTTGCCAGATATTGGCGTTATTACATTCCGTGACCACCCACCAAAGCCAGCTGGCGAATATTGGAATGGCTTCCAAAAGCGGCGTATGTATTATCCTGACAGAATGGGATATTATCGGTTAGAGTTCAAGGCTGAGAAACATATGGCAAGTGCCGTTAAAGGTGGAACATTGTATGGTAAGGGTTGTCCTAAAGAAGAATGGGATGCTTGGGTGTTAGAGAATTATCCAAATAATCCTAAATTCGCTAAGGAAGAAGAAGATGGCTGAACATAATAAGCTGAATCAAGAATTTTATGCTTATGCTGGTGGATTACTTAATGTATCGCCTCAGACTGCTAAGAAATACTGGATGGGGTTTGTTGATACTATTATTCATATTCTTCATTTTGATGGCAAGTGTCAAATGCCAAGTGTAGGCACATTTACACTGGAAGAATTGCCTGAGCGCAGAGTAATGTCTAAAAATGAGCAGGGTGAGCTTGTTGAACAAATTAACCCAGCTTGGTTTAAGATATTATACAAGTATAATGAAGATTTTCTTAATAATGTCAATGGGCGCGGCGTTACAAAGAAATATCGTAGGCGTGTCCGTGAGCGTAAGTTAACTCCAAATGATCTCAAGCTGATAACTCAGGCTGAAATTGAACGAACAGCAAAACGAACATTGAAGCAGATGCAAGATGACCGCATTGAAAAAGCAAAGCAACAGAGCTATGATGATTTTATCAATGTAATCAACAAGAAAAAAGAAGATTATGAACGGAAAAAGAAGGAAAAGGAACAGAAATTGAATGAATCTACAGAAGATACGACAAGCGACTGAGCTGCTAGATAGCAAGCTAATTGACTTGCAGGAATGGACGGCGCGTTGTCTTGGTGAAGATTATAGGGGCGTTTGGTCAGAGGAATATATACGTAGATGTGCTGTGTTTGTTCGCAATATGCTTAATAGCACAGACGATTGCGAATCAGACGAAAAAGACGCTAATATTTTATCACAGCTGAGAGAAGCCAAGATTGAGCTAGAAAAAGAACGTCTTAAAATTCGCACAGAAAATCTTGAATATGCAGCGAATAAGCGCGAGGTGGCACGACATGATATGCTCAATGAAGAAATCGTTGCAGCTATCAATCGGCTTGAACCTATCAAGTTCAGTCGCAAATTCGAGCCAGACCCAATCAAAGAGCAAGTCGGCGTATTGTGCATTGGAGATGAGCATTATGGCACAATGATTGATATGGATTCATTATTTGGCGAAAAGGTCAATGTGTATAATCCTGATGTATTCAAGGCGCGAATGGAAAAGCTGATGAACAATATTGAGGATGACGCATATTCTGTATCATCATTCAGCCGACTTGTGGTGTTCGATATGGGGGATTCCATTCAAGGTGCGTTGAGGCTGTCAGACCTTATGAAGCTCAAGGCTGGGATTGTAGATAGCGCCATGCAGTATGCTGAATATATCAGCCAATGGCTAGTTGAGCTAAGTGAGCGACTACAAGTTCCTATTGAATATA
>OGLV01000655.1_pt1 | contig 10778 bp, 13 predicted proteins | sample 1572851 | NCBI WGS metagenome assembly OGLV01 (sample SAMEA2582005, study PRJEB24529) | metagenome | biome: Human gut stool | place: China | collected 2011
TGGCCCATAGGCCAGCCTCTCTTTTTTGAAGTCATAATAGCATCGTGACCCCATTCTCTTCGATCTCGATCTCCACGACCGGCGCGCCGGGGTCGTACTCGCCGTCGAGCGTCCAGGGGATGTCCTCGGCCGTCTCCGCCGTGACGTGCCTGACATGGCGGAAGATGAGCCCCTCGGAGTCGTAATAGTCCTTGTTGATGAGCGCTAAAATGAGCGCCTGCATCGCAGCCGGCGTGCGCGGCACGGGCACGAGCAGCAGCTCGAACTTGCCGTCGTCGAACGACACCTCGTCGGGCGAGAGCTTCATCAGTCCCGCGATCGACGTCGAATTGCTGATCGCACCGAAGAGGTATTCCCCGTCGAAGACCTCGCCGTCCGCCGTGATCTTCATGCGGTACGGGCAGAGCGTGTCGAGATTCTTGACGCCCTCAAGGAGGTACGCAAAGTGCCCGAACATATTTTTAATGTCCTGCTGGACGGTGTAGGTCGTTTTTGTGAACGCGCCGAACGACGCGACGTAGACAAAGTTCCGCTCGCCGAATTTGCCCACATCGAGAGATCTCGGCTTCATACGCATGGCGGAGGCCGCCGCCTCGGCGGGATTCGACGAGATATTCAGGCTCGCGGCAAAGTCGTTCGTGCTGCCGCCGGGCAGATAGCTCACGAGCGGGCGGTATTCTCGCGGAATGCGCATCACACCGTTCACCGTTTCGTTGAGCGTGCCGTCGCCGCCGTGGCAGACGACGACGTCGAATTCCGGCCCGAGCGATTCGGCGAGCTCCGTCGCTTCTCCGCGGTGCGTGGTCTTGCGCACGGAGACGAGATAGCCCGCCTCGGAGTAGATCGCGGCGGCGTCAAACAGCGGTGCGAGGGATTTGGTCTTTCCCGCGCGGGGATTGACGATAAAGAGCAGCTTTTTGTCGTCCATGGGTTCCTCCTCGTTTGCTCTTCACAGCATCAGACCGGCAAAGCACCCTGCGCCCTGTCGGTCAAAATCACCCTCTGCCAAAAAAGTCAAGTTCTGTTCATCTTCATTAACAGAGAGTAAAGATTATCATAACACACGAAATGAGCGGTTGCAATTCCCGGCAAAAAATAGTAAGCTGTTTTTGGTATCTTTTTAGCAGTCATTTAACGCCTTTTGCCCAAAAAAAGGGGGAGCCCATGAAGCAGAACAAAACCTATCTTCACCTCGGCGTAACGCTGATTGTCTCGGCCTGCGCGGTGCTGATGTTTTACGACACGTTTTTCCAGTCCCGCGTGCTGCTGGACTTTTTCGACAAGCTGATGCAAGTGCTCTCGCCGGTCATCTACGGCCTTGTGTTCGCGTACCTTCTCGCCCCCATCGTCGACTTTTTCGACCGGTATATCCAAAAGGGGCTGCCGAAGGTCAAGTCCTCGCTCGTCCGGGGGCTGAGCATCCTCGTCACGTGGATCTGCGTCATCGCCCTCATCTACCTGATGTTCAGCATCCTCATCCCCGAGCTGGTCGACAGCACGAAGACACTGGCCGACAACTTTGAAAGCTATTATAAAACCGTCTACAACTGGGTCAACAGCCTTGTGGAGAATCAGACGATCTTCTCCGACGACATCTACTCCGACCAGCTGCTCTCCGCACTCAACGGCTACTACGATAAGCTCGTCAAGTGGGTCACCGACACGGTCATCCCGCAGGCGCAGGTCGCCATCGTCGCCGTGACGGGCGGCATCTGGAGCGTCGTCATCTTCCTCAAGAATCTCCTCATCGGCATGATGATCTCGGTCTATCTCCTTGCGCGCAAGGAGAGCTTTGCCAAGCAGTCGAAGAAGATCCTCTACGCCATTCTGCCCGAAACGCCGTACCGCCGCACGCTGCGCGCCGTGGCGGAGGCCGACCGTATCTTCAGCGGCTTCGTGCGCGGAAAGCTGCTCGACTCGCTCATCATCGGCATTCTCTGCTTCATCTGCTGCTCGATCTTCAAGTTCCCGTATACGCCGATCATCTCGGTGTTTGTGGGCGTGACGAACATCATTCCGATCTTCGGCCCGTTCCTCGGCGCCATTCCGAGCGCCTTCCTCATCCTGCTCGTCAGCCCCAAGCAGTGCCTTTATTTCATTCTCTTCATCATCGCGCTCCAGCAGTTTGACGGCAATATTCTGGGGCCGAAGATCCTCGGCAAATCCACCGGCATTTCGAGCTTCTGGGTCATCGTGGCCATTGTGGTCGGCGGCGGCTTCGGCGGCGTGCTCGGCATGTTCCTCGGCGTGCCGATCTTCGCGTGCATCAGCTCGCTTGTGAACTGGTTCACGAACCGCAGCCTCACGAAAAAGGGCGTGACGGACGACGCGATGTTCGACCCCGCGCTGGCAGCGCCGCTTGATGAAAAAAAGGATTGATCTCCCCATGAAAACCCTGTACCGTGACAACAAAGGACTGCACCGCTGGCTTTTCGCCTGCGGCGCAGTCCTTGTGCTTTTCTATCTTTTCCGCGGCAGCCGCGCGGCCGTCAATTTCTGGGTCTATTCGGTCACGCTGCCCTTCGAGCAATTCTTAGGCCGCGCGTGCGCGGCGCTGCCGTTTTCGGTCGCGGAGCTTTTGTATGTGCTCGCGGCGGTCACGGCGGTCGTGCTGCTCGTGCTGATGGTGCGCTATCTTATAAAGTCGCGCCAAAAAGGGCGCGCCGCGTACCGCTGCGCGCTCTTCGTGCTCGATTTGTTTCTCACGGTCTACGCCGCGTTCTCGCTTCTCTGGGGCGCGAACTATTACGCGGACGACTTCTGCGACAGAAGCGGCCTTTCGCCCGAGCCCGTCGCGTATGAAGACTTAGTGCGCGTCACGCAGTATTTCGCGGACCATCTTGCCGAGGCATCGGCGCACATCATGCGCGACGAAAACGGCCTCTTCACCGCCGACCGGCAGGAGATTTTAGACTACGCCGACACGGTGTACGACTGCCTGTACGACGAATTTCCGTTCCTCGACATGCCGGACCAGAAGCCCAAGGGCATTTTCTTTTCGAAGATCATGAGCGCGATGAACTTCACGGGCTTCTACTTCCCGTTTACGGGCGAGTCGAACGTCAACATGGACTCGCCCGCGATGCTGCTGGCCTCGACCTGCGCGCACGAGCTCTCGCATCAGCGCGGGATCACGTCCGAGCAGCAGAGCAACTTCCTTGCGGTCCTCGCCTGCACGCGCTGCGACGACGCAAACTACAACTACGCGGGCTGGATGCTCGGCTACATTCACCTCGGCAACGCGCTCTACCGCGTCGACCCCGACGCATGGCAGCAGATTCGCGATTCGCTTCCCGACGAGATCGTGCTCGATCTGCGCTACAACAGCGCCTATTGGGCGCAGTACAAGGGCCTCACGGCCACCGTCACCCAGTCGCTCAATGATAAGATGATCAAATCCTACGGCGATGAACTCGGCACGCAGAGCTACGGTGCGGTCGTCGACCTGCTCGTGAATTACTACGCCTGAGCGCTGCTCGTCTCGCGGTAAGACTGCAAGAATTCCTTGGTCCGCTCCTGCTGCGGGTTTTCGAAGACCTGTTCGGGGCTGCCCTGCTCCACGATGACGCCGCCGTCTAAAAACACGACGCGGTCGCTCACGGCGCGGGCAAAGGGCATCTCGTGCGTCACGATGACCATCGTCATGTGCTCGTCGGCGAGAGAGCGGATCACGCGCAGCACCTCGCCGGTCAAAAGCGGATCGAGCGCGGAGGTCGGCTCGTCGAAAAAGAGGATTTCCGGCTTCATCGCGAGCGCGCGGGCGATGGCCACGCGCTGCTGCTGCCCGCCCGAGAGCTGATAGGGGTAGGCGTTTTCCTTGCCTTTTAGTCCCATTTTGTCGAGCAGTGCCATGGCCTCGGCCTCGACCTCGGCTCTATCACGCTTCTGCACCGAGATCGGCGCGTCGCAGACGTTTTTCAGCACTGTGTAGTGCGGGAAGAGGTCAAACTGCTGGAACACCAGCCCGAACTGCCGCCGCACCTGCGCAAGCGCGGCTTTTCCGGCGTAGACGCTTTTGCCGTTTTCCTCGCGCGCGGCGACGTTTTCGCCATACGCGAGCGTGCCGGAGTCCATGGTCTCAAGCAGCGTCGCGCAGCGCAGCATCGTCGACTTGCCGCCGCCCGAGGGGCCGATGATCGACACGACCTCGCCCTTTTCCACCTTGAGCGACACGCCCTTTAAGACTTCGAACGCGCCGAACGCCTTTTTAGCGTTCTGCATTTCAAAAACTGCCATTGCTCTCCCCTCCCTTTAGCGGTAATAGCGCAGCGCCTGCTCCCATTTTTCCATGGCGAAGGCGACCACATAGTTGAAGACATAGTAGAAGACACCCGCCGCCACCAGCGCCAGCATGCCCGGCGTGTTCGGCGAGGCAACGATCTGCTTGGCGCGCGTGAACATCTCCACCGTGCCGATGACGGACGCGAGCGACGTGTCCTTCACCAGCGTGATGACCTCGTTCGTCACCGCGGGGATGACGCGCTTGACCATCTGCGGCAGGATGATCTTGAAAAATGTCTGTGCCTTGGTGTAGCCGAGCACCTGCGCGGCCTCGTACTGCCCGCGCGGGATGGACTCGATGCCGCCGCGGTAGATCTCGGCAAAATACGCCGCGTAGTTGATGACGAACGCGACGATGACCGCCGTGAAGCGCCAGTTGCCCGGCACCGTGACGCCAAGCAGCAGCTTCGGACCGTAGAAGACGACCATCAGCTGCAGCATCAGCGGCGTTCCGCGCATGATGGAGATATACGCCTTGATGAAGCCGCGCAGCGGCGTCACTCTGCTGCGGCGGCCAAACATCACCGCAAGGCCCAGCGGCATGGAGAATAGCAGCGTCAGCGCAAAGATCAATAGCGATGTGACAAAGCCCTGCGACAGCAGGGACAGCATCGTGGATACAGTCATGGAATGATTCTCCCTTATTCGGTCATAAGCGGGAAAAAGCGGGGGCTTTCGCCCCCGCTCCCCCCTGAGAAGAGGATGGGCACCTATGAATCAATGATCGGTTTTTACAGTCGCCCGAAGTGATTGTCTTTACTTTTTGATGAGGCACAGGCTGTCGAGCACGAGACCCTGATCGACGTACTTCTGCGCGATCTCCAGCATGGTGCCGTCCTCGGCCATCTTGAGAAGCTCGGCGTTCACCGCGTCGCGCAGCTCGGTGTTGCCCTTGAGGAAACCGATGGCGTACTGCTCGGTAGAGAGGGGCTCGTCGAGGATGACATAGTCGCCGTCGTTGTTCGCGATCTGATACTGCGCAACGCCGAGGTCAGCGGCCACGGCGTCCACCGTGCCCTGGGCGAGGTCCATAAAGCCCATGTTGTAATCGCCCAGCTCCACGACCTCCTTGAGCGACGCCTTGAAGTCCTCGTTTTCGTTGATCGCGTCGACCGCGGAGGACGCGGCCTGCGCCATCACGCTCTTACCGGCGAGGTCCGCGAGCGAGGTGATACCGCTGTCGGCCTTCACGACCATCACGATGGAGTTATCCACATAGGGATCAGACCAGGTATAGTCATTTTCGCGGCCGGTGTAGGTGAAGCCGTTCCAGATGCAGTTGATCGTGCCGCTGGAGAGCTCGGCGTCCTTGCTGTTCCAGTCGATGGCCACGGCCTCGTACTCCCAGCCGAGGCGCGCGCACAGCTCCTTGGCCATTGCGAGGTCAAAGCCGTCGTACGTGCCGTCGGCGGCGATGAAGCCGAACGGCGGGAACTCGGCATCAAAGCCGACGATCAGCTTTTGCGTCTCGCCGCCCTGCGCGTCCTGCGCATCACCGGTATCGTCGGCGGTGTCGTTCTTGCTGCCGCAGGCGGCAAGGGCCAGTACCATCACGGCGGCAAGCGCCATGGCTAAGAATTTTTTCATCGTTTCTTCCTCCTGTAAGTTCCGGCGCTTGGCCGTTCGATTTAGTGTGGTAACACGATAACACAATAACGCGCGACAGTAAATACACGCGCTTTACAAAGATGTAGCGGTAAAGCGAATCGTTTTTTGCCGCTTTCCACAGTTTTCACGGTTTCTGGACGGCAGCGCGGTGTTTGCCTCCCGTTTTTCCCCGCTTTACGCTTGTTTCTTTTTTTGCCGTGTGCTACAATGCAAGCAAGAATTTTTGATCGCAGGAGGCCATTTTTATGCTGTCTATTGATATCTCCCATGCCGCATCGTTTCTCTCGCTGCCGTATGAAGCGGCGCTGCGCCCGCGTCTCGAGCGCGCGGCGGGCTGGCTACAAAACGGCGGCGGAAAGGGCTCTGATTTCATCGGCTGGGTCACGCTCCCGCGCGACTATGACAGAGGCGAATACGCGCGCATCCTCGCCGCGGCGAAGAAGATTCAGGGCGATTCCAAGGCGCTCGTCGTCATCGGCATCGGCGGCAGCTATCTCGGCGCGCGCGGCGTCATCGAATGCCTCTGCTCCCCGAACTATAACTTAAAGAAGAAGTCCACGCCGAACATCTACTTTATCGGCAACGGCCTCTCCTCCGACGCGCTGCGCGAGGTGACGGAGCTCATCGGCGACGACGATTTCTCCGTCAACGTCATCTCGAAGTCCGGCACGACGACCGAGCCCGCCGTCGCATTCCGTTTCTTCCGCGAAAAGCTCGAGAAGAAGTACGGTAAAGCCGAAGCCGCGAAGCGCATCTACGCCACGACCGACGCGCACAAAGGCGCGCTCAAGTCCCTCGCCGATCAGGAGGGATACGAGGAATTCGTCGTGCCCGACAACATCGGCGGGCGCTACAGCGTGCTCACCGCCGTTGGCCTTCTCCCCATCGCCGTCGCGGGCGTTGATCTGGATGAACTCATGGGCGGCGCGCAGGAGATGATGTCGCTCTGCTCGAAAAACGATTACAGCAATCCCGCGTGGCAGTACGCCGCCATGCGCCACGAGCTCTACCGTCAGGGCAAGAAGGTGGAGCTTCTCGCGTGCTTCGAGCCTGCGTTCCGCTTCATGGCCGAGTGGTGGAAGCAGCTCTACGGCGAGAGCGAGGGCAAGGAGGAAAAGGGCCTCTTCCCCGCGAGCGTCGACTTCACCGCCGACCTGCACTCGATGGGCCAGTACATCCAGCAGGGCGAGCGCATGCTGATGGAGACCGTCGTGCGCTTTGCGCCCGCGGAGCAGCAGATGGTCGTCCCCTTTGACGAAGTCAATGGCGACGGGCTCAACTTCCTTGCGGGAAAGACGATGGACTTCATCAACCGTCAGGCCATGGACGGGACGCTGCTCGCCCATGTCGAGGGCTGCGTGCCAAACATCATTCTGAATCTCGATGAGAACAACGCCCGCACGATGGGCCAGCTCATTTACTTCTTTGAATATGCCTGCGGGCTGAGCGGATACCTCCTCGGCGTGAATCCCTTCGACCAGCCGGGCGTGGAGGCGTATAAAAAGAACATGTTCGCGCTGCTCGGCAAGCCCGGATACGAGGAAATGGGCGAGGAGCTGCGTAAGCGCCTGCGCTGAATTTTTTGAATAAACCTGAAACTTTCCATTCAGCATTGCAAATTTGTTTCATTTATGCTATGCTGATGCCATCAGAAAGACCATCCCCCGCAAAAGAGGCGGGGATCTATTGAAAGGAGTGATTTCTATGGTCAGACTCATCATGGGTGAAAAGGGCACCGGTAAGACCAAGAAGCTGATCGAAATGATCAATACCACTGCGCAGGAGGATAACGGCAGCGTCGTTTGCGTCGAAGCAAAGTCTACCATGACCTTTGACCTGCACTATCACGTTCGTCTGATCTCTGCCTACGAGTATGACCTGTCCAACTACGAGGCCCTGCGCGGCTTCCTGTTCGGCCTGTACGCGGGCAATTACGATATTTCCCACATCTTCATCGACAACCTGTTCAAGATCACCGGCGGCGAGTGCAACCAGGCGGCCGACGATTTCCTGAACGAGCTCGATCGCTTCAGCAACGCCACCGGCGTCAAGTTCACCATCTCCGTCTCCGGCGACCCCGCCCTCGCCACCGACGGCATGCAGAAGTATCTGTAAATTATTTGTCCTTACAGGACAAGCGGTGATAAAAGGGGACCTTCTCTCACGTGAGAGAAGGTCCCCTTTTGAACCCCTAAGAGAACGGCAGGGGCGTTTCGTTTTCGCCCCTGCACCCCTAACGACCAAAAGGGAGGGGCAAGGCCCCTCCTTTTTGGATTATCCACCCCGCACTTCTGACGGCGCGGCATTGCTCTGCTCGCCGCTTTGAGGTGCCGCTTTTTAGTTCTCTGCTGTGATATAGAGGTCTTCTGCTTTTTGCTGGGCGGAGACGAGGGTTTCTTTAGCGCTGCCGAAGTTCTGGGCGTTCATTTGTTCCAACGCGTCTATGATCGCGTTGAAGAGTAAATGGTACAGCTTTGCGTAGTCTTCCATGCGTTTCTCCTCCTAAATATCTGATGTAAACATTATCTAATGTATTAGTCTATATGTCAAGAGAAAAACTGCCATAGACTGATGAAAACATGAGAGAATGGGAGCATCAGATATGGTAACATTAGATGTTTTGTCCCTGCTGGAGAAAAAGGGCAAAACGAAATACTGGCTCTACCACCAGCTGGGGATGAGCTATCAGAATTTCAACCGCATGGTCAACAACGAAACGAAATCCATCCGCTATGAAAATATCGAAGCCCTCTGCCAGATCTTCGAATGCACCCCCAACGACCTCTTCCGCTTCACCGAAGACTAAACCGACCGCTGATGCGGTCGGTTTTTTGCCGTCCCGCGGCGAGCGAAGCAATGCCGCCCCCGCAGGCAATCCGCCGCCGTGCTATCGTCACTCGCGCCTCACGGAGTAGGGCGCGGTTGATATCGGCAACGAATAGCAGAAGATTCGTGGCGAAGCCACGTACACCGCACCCGATTCCGCAGGCCGCGCAGCTCTTCAAGTGCCGATCTGCCAATGTGCGGGGTCGAGGGGCAAGACCCCTCGTCCTTTCTCTCGGGGATTTAAGGGGGATACTCTCTTTCTCGAAAGAGAGTATCCCCCTTTATCCGTGCAGCGCTAAGCGCTGCTCTCCCCGCGGCACCAGTGCCGCAGCTTCCTTTGCACTTGTGCGAAAAAGAGAAAAAAGGAAACAAAAAGCCCCCGCCGGGATCGGCGAGGGCTTCTTGCTGTGTTGTGTGTGTATTTTTAGGAGGGAGAAAATCACATCGGGGGGAGTTCCCCTTTGCAAGTATTAAGATACCAGTCAATCTTGGCTAAAGTTTGAATCGGTTGTAAACAAATTATGAATACCACCGGAAATTTTGCACATTTTCAGCTCATGAGCGCGCAGAGCTCGGAAAAATCGAGCGGCTGGAGCGCAAGGTCGATGCCGTAGCCGATGATGCGGGAAAGCTCGCGGATCTGCGCGTCGATGTCGCGCGTCGTGACCATGACGGTCTCGTGGCCGCGCAGGGCCGTGGGGTCGACGTCCGACTTTCCGGCTTCTTCGAGCACGTCGAGCGTCAGCGTGGCCGCGTCGACGACCGTGGGAACACCGATGGCGTAGACCGGCACGCCGAGCGTATCGCGGCTGAGGGGACACCTGTGATTGCCCACGCCGCTGCCTGGGACGATGCCCGTGTCAGAGAGCTGCACCGTGGAGCAGAGCCGCATGAGCGAGCGGGACGCGAGCGCGTCGATCGCGATGACCGCGTCGGGCTGCACTGCGCGCACCGTGCCGCGCAGCGTCTCCATCGCCTCAATGCCCGTCCGGCCCAAAACCCCCGGTGTCAGCACGCTGACAGAGCAAAATGCGGAAAACGCGCCGTTTTGCCGCAAATGGCGCGTTACAAGCACATGCTCCGCACTCCTCGGCCCGATGGCATCCGGCGTCATATTCGCGTTGCCGAGTCCCGCGACGAGCACGCTTTTCACATTCTCGCCGAGCAGCGCCCTGAGTTCCGCCCCCACGGCGCGCGACGCGCGCTCGAGCACATCGTCCGCGTTTTTTTGCAGTGGCGAGAGGTCGAGCGTCACATACCGCCCGCGAGGCTTGCCGAGCTGGCGCGCCGCGCCCTCGGTGTCGATGCGCACGCTCGTCACGCTGCACCCGCGGCGGAAGACCGTCCGGCTATCCACGCCGGAGAGTGTCTGCGCGCGGCTTTTCGCGCAGAGCAGCTCGTGCGCCTCCATGGCAAGATCGGTGCGGTATTGGAGCATTTTGCCTCTCTCCTTTTACTAAATCTTGTTTTCTCTCCCTATTTTATCCACAAAGTTTTGTGTCATACAAAAAAATCAGAAAATTTCGAAAAAATGCTTGCAATTTCTTGCATTCTTTGCTAAAATACCATTCTGCACGGTGGATTTTTTGTCCGCCGGCGCGAATTCCAACCGGAGGAGGTGTTTGGTTTGCCGAATATTAAGTCTGCCAAGAAGCGCGTTCAGGTGTCTGGTGTGCGTAATGAGCGCAACAAGGCCGACAAGTCCGCACTGAAGACCGCACTCAAGAAGTTCGAGGCGGCTGCCGCTGAAGGCAATCGCACCGAGGCCGAGAGCGCTTACAAGGTCGCAGTGAAGTCTGTCGATAAGGCTGCTGCTAAGGGTATTCTGCACAAGAATAACGCCGCGCACAAGAAGAGCGCGCTGACCCTGAAGCTCAACAGCGTTGGCTAATCGAGCGAAAATGAGAGCCATCCTTTCGGATGGCTCTTTTTTTGTGCCCAAAGGGGCACTGGCTGATCCGCGCGATGCGCGGAACCGGGAAAGCAGCGCCAGTGGCGCTGCACGGAGAAGGGGGATACTCTCTTTCTCGAAAGAGAGTATCCCCCTTAAACCCCCGAGAGAA
>OGLV01000656.1_pt1 | contig 10778 bp, 10 predicted proteins | sample 1572851 | NCBI WGS metagenome assembly OGLV01 (sample SAMEA2582005, study PRJEB24529) | metagenome | biome: Human gut stool | place: China | collected 2011
TGCAATTGCGGCATCGCGGGCCACCGGCCGTAGAGCCCCTGCTGCACGGCGCACCCGCCCCGCCCCGGTGCCTGCCGCACGCAGCAAGAGCTGGCAGAGCGTTCTGGCCGCCATGGCTGCGGTGTAAGCACATGGTACCTTTTCAATCTGGTTTACATATAAAAGACGAGTGCTCGACAAAACCGAGCACTCGTCTTTTTTTACAAAATAACAGCAAAAAAGCACCCCGCCAACCGTTTCCGGTCAGCGGGGTGCTCAGTGCTTATAGTTTACGGTTCAGCTTACGCTGCACAGCACAGGGAGGAAATCACTCCTCGATGTAGCCGTACTGGAAGTACCAGTAGCCGTAGGGGCTGTGCCAGACGCCCTTCAGAGAAGAGCTCTGCAGCCAGAATTCGTTGTAGTAAGCAACGGGGATGCAGCCCATATCCTCCATCAGGATGTCCTCAGCCTTGTGCAGCTGTGCAAAGTGCTCGGCGACATCTGCAACCTTGGAAGCCTCCATAGCAGCATCGAAGTCAGGGTTGGAGTACTTACCATCGTTGTTGCCGTTGCCGGAGCAGAACAGCTCGATCATGTTGGAAGGATCGTTGTAGTCCATGACCCAGCCGTTACGGGCAACATCGTACTCGCCGGCACGGCGAGCAGCGGTGAAGGCAGACCACTCCATCTTGCTGATGGTCAAAGTGATGCCCAGATCGCCCCAAGTCTGCTGCAGGTACTCTGCCAGAGGCACATGGTAGCCGGAATCGTTGGTGCTGTACTCGATGGTGGGGTAGCCCTCGCCATTGGGATAGCCAGCCTCTTCCAGCAGCTTCTTAGCCTCGGCCATATTTGCCTCGTAGTCAGCTGCAATGTAGGGAGAACCGCCGTTTGCGTTGTCGTAGAAGTAGCCCTGCGCGTCCACGATGCTAGGGCCGACCAGGTTGGAAGCAGCAGAGTAGGTGCCCTGCATGATGGTGTTGGCAACGTAGTCGCGGTCGATAGCCAGAGCCAGAGCCTTGCGGACCTTGGCATCCTTGAAGGCATCGCGCTGCAGGTTCATGCTGACGTAATAGGTGCCCAGAATGGGGTCAACATAGAAGTCGCCGCCATCCTCTGCCTTGGTCAGGCTGGGGATCTCGTCGGTGGGCACGTCCTTGATCAGGACAGCCTCGCCGCTGTTGTAAGCAGCGAAGCAAGCGGAAGAGTCCTCCAGCAGCAGCAGGGTGATGCTGTCGGAAACGATCTTAGAGCTATCCCAGCCGCCAACGTAGTTGGGGTTCTTGGACAGAACGATACGCTCGGAGGGGGTCCACTCGGTGATCATGTAGGGGCCGTTGGAGACGAAGGTCTCAGCGGAGGTGCACCATGCATCGCCGTTGGCCTCAACGGTAGCCTGCTGCACAGGGCTCATGGATGCGAATGCAGCCATCTTGTCGAAGTAGGAGCAGGGGTAGGACAGCACGATGGTCAGGGTCTTGCCGTCGTCGCTTGCCTTGACGTTCAGCGCATCGGGGTTGGGCTCTGCAGTGGGGTTGCCGTCTGCATCGGGGAAGCCGGCAGCTGCGTCAAAACCATCGATCATGCCCAGGCAGGTCTCTGCGTAGGGAGCTGCGGTGTCGGGGTTGACCATACGCTTGAAGGTGTACTCGAAGTCCTTAGCGGTCAGGTCGGTGCCATCGCTCCACTTCAGGCCGTCACGCATGGTGAAGGTCCAAGTCAGGCCGTCCTCGCTTGCTTCCCAGCTCTCAGCCTGGCCACCAATAACTTCGTTGTTCTCGTTGATGATCAGCAGGGGCTCGAAGATGGTGATGATGGTGTTGGCGCCATCAACAGCGCTGTTCAAAGAGGGATCCAGAGTCTCGGGGTTGGGGCCGTACTGGACGGTGAAGCCAGCGGTGTTGACACTGCCGGTAGAAGAGCCAGCAGCGGAAGAAGCAGAACCGGAGGTTGCGGTAGAACCGGACTTGCTGCCGCCACAGGCTGCCAGACCCAGAGCAGCGGCACCCACGCCTGCAACCTTGAGGAAATTACGACGAGAAATGCGTTTCATAATAATATCCTTCCCTTATATCAAATTTGAGTGTGCCAGGTTCCCCCAGCCGCCTCTATATTCGATCCGGTGCAAATGTACACCGGAGGAACACGAATGATTATAATGCGTTCTCATACCGGTTACAAGCCCAAAACTTGGACTGTAACCATTTTGTGACAACATTTCAGCACTAAGTTGAATTACTTTCACCTTTCACTGGCGTGAAGTGTTCTCACTTCACGCGGTCAAGGTGATGGCAGGCTGCCCAGTGGCCGGTGGAGACTTCCTTGAACTCGGGCACCTCGTTGGCGCACTGCTCGTCTGCATAGGGGCAGCGGGTGCGGAAACGGCAGCCGGACGGCGGGTTCAGGGGGCTGGGCACATCGCCCTGCAGCACGATACGCTTGGACTGGCGGGCCGTAATGGGGTCTGCCACCGGAATTGCGGAGATCAGGCTACGGGTGTAGGGGTGGATGCTGTGGGTGATCAGCTCGTAGCTGTCGGCCAGCTCCACCATCTTGCCCAGATACATCACGCCGATGCGGTTGGAGATGTGCTTGACAACGCTCAGGTCATGGGCGATGAACAGGTAGGTCAGACCAATCTCCTGCTGCAGATCCTCGAACATATTGACGACCTGTGCCTGAATGGAAACGTCCAGTGCGGAAACAGGCTCGTCACAAACGATGAACTCGGGGTTCACAGCCAGTGCACGGGCAATGCCCACGCGCTGACGCTGACCGCCGGAGAACTCGTGGCAGTAGCGGTTTGCGTGCTCGCTGTTCAGGCCAACGCGCTCCAGCAGGGCGATGATCTTATCGTGGCGGTCCTTTTCATTCTCAGCCAGATGATGGATATCAATGCCCTCGCCCACGATGTCGCCAATGGTCATGCGGGGATCCAGACTTGCGTAGGGATCCTGAAAAACGATCTGCATACGGCGGCGATAGGGCAGCATATCCACTGCGATCTTGTTGTCCTTATCGAACAGCAGGTTGCCGTCATAGTAGATTTTACCGCCGGTGGGCTCGTACAGGCGCAGCAGGGTGCGGCCGGTAGTGGTCTTGCCACAGCCGGACTCGCCTACCAGACCAAGGGTCTCGCCCTTGCGGATGGCAAAGCTTACGTCATCCACAGCCTGAACGTACTTGCGGTTCTTGCCCACACCGCCGGCGGGGAAATACTGCTGCAGGTGCTGGACTTCGACCAGCGTCTTGTGTTCACTCATTCTGCCTTTTCCCCTTTCTCAAATGCAGCCTTCTGCTGCAGCCAGCAGTAGGTATAATGGGTATCGCTGAGCTCGGTACGCGGGGGCATCTTGCTCAGACAGATCTTCATGCAGTTCTTGCAGCGGGGCGCAAAGGGGCAGCCGGCCGGCGGATTCAGCAGATCCACAGGGGTACCCTCGATGGGCACAAGGCGCTCGTGCTCTGCGGTGTTCAGCTTGGGGATGGAGTTGATCAGGCCCTTGGTGTACTCGTGCTGGGGGTTGTAGAAGATCTCGTCGGTGGTGCCGTACTCCACAATGTGGCCGGCGTACATGACGGCGATCTTCTCGCACATGGAAGCCACAACGCCCAGATCGTGGGTGATCATGATGATGCTCATGCCCAGCTTCTTGCGCAGATCCTGCATCAGCTCAAGGATCTGTGCCTGAATGGTCACGTCCAATGCGGTGGTGGGCTCGTCAGCGATCAGCAGCTTGGGCTCACAGGCCAGTGCAATCGCAATCATCACGCGCTGGCGCATACCGCCGGACAGCTCGTGGGGGTACTGCTTCAGACGCTTCTCGGGCTCATTGATGCCGACCAGCTCCAGCAGCTCCTTGGCGCGTGCCCATGCATCGGCCTTGTTCTTATCGGTGTGCAGGCGGATGACCTCCACGATCTGGTTGCCGATGGTGTACACCGGGTTCAGGCTGGTCATGGGGTCCTGGAAGATGATGGAGACCTCGTTGCCGCGGATCTTGCGGAAGTCCTTCTCCTTCATGTTCTCGATCTCGTGGCCGTTGAACCACACCTTGCCGCCCACCAGCTTACCGGGGTAAGCGGTCAGGCCCATGACCGAGTAAGCGGTAACGGACTTGCCGGAACCGGACTCGCCCACGATGCCCAGAACATCGCCCTGATTCATGGTAAAGGAAACGCCGTTCAGTGCCTTTACTTCGCCCGCAGGGGTGAAGAAAGAAAGGCGTTCATCTTTGATATCAAGAATTTTCTCGCTCATTTCTGTTCACCTCATCAATTCTTCAGCTTCGGGTCAAAGGCATCGCGCAGGCCATCGCCGAACAGGTTGAACACAAGGATCATCACGCTGATCATCAGTGCGGGGGCGATCAGCAGATGGGGGTAGGTGTTCATGCCCTTGACGGCATCGGTAGCCAGAGAACCCAGAGAAGGCAGCGGGGCTGCAACACCCAGACCGATGAAGCTCAGGTAGCTCTCAGTAAAGATGGAAGCCGGGATCTGCAGGGTGGTGGTAACGATCAGGGTGCCGATGCAGTTGGTGAGCAGATGCTTTTTGATGATACGACCGCTGGAAGCGCCCAGTGCGCGGGCAGCGGTAACGTACTCGCTCTCCTTCAGGATCAGGATCTGGCTGCGGACGATACGCGCCATGCCGACCCAGTACAGCAGAGCAAAGATGATGAAGATGGAGATCATGTTGGGGCCAAGGGTCTGCATCCACTTGAAGCCAGGCTTGGTAGCCAGTGCATCCAGCGGATCTTTCAGAGCCATGCCCAGCAGGATGATCAGCAGAATATCGGGGATGGTGTACAGGATATCTGTAATACGCATCATGATATTGTCCACCCAGCCGCCAGCAAAGGCCGCAACCGCACCATAGGTAGCGCCGATGATCAGCACCAGCACAGAGGCGATCAGACCGACGGACAGGCTGACGCGGGTGCCCATCATGATACGCACAGCGAAGTCACGTCCCATGCGGTCGGTGCCCAGAATGTGCGGGAACACCTTTTCGCCTGCATCGATACGCGCCTGCTCGGAGGCAGAGTACTCGAAAGGCTTCAGGTTGTTGCTGCCCTTCATCTGCTCGGAGTAGCTGTAAGGCCAGACGGCGGGCAGCAGGTAGGCAAAGATGGCAATGGCAATGATGAACACAAAGCTGACCATGGCGATCTTGTTCTTCTTCAGGCGGCGGATACCGTCCTTCCAGAAGTTGACGCTTTCGCGCATGACCACCAGGCTCTGCTTTTCCTCATTGCTGGCGGGCAGAAAATCCTCCGCGTTGAGCTGCAGGCTGAGCGGATTCTTTTTAATGTTTTCCATGAAAATCGCTCCTTTCTCTTACTGCAGCTTGATGCGCGGGTCGATGATTTTATAAAGGATATCCACGATCACGTTAGCAATGATGACCATGCTGGACAGCAGGATGGTGGTGCCCATGATCATGGTGTAGTCACGGTTGGTGATGGCAGACACGAAGTCGCGGCCCAGACCGGGCACGGAGAAGATTTTTTCCACCACGAAAGAACCGGTCATCAGGCTGGCCAGCATGGGGCCGACGTAGGTGATGACAGGCAGAATGGCGTTGCGCAGTGCGTGCTTGAACAGGATCATGAACTGGGACACGCCCTTTGCGCGGGCAGTGCGCATATAATCCTGACCCATAACGTCCAGCAGGCTGGAGCGCATCAAACGGGTGATATAAGCCGAGGGATAGATGGCCAGTGCAGTGACCGGCATGATATAGGCGGCGGCGCTGTTCAGGCCAACGGTGGGCAGCACCTTCATTTTCATACCAAACTGGTACAATAGCAGCACGCTGGAAATAAAGCTGGGGATCGCGATGCCACAGGTTGCAAACACGATAATAACGTTATCCAGCCACTTACCGCGGTTGTAAGCGGAAATGCAGCCCAGCGGGATGCCCACGCACAGAGCCACCACCACGGCAATGCCTGCCAGACGGCAGGACACCGGCAGCTTGCTGGCGATAATCTGGTTCACGGTACGTCCGCGCTGACGCAGGCTCAGACCCAGATCGCCGTGCAGAAGGCTCTTCATGTAGTTGACGTACTGCACACTCAGCGGCTTATCAAGGCCATACTTTTCGGCCAGAGCCTGCTGAGCAGCGGCACTGATGGACTTTTCTGCCACGAACGGGCCACCGGGGACCAGGTTCATGACAAAAAAGGTAACCGTAGCCACAATGAAGATACTGAAGATACCCATTGCGACACGCTTGATGATGTACTTTGCCATCGTTTGATGCCACTCCAATCCTATCAATGAATTACTGTTTTTGCTCTCAGGCCGAGCCACACTTTCCCGCAGTCCGCCAGCCTCACACATAGCGGACGTCTGTCCTTGGCACGCGGACAGAAAAGCGAATAATAAAACGATGGCATCTTGCGGTTGCACAAACACCATCGTCCATACCCGAGAAACACTCTATCTATTATAAGGATAACCACGATTTTTGTCAATTTACATGAAAAGAATTCACTTCATTATAGCAAAGCATGAGTGAAATCTTATACTTTATACAAATTTCCTGTATATTTGTAGGTAAAAGTGCTACTTTTCCGACCTTTTGGGGGATTGTTCCGTTGGTGCGTACAATCCGCCCTCCCCTGTCGGCGTAAAAGGCAGCGTCTCTGCCGCAGAGTCATCCCTCCATGTCCTTGGCATTTTTCTCCATATTACAGCAAAAAGGCAAAACAAAGCCACCCGCAGCCCCTTTCCGGCACAGTCAGTGCCCGGGAGATGTGCTGCGGGTGGTCATGGGTCGTTTTGCGGGTCAGGAGTACAGTTTTGCGGTCAGCCGGGAGTACATGGCGCTCTTCTGTGCCTTATAGGAGGCCATGGCCTGATCCGCCAATGCGGTGCTCTGGCCGTTGGCGGTCAGAATGGCACGCATCTGGCTGACGATGCTCTCCACTTCCCTGTCGTAGGACGCCTGCATCGCGTACAGTCTGCCGCTTCTGGCCAGCACGATGGAGATCTTGCGTGCCTGTGTCTGCTGAGACTCTGGCAGCGATTTGAACTCTGCCTTTGCTCCGGCAATGCAGCTGTTCAGCTCTGCCTCGGCGCGCGCTTTGACGCTGTACAGCTGCTTCAGCAGCGCCTTAACCTCGGCCTCGTAGGAGGCTTCCTGTTTGCCGGAGGAGGACGACGGTTTTTTTGTACCGGAATTGGCTGTACCGGCAGTCTCCTGCTTGCTGGAGGACGCTGTACTGCTGCTCTCCGTCCGGGAGGCAGATGCCGCCGGAGAAGTATCAGAATTCGCCGGGGAGGAAGCCGCACCTGTCTCCTGCTGCGGAGCGCTGGCGGATGCCTCCTGTTCCCCGCTGCCGGACGCGGCGGCTTCATCTGCCAGTTCCTCCAGCGTGATCTCACCGCTGAGCAGCTTATCGATCTCATCATCCGTCAGGGTGACCTGTGTGCTGTCCGCCGGGGCATCCGGCAGGGTTTCAGGAATACCGGCTGCCATACTGTGGAGGTAGAACAGCACGCCAAGAACAGCTGCTGCCAGCAGAGCCACCAGCGCGCCCAGCACGATCAACACAATTTTCAGGACCTTATTTTTCTTCATACTGAAATCCGCTGCCCGGGCAGAGTAATTCTCTGCCCGGGCAGTTTTCTCCTTACTTTAGGATCAGACCCACATGCCCAAAAACTTTTTGGGCTGATGCAGGGTCACAGCGTCCAGTTCCTGATCGTGGAACAGTTCATCGCCGTTGCGCACGATGCGGGCAGCAGCTTCCCTGCCCAGCAGCTTTTCCAGCTGCTGCACACCCTGCGCCATGCAGGGCGGGCGCTTGTCCGGGGAATGGGTGTCGGTGGAGATGACGTGAACCAATCCCCACTGGATGAACTTACACAATTTTTTGCAGAGCTTAGGCTCCAGCAGTGCTCCTGCGTTGATCTGCGCATAGGCACCGGCGGCTACCCAGTCGTACAGCAGGGTGGGATCCTCCAGCACATAGGGGTAGCGCTCGATATGCGCGATCAGCGGCACGATGCCCTGCTGCTGCAGATTGTACAGGGTCTGCCGGATAAAATGCGGCTTGTGGGTGGTGGGGAATTCCAGCAGCAGATAAGCGGTGTCCCCCATGCACAGCGCCCGGGTGTCCAGCTCGCACAGGCCGGGCGAGAAGAACACCTCCGCCCCCAGTTTGAAATCAAACTGCATGGGCTGCCCCTCCAGCGCTGCGGTCAGCTGTTCAAAGGCAGTCTGCCGCTTTACCGTAAAGGCTTCCACTGTGGTACGCTCGCTGTTGAAGTGGCTGGTGAACGCAATATTGCGCACACCATCCTCGTATTCCCTGCGCAGCAGCTCCAGCGAGACCGCTGTATCCTTTGCGCCGTCATCCATGCCGGGCAGAATGTGACAATGCAGATCGGTCATAGCAGTGCTTCCTTATTATTTACCGGCAGTGGCATCCTGCTTGCCGTAGGCATAGTTGTAGTTGTAAGCATAGCTGTATGCGTAGCTGGAGCCCTTGAGTGCCTTCTTCATATCGTAGCGGGTCAGCACGCTGCCCAGCACCCGGACACCGGCATCCTGCAGCTTTTTCACTGCGCCGCGCACTGCATCGGCGGGGGCGTAGTCCGAGCGCACAACGAACATTGCGCCGTCCACATAGCGGCCGATGACGGCTGCATCGGTGACCACGGACACCGGGGGTGCATCAAGGATGACAAAATCGAACTTTTCCCGCAGGGCATCCACCATGGCCTGCATCTGCGGCTGGCTCAGCATCTCAGAGGGGTTCGGCGGCGGGGTACCGGCGGGCAGGAAGGTCAGATTCATTTCCTTCAGCTCCTGCAACGCCTCGTCCAGCGTGCACTGGTTGGACAGCACGTTGGAAACGCCCTTTACGTTGTGACCGGCCTTCAGATAGCGGTGCAGCACCGGCTTGCGCAGGTCGCAGTCCACCAGAGCCACCTTTTTGCCGCTTTCGGCCAGCGTCAGCGCCAGATTGACCGCCACGTTACTCTTGGACTCTTCCGGCACGGTACTGGTGATGACCAGCGTGTGCACGTCCATGGAGCCTGCCATAAAGTCCAGATTGGTGCGCAGAGACTTGTAGGCTTCCACATAGCCAAAGGGCATCTTTTTATCGGTGATCAGCTGCAGGGTGCGGTGCTCACCTTCTTTTTTCTTTTTACCAAACAGATTCCACATCGTCTTACACCTCCGGGATCAGGCCCAGCACGGGCAGGCCGAGCTTCTTCTGAACATCTTCGTCATCCACAACGGTATCGTGCAGCAGATGTGCCAGCACCAGAATGCCGCACACCAGCACAGCACCCAGCAGGCCGGCCAGCACAACGTACTTCGTAGTCTGGGGGAACACCTTGTTGGGATCGATGATCACATCGCTCACCGCCTTGCAGGAACCGGCTTCCACCTTTTCCACCAGCACGTCGGGCACGATGTCGGCAATGGTCTGTGCGATCTCACCCGCACGCTCTGCATCCGTATCGGTGACCGTGATCTTCATGATCTGGGTAGCGTCCACATCGGCAACATCCACCATGTCGTACAGCTCGGTGTAGGTCATATCCAGATCCAGTTTGTCGATCACCTCGTTCAGCACGGTGTTGCCCTTGATGATGACCGCATAGGTGCTGATCAGGTTCTTGGCAGAATTGAAGTTATCACTGGTAAAGGTGGAGGAGTTATCCTGCCGGGTATTCACGATCATGTTGATAGAGGCCTGGTACTTGGGTGTAAGCGCAAACACGCACACCAGCAGGCAGATCAGCGCTGCCGCAACAGCTGCTGCCACGATCTGCACGGCATGCGCCCACAGCAGGCGGGCCAGTTCCATCAGATCAATGGTCTCCTCGTCCTCCGTGCTCCGGAGCGACTGTCCCATAGTTGCTTTTTCGTCCATAATAGCGAAACTCACCTTTCTTGTTTTCCGCAGTGCAAGAAATGTACACCGGGTTCCTATAGATACACATTCGTTTTATAATGATAGCACATCTTGTTGTATTTTACAAGCAGCAAATGCCATTTTCTGCCGGCAAATATATGGACAAAATATGCCCTGCCCCGTACAAAAAAGGCATCCGCAGCACATGGATGGCTGCGGATGCCTTCGTTTTACGGATTTTTAGCGAATACGCTTAGCGGGAGCCCTTATCGTAGGGGATACCCTCGGCCTTGGGTGCCATGCTGTTCTTGGAGGTGAAGGCCAGAATGACCATGGAGGCCACAAAGGGCATCATATTATAGATGTTGCTGGACCAGTGCAGCTGTGCGAGGAAGGTGGAGTCTGCAATATTGGCAAGGCTCTTGAACACGGCAAAGAACATGGCCGCGCCAAAGATGTGGAAAGGCTTCCACTGGCCAAAAATCATAACTGCCAGTGCCAGAAAGCCTGCACCGGCCACGCCGACTTCAAAGTTCCAGGTCTGCACCGGGGGCACGATATACGCCAGACCGCCGACGGCGCCCAGCGCACCGGAAAGGATGACACCGGCGTAACGCATCTTGTAAACGTTGATGCCCACCGAGTCCGCAGCCTGCGGGTGCTCGCCGCAGGCACGCAGGCGCAGGCCGAAGCGCGTCTTATACAGCACAGCGAACGAGACGATCAGTGCAATGACGGCAACCAGCATGAACCAGTTGAACTCGAATTTGCCGATGTTCAGGATGAAGAGCTTCTTCGGCTCGATGTAGGAGATATCGGAGGAAACGTCGTTGCCACCGGACATCGACGCGTTCATAGCCTTGACCGCGACAGTCGCAGCAGCCGTTGCCAGCAGGTTCATGGCCGTGC
>OGLV01000678.1_pt1 | contig 10554 bp, 5 predicted proteins | sample 1572851 | NCBI WGS metagenome assembly OGLV01 (sample SAMEA2582005, study PRJEB24529) | metagenome | biome: Human gut stool | place: China | collected 2011
CGAACGGGGTGAAACGCTCCTTGTCCCAGCGGTACGGGGTGCGGTGGTGGCTGCCGCCATAGCACAGCACCATGTCCGTATAGGAGAGTATCCCGTTGCGGCTTTGTTCCCACGGGTACATCTGCGGGCCGGGGGCGTCGGTGGTGAACCGGACATACTGCATCTGGCTGTATTCGCCCGAGTCGTTGCAGGCCACGGCGAAGACCGTGTAGGTCGTCTGCGCCGCCAGTCCGTCGATCCCGACAGTCGTCCCGGTGTATTGCGTGCCGTTCTGGGCGACGCTCTGCGCCGTTTCGGACGTAATGACCCCTGTGGCCTTGTATATGATTTTGACGGACGTGGCGTTCGTGCGCTTCATGTTCAGCGTCACCGAGTTGGCGCCCGACGATGCGATCGTCATGCTCAGGGCCGGTTTCGGGCCCCCGGAGGGTTCGTCGTCCCCGTCCCCGCAGCCGATGAACGACAGGCAGCAGAGAAGCGTGAAAATGATTCGGTAATTCGTCATGGGATGTCGGTTTTTTTATTTGTTTCCCTTTCCGGAGTGTTGCGTCCGTACCGGGTTGTTCACGACGAAACGGCAGAATTCGTGGAAGAACTCCCTGTCCGTTTCGTCCGTGGAGACCGAGAGGTCGTAGAGGGCATTGCTCCCCTGGTAATAGGCCAGCGGGCGGGTGCCGTAGATGCCGTGTTTCTTTGCATATTCCATGTATTTGCGCATCCGTGCCCGGTATATGTCGCTGTGCGGATCCGCGCTGAGGATCGAAGCCTCGAATTCGAACTCGATGCTCGTCCCGGCACGGTTGATCTTCATGCAGGCGGAATCCAGGTTGTTTTCCGGCTTCCAGTAGTGGTTGGGCTGCATGTAGACCTGGTCGAAGCCGAATTTGCGCCAGTCGTCATGGCCGCGGGCGTCGTAGAACGGAATCCAGCTGAACGTGTAGTTGGGCCGGTGGAGGTGGTCGGCGATCTCGGGGAGCAGGATGTCCGAACGGGTCAGGTGGTAGCTGTACTCCGTGTCGTGCGGCTGGGCGGCGATCTCGCGGATCCAGTAGAACCCGGCCAGGTCGATGTATTTGTAATCGCCCTGGGCGAACCGTGCCCGCACCTGGTCGATGTACCACCTGCAGGCCGCTACGCGGTCTTCGTTGCTGTTGAAATCCAACCGGCGCCCGCCGAGTTCTCCCCAGTAGGTGGTCGTGGTGGTCGTGTCGATGTAGTGGCGGTGGATGATCGGATCGGGGATCATTATGATCACGCGGCGTTTGCAGGGCGCTTTGCCCAACCGGGCGGTGGCCTCCTTGACGGCCTGTTCCAGGGCGTCGGCACAGTTGCCCTTTGTGAAATAGTAGTCGATCAGCTCCTGCCACTGCTCCTTGCCGGCCGATACGCCCGCATCGCGCAGCACGCCCGTCATATACGAGTAGGCGCCGCTGTCGGGGCGGTCGACATCCTGCGATTCCAGGAAGATGAAGCCGTCGAATAGCCATTGTTCCTTCCCGTCGGGGTCGACGTAGGTGACATAGGGGGCGAAGCGCCCCTTGTCCCACAGGAAGGGATTGCGGTGATGGCTGGCACCGTAGCATAATACGGCATCGGTCGTGGTCGCCGGACTCTTGTGTTTCCTCTCCCACGGGTACAGCTTGTCCTTCGGGCCTGCGGTGCCGGTCGGGAGCGTGAAAACCAAGGCTGTTACCACTGCAATTGCTACTGTAAAAAGTCTGCGAGTCATGTCTTGTCGTTTTTATCCGACCCCGGAGCAGTCTCTTCCGTCCGGGGTCAATATATCCGTTTATGGGTTATTTTCTGTCCGTTGTCGGTCGTTGTGCCCGTAACGGATTGTTTATGATGAACTGGCAAAGTTCGTCGAACAACTCCCGGTCGGCCTCGTCGTCCGAAGCGTGGAGGTCGTAGAACCCGTTGGTGCCATGGTAATATGCGAACGGCCGTTTGCCGTAGATGTTGCGTCGTTTGGCGTAGTCGATGTAATCGCGCAGCCGCGCACGGAATGTTCCGCTGCCTTCGCGTGCGTCGAGCAGCGTGGGTTCGAACTCTATTTCCATGCCGATGCCCAGGCTGTCGATCTGTCTGCAAACCTCATCCATGTCGTTCTGCGGCTTCCAGTAATAGTTGGGTTGCAGGTAGACCTGGTCGAACCCGAACTGCTGCCATACGTCGTATCCGCGCGAGCCGTAGTAGGGTATCCAGCTGAACGTATAATCCAGCTTGTGGAGGGAATCGGCGATATGCGGGAGCATGATGTCCGAGCGGGTCAGATGGTAGCTGTACTGTGTGTCCACCGGCCGGGTGACGATCTCGCGCAGCCAGTAGAATCCCGCCAGCTCGACATGTTCGTAGTTGCCCTGGGCGAACCGCTCCCGTACCCGGTCGATATACCATTTGCAGGCGGCTATGCGGTCTTCGTTCCTGCTGAAATCCAGCTGCTGGCCATCCAGCGCACCCCAATAGGTCGTACTCGACGTCGTGTCGATATAGTGCCGGTGAATCACCGGGTCGGGGAGTACCATGATGACCTTGCGCTTCTGCGGGGCTTTGCCCAACCGCGCGGCGGCCTCCTTCACGGCCTCTTCGAGGGCCTCGACCCCGTTGCCGTCCGTGAAATAATAGTCGATCAGCTCCTGCCATTGCGCTTTGCCGGCCGATTCGCCCGTGTCACGCAGATGCCCCGTCTCGAATGCGTAGAGTTCTGCGTCGGGACGGTTCGTGTCCTGGAATTCCAGGAAGATGAACCCGTCGAAGAGCCACTGCTCTGTGCCCTCTTTATCGACATAGGTGACATAGGGTGCCAGCCGCTCCTTATCCCACAGGAAAGGGGTGCGGTGGTGGCTGCCGCCGTAACATAACACGGCATCCGTGGGGGGCAGGTCTCTGCGGTGCTGCCCCTGCGGGTACATAGTCCGGGAACAACCGCCCGCGAGAAGCAGGCATCCTGCGGCCGCAGCGAACGGAACGATATTTTTCAGGAATTTGAGCATCGTAGTCGGTAAGTCGTAATTCGTAAAATTAAAATTAATCCCGTTGTGAAAGAGAATGAACTCACAACGGGATTAATCGTTTGTTAATCAGCGTGTAGTCATTATTCGAGTCCGAAGCACCATACGTCTCCCAGTTTACCCCGGTTTTCGAGGGCGACCGATTCGCATTTGACGATCACGAATTTCAGGTAGCGGCCTGTGGTAACTTTTTGAACCGGATAATCATAGGCTTTTACTGCCCCGACCGTTCCAGGGGGGGTATAGATACCGTCCCATTCGCGCATGCCGCTGGCGACGAGTGTCCATTGGGTGTTTTCTCCATCGTACTCATCGGCCAGGTAAATTTCGTAATCCAAGTACGCACCTTGGCTGTCTGTCGTATCCTCGATTCTGAACTTGGTGATAGCCTGGCGTTTGCCCATATCGCCGACAATGGTGATCGGATAGACGTTGGGGGTTATCCACCAGGGAATCCAGGAGTCGCCTCCGGTTGAAGCTCCGTTGAACAGATTGCTGGTCACATAGTTGTCAATCCAGGCTCCGCTTCCTCTGTTCGGATCTTTCGCATAACAGATGTCTTCGCCTTCGAGAATGGGCCAAGGAGCTGTTTTGGTACCTCTGAACTCAGCCGGGGCGAGCGGGAGGTAGAGTGTTTCCCCGAATTTTACGCCGTCGGTCGTCGAGGTGATGCGTACCGGTATCAGGTAATCGTTGTTTTGACCTGCGAAAAGACCGGTCATTTTGTCTATGCCGATTTTACAGGAAAATGCTGCCGAAACTTTATCGACGGCAATTTTTGCGATCTTTTCCGTTGTGACGGTTCCTTGCGGGATCACCTTGTAGGCGGTGCCGTTGGCCGCGTTGTATGCGTCTACCAGGTTCTGGTCACAGTCGACGTCGTAGTTTATCGTCACTTCGCTGCCGGGAACCGGCATGTTGAGCGTGATCTCCCCGTCGAAGACATATTCGGAGCCTGCCAGTGCGTTGGACGTAAGCGTCATCGAAGCTGTCGCGCTTTCGAGCCGGAGGAAAATTCGGTTCCGGCCTTCTGCCACGGGCACTCCGTTTCCGGAAAGTTCGAAGGGAATCACATAGGTGATGTCCGGATCGAGGGCATTGACCGTTTCGGAATCCCATTTGAGACCGACGAATTTACGTATATCCTTCTCCCCGAAATGAAGCGACGGGGTGAATTCGTAGCAATTCGACGGTAATAGCGTATAATCGGTTCCGTTAGCCGTATTATAGTCTCTGAGGGCGGTTTCCGAAACCTCTATATGGGCGGTTGCCTCAGAGAGGCCCTTGCCGTTTTTCACGACAGGTAGTTCGTACTCTTCAGTATATACCGATACCGTCATTATATTTTGCAGGTCATCCGCAGTGCCGAGGAACGAAATACTATCGTCTACCATGAAGTTGTTGCGATTGTCCTCGCAGCCGGCCAGGGCGGCCGAAGCAAACAGTCCTGCAATCAACAGTTTCCACATATTTATTTTCATAGGTTCGAGCATTTATTAATGTCCGTAATTCTGGGTCATATTGGTCATTTCGGCCATCTGTGCCGCATTGATCGGGTGGAGATAGTCCTTGTCGCGGAATACGGCCGGGGCGCCGACGTAGTCGGTGTGTACGCGTTCGTAGGACTCTTCGTACGTGGTGGCGCTTACGTGCAGCGTCCAGTTCTCGCTCGGGTATTCTTCCTTGGCGATCATCCAGCGACAGGCGTCGTAGTGGCGCATCGCTTCCAGTCCGAACTCTACCATGCGTTCTTTCTGGATGCACCAGCGGAGCAGCTCCTTGTTCCCTTTGATTTCGGGGTAAGCGACCTCGATCTTTTTCAGTCCGACACGTGCGCGCACCTTGTTCAGGTATTCGAGCGCTGCGGTCTCGTCGCGCTGGGGCTTTTCGTTGCAGGCCTCGGCGTAGTTGAGATAGATTTCCGCCAGGCGGAAGGCCGGATAAACCGTTTGCATCGAAGTGTAATCCTTGGCTTCGCGCAGCGACTTGTTGGTTTCGAGCAAACGGCGCCATACATAGCCTACGCGGGTGATACCGCCGCCTTCACCAGCATTCCACTTATTGGTGCAAGCATCGTTGTTGTAGCAGGTGAACTTGATATTCTCCGTCTTGTTGGGCCACCAGAAACCGTTGGGTACGAGGCAGGCGTAATAACGGGGATCGCGGTTGATACAACTGTTGTGGGCCTTGATGCCGTCGCCCCAGTCGATACCGGGCTGTTTGTACCCTTCGGTGAAGCCGGTGGCCTGATAACCCGATTGCGGGTCGACGATGGGTTTCGACATGTCGTTCTCACCCTGGTAGCCTGTCACGGGATAGCGTCCGGTCGTGTACATGGGATAGCTGTCTACCAATTTCAGCGAAGGTTGGATACCGCCGTATCCCTGGTAAACGACACCCGATGCGCCGCCGCTTGTCATGCCGGGCATGGCGCCTGCCAGCAGACCTCCGGTGCCGCCAAGCCACGAATAACCGCCCGAGCGGCTCCACCAGCCCCAGATGGTCTCCTTGTTCCAGGGCTTCAGCCTTACGCCCTGATAAGAGGACATGTAACGCGTGAACTCATCGGTCTGTTCCGTATCCTTGTAGAGATCGTACAAACCGGTCTCTGCCAACTCGATCACATCCCAGGCTGCCTGTGCGGCTGCCTCCCATTTGGTCTCGTCCTTGCTCTGCGGGAAGAGGAATTCCCCGCGAATGTTCTGCATCTGGCCTTTGTAAAGGTCGCACCCGTTGTATAACGGCGATGCTGCGTAAAGCAGTATGCGCGATTTCAGCGCCAAGGCTGCACCGCGCGTAACACGGCCGGCCCACTGTTTGCCGTCGATACCGATGTCGTCGGTACGTACCGGCAGGTCGTTTTTGATCGCGTCGAGCTCCCCGACCATGAAGTCGATGTTCTCCTGTACGGTGTGGCGGTCTACGCTCTTGGCGTCGATCGTCTCGTCGGCGATCTGGTCGCCCCAGATGAATACCGGGCCGTATTGGCGGAACAGCAGGAAGTAGTAGTAGGCGCGCAGGAAGCGGGCCTCGGCCTTCATATAGGCAACTGTCGTCGGGGTGTCTTCCTTGTCGAGGTCGATATATTTCAGGAAGATGGAGCACTGGTTGATGCCGATGTAGTAATCCGGCCAGTAATTGAAGTTGGTCGTGGCGCTACTGTAATTACCGGTTCTGAACTGGGTGTAGTAGACCCACTGGTACCACGAGAAGAGCGCTTCGTCGGAGCGTCCTACCGTCCAGCCGTGCATGCCTACGACCTCTTCTTCCTGGGGAATGTAGGAGTAAAGGTGGCTCAGGTATTTCTGGACTTCGGTTTTTTGCCGGAAAATATCCTCGATCTTGGCCTGGTCGTCCAGTTCCACGTCGAAGAACGACTCGCAGGAGGACAGCGTAAAGGCCAGTAAGAGGGCGGTTGCGAATATTCGTATTTTTTTCATAGCTTATCCTTTTTTAGAAGTTGACGTTTGCACCGATTGCAAAGGTACGTATAAGGGGGTATACATTACCGTAATTCGCATTTACCTCAGGATCCCAGAGCTTGAAATCGCTGAATGTAATCAGGTTCTTTCCCTGGATATAGAACCTGATCTTGGACAGGCCCCATTTCTTGGTCATGCTTTCGGGTAGTGTATAGCCGATCTCCGCGTCTTTCAGACGCAGGAAACTCATGTCGCGCTGCCAGTAGGTCGAAAGTTGCTGGTTGTTGTCCACCTTGTTGAGCGACAGACGGGGGTAGGGTGCGTTGGGATTCTGGTTGTCGAGCGTCCAGCGGTTCTTGGCCACATCCTCGAAAATCTGTCCCATGCGGAGGATCGTCGACGAAGCGCCGAAGAGGTTCTGGCCCTGGATGATGCGGGTCACGTGGCCCACGCCCGAGAAGAATACCGATACGTCGATGCCTTTCCATTTGAGGCTGGCGCCGCAACCGTAGTTGATCTCCGGTACGAGCGTATAGCCGATGGCCACCTTGTCGAAGGTGTTGACCACGCCGTCGCCGTTGACGTCGCGGTCCTTGATGTCACCCGGGCGTACGGTACCGAAATCCTGCTTGGGCCAGTTGGCGATATCCTCTTCCGACTCGAACAGTCCTTCGGCAATCAGGCCGAACTGCTGGTTGTTGGCAAAGCCGGCGAGGTTCTGGTATTTCCAGATCTGGTCGGGTTTGTCGTCGTAGAGTTTCTTGTTGCGGTTGTAGGTGAAGTTACCGCGTGCCGATATGCTGAAATCCTTGTTGAAGCTGTGGTCGAATTCGAGCGACATGTCGAAACCCTGGTTCTTCATGCGGCCGAGGTTGACCCACTGCGCCGTTTTCGTGCCGACCACCGACGGGGTGGATTCGCGCTGGATGAAGATGCCTTCGCGTTTCTCATAGAAGTAGTCCGCCTGGATCTTGATCTTGTTGAACAGCCCCAGCTCGATACCGACGTCGGCCTTCGTCGCCTCTTCCCAGGCAACGTCCGGGTTGCCGTACTCGCCGGTCGAATAGCCGGGCAGGTTGGTCTGTCCCAGGTCGCCGAAAGTGAACCCGCCGGCATTGGTGTTCATGGTCGTATTGTAGGCGAAACGGCGGCTGCCGCCGATCTCGTCGTTACCGATCTTACCGTACGAGGCGCGGATTTTCAGGATGTTGACCTTATCGCGCAGCGGCTCCCAGAATTTTTCGTTGCTGATCATGTATCCTACGGCGTACGAGGGGAAGAAGCCGTAGCGCTTGCCGGGGGCGAAGTTCTCTGAACCGTTGTAACCGAAGTTGAACTCGGCGAAATACTTGTCGCGGAAGGCGTAGGTGAAACGCCCGGCGATACCCATGTTCTTTGTCGGGTAGGCGTCGATGTAATTGACGGGCCTGTTCTTGGATTTGCTGCGTACCGAGTAGAGGAACATGCCGCTTACGCGGTGGTCTTCCGCGAAGAGGCGCTCATAGATAAGCGAGCCCTCGAAATTGATGGCCGTCGTACCCGACGAGTCCGATGTCGCGAGGCGCATGTAGTTGCTGCCGTTGGGGTTGGCAGCGGTCAGCATCAGTTCGCCGTTTTCGTCGCGCCCGGTGGCATAGTAGGTCACGGGGGACATTGCACGCTCCAGGAGGGTTGCGTTCTGTGCATCCCATGCGAATTTTACATTGGCTTTCAGGCCGGGGGTGATGATGTCCGAGAAATCCTGCGTCAGCGACAGCAGGGACTGCGCCACCATGGTGTTGTAACGCCGGTAGCCGGTGTTGTTCAGCATGTTGTAGGGGTTGACCGAGCCCGACTCCTGCGGGATTGCCAGCATGCCGTTCGAAAATACGGTCGGCGTAGCCACGGGGGTAACGTACATCGTGTAGGCGTACAGGTCGTTCGTGGTCGTGCAGGGAGCGTTTTTGGTCGTATACTGCGTGGAGAGCGAAAGGCCCAGCTGCGTCGACTTGGTAATGTCGATGTCGATGTTCGAGCGGAAGCTGTACTTGTTGAAGTTCATCTGGGCATTGTAACGGTCGTTGTCAGCGACATTGAACATACCGCCTTCCGTGTAGTAGGATGCCGAAACGTAGTAACGGATTTTCGGGGAGCCGCCCGTGACGCTCGCGTGTACGCGGCCGGTCATGGCCAAGTCCTTGAAGATGGTGTTGACCCAGTCGACGTTCGGATAGAGGTCGGGGTCGCGGCCGCTCAGGTACATCTGGCGGGCATAGTCCGAAATCGGCATCTCGGTGCTGCCGCTGTCGCGGTAGAGTTCGTTGTAGTAGTCGATCCACTGCGAAGCGTTCGCCAGCTCGGGCAGCTGGACAGGCTGCGTAATGCCGAATTCGGCCTTGACGCGGATCTGGGGCGCCGTCATTTCGGTGCCTCGTTTGGTGGTGATCAGGATGATGCCGTTCGCACCGCGCACACCGTAGAGGGCGGTCGCCGTTGCGTCCTTCAGGATGGAGAACGTGGCGATGTCGTCCGCGTCGACAAAGTCCATGTCGCGCTCGATACCGTCGACGAGCACCAGCGGGGTGGTTTTGGCACCGAACGTACTCTGTCCGCGGATCCAGAACTCGGCGCTCGATCCGGGTTCGCCCGTACGCTGCATCACGACGATACCCGCCAGTTTGCCGGCGAGGTTCGAGGAGAGCGAGCCGCTTGCCACTTCCAGTTCGCCGGCGTCGATGGTGTTGATGGCGCCGATGATACTCTCCTTGCGCTGTTTACCGTATGCGACTACGGTTACCGCCTCCAGTTCGGAAACCTTGCGCACCAGCTCGGTCACGATGTTGGTCTTCGTTCCGACGGGAATGCTCTGGGTTTCATAACCCAGGTACGAAATCTCGATTACATCGGTCGGCTTTACGTCGATCGAGAAGGTACCGTCATTACCCGTGATGACACCGCGGGTACTGCCCTTGACGATCACGGTGGCTCCCGGTACACCCGCCTTGGTCTCGTCCAGGACGCGTCCGGTCATCTTGACGTTCCCCCCCCCTTGCGGGGCGGTAACAGACGATTCCAGGCTGCTTGCGGAATACGCAAATTCGGGATTTGCGCTCAATTCCGTAACCGATATAAGCCCCAGTATCAACACGAATGACCGGAGCATTATTTTACAAAAGAGCTTTTGTATAGTCATTGTCATATTTCCTCATTTATAATTACTTAATGTAGATTTGTACGGTTCGGGCGTCGGTCGGGCGCCCCGGGCCCGTACGTGTTGGATTGATCCTTGCTTGGCTAGAAGCACTTTGGATTAGTGTTTTTCAGGAAGTCAATAGTTCGGGTCTCGTCTGTTTTACCATAGGCACGTTTTAGTTTTTAGGTATGGTGAATAATTAGTCGGTTGTATAATTCGTCTGCCGATATGGCCGTCAATGCCGAAAGAACTTGATATACGACAACATACGGCCTGTGTGGTACTTTTTTTTCTGTGAAATTCAGTTAAAAGTATTCATTATCCGGCAATAAATATAACAATAAAATTATTTTCATTACTATTTTTGATAAGTTTTTTTACTTTAAAGGGGTGCGGTACGATTTGCATGTCCTTGGATTTGTGTGTATAATATATTGATTTTCAATATATTGTTGGTGTTTTTAGGGCTGTGAAATATTTGTGAAAAAGTAATGTCCTTTTTATCAGCTACTTGGCTTTGGGCTAACGGATTAAGATGGTCTTGGCTGTTAAAATTGTGTAATACAATATCTTATATTTTTATGTTTCATCTCTTCTCGAATCATTCCTGCCGGGAAATAGTTGCCTCCCCTGATTTTTGCCGCTTCAATGATTCGAAAAGTTTTTTACTGTTTTTGGGTTTGTAAGTAAAATATTTTTGCTTATTTTTGCCCTGTAAACTTTCGGGCTTACCGGCTAACAGGGTATACCTATGTATATTATATTTGCCGTTTATGCCCGCATCCGGCTACGCCGGCCGCACCGCATGGAACTGCGCTGAGTTGAAAATTCAATAAAATACCCGGAATAAATGATGATTAGAAATTGTTGTATGCTGGTGGCGGGCCTCCTGCTACACACGCAAATATTCGCACAGGATAAAACGGCCGCAAGCCGTACCGGCGAAGAC
>OGLV01000696.1_pt1 | contig 10384 bp, 8 predicted proteins | sample 1572851 | NCBI WGS metagenome assembly OGLV01 (sample SAMEA2582005, study PRJEB24529) | metagenome | biome: Human gut stool | place: China | collected 2011
TACTTATTATCAGCATTTTGTAGTAGGAATTATTTTTCTTTTAATGGATTCCAACCTTGTGCTTTTAACTCAAATTCTTGTCCGTCGCGAGTGACGAGGGCGCAACCCAACTCCGGTTTGGTGATGTGCCCAATGACTTTTACGCCTTTCATGGTCGAAACCTTTTCGTGATCAGTCAAGGGAACAGTGAAGAGGAGTTCATAATCTTCGCCACCATTTAATGCACAGGTAGTGACATTCATATTGAGTTCTTCTGCCATTACAGCCGTCTGATAGTCAATGGGAATACGCTCCTCATAAACGCGGCAGCCGGTATCGCTTTGTGAGCAAATATGCAACAGCTCGGAAGAAAGTCCGTCCGAAATATCCATCATGGCAGTCGGTTTTACTCCTGCTTGGGCAAGTTCTTCAATGATATCTTTACGCGCCTCCGGTTTAAGTTGGCGCTCTAATATGTACTCCTTGCCGGAGAAATCGGGATTGGCTTCTTTTTGGTCCTGGAACACTGCTTTTTCGCGTTCCAGCAGTTGCAGACCCATATAGGCGGCCCCTAAATCACCACTGACGCAAATCAAATCTGTGTCATGCGCTCCATTGCGGTAAACCACTTTGTCTTTGTCAGCCTCGCCAATGCAGGTGATACTGATTGCCAATCCTGTGACTGATGATGTGGTATCTCCTCCCACAATATCTACATTGTGTAGTTGGCAGGCCAGCTTCAAACCATCATAGAACTGCTCTAAATCTTCTATGCAGAAGCGTTTGGATACAGCTAGCGATACTGTTATCTGCTTGGGAGTTCCATTCATGGCATAAATGTCTGAGAAGTTTACAATGGCTGATTTATATCCAAGATGCTTTAATGGTGTATAAATCAGGTCAAAGTGTACTCCTTCCATCAGAAGATCGGTAGTAACCAATACTTCTTTGTCCTTAAATTCGAGGACGGCTGCATCGTCTCCCACACCGTATTTGGTTTCGGGATTCTTTAGTTCAATATTCTGAGTCAGATGTTTGATGAGGCCGAACTCCCCCAAGGTTGCAATTTCTGTTCTATTTGTTTCTTGCATATTCTTTTTTTAAGCTCTGTTAATGAGTTCGCGCATAATAGTTGTCATCCGTGGCTGTGCTTCATCTGCCGCCTTTTGGACTTCTTCGTGGGAAACCTCCACTATCTTGCCTTCCACGCCGAGGTCGGTGATAACTGAAACTCCAAACACTTTAATGCCGCAATGATTTGCAACAATAACTTCGGGGACAGTAGACATGCCCACAGCATCAGCTCCCAGGATATGGAACATTTTATATTCTGCCGGAGTTTCAAAAGTCGGTCCTTGTGTACCGATATATACACCTTGCTGCACTTTGATGCCTTTTTCTTTGGCTATTTCCAATGCTTTGTTGATAAGCTCTTTAGAGTAGGCTTCGCTCATGTCCGGGAAACGGGGACCATATTCGATATTCTTTCCGTGCAGCGGATGTTCGGGGAAGAAGTTGATATGATCTCTGATAATCATTAGGTCACCGATTTCAAAAGCAGGATTAGTTCCGCCGGCAGCGTTGGATACAAATAGTGTTTTGATACCTAATTCGCGCATTACACGTACCGGGAAAGTAACTTCTTTCATTGAATATCCTTCATAGAAATGGAAACGTCCCTGCATGGCCATGATGTCTTTGTCTCCCAATTTGCCAAAGATTAGTTTGCCACTGTGACCTTCTACTGTTGATACGGGAAAATTAGGAATGTCTTTATAACTTATTTCATATTTATCGGTAATTTCGTGTACCAAACTTCCTAGACCTGTGCCCAAAATAATTGCTGTCTCGGGATTAGTATGCATCTTTTCTTTCAGAAAGGCTGCGGTTTCTTGGATTTTTTCTAACATATTCGGTTATATTTAAGTTGAATAATTCTTGTTGGTCATGTAAAAAGCTCACCTCTATCGGGAGTACATAGATAAATGGTTTGATGCTTTCGTCCAGCAATGGATGGGATGACAGTCTCACCGCATCCTTTTCTGTGGTGATAATCATTCGTTTGCCTTCCGGCAGTTGTCTGAAACGGCTTTTTATGATTTCCATGTCTTGGGGTGTGAAGTCATGGTGGTCACTAAATGTCAATGGATTAATATGTTCGTTATAAGGGCTTAAGTCATGGATTAACTTAGCCGGAGATGCAATTCCGGTAACGAGCAATATATGTACATCTTTATGAATGTTGGAGATTGGATACTCTTTTCCCTGTCGGGTGATAGGGTATAATTTGCCATAATTCAGGGTTGTGAAGTAAAGTTGTTGATAAGGATATAATCCCATCTGTTTACGCAACACCCGCACATCCATAGGAGTTATATCCTTGGGACATTTGGTTATTATCACGATATGAGCACGGTTCTTGCCTTTTTCGGGTTCGCGCATTCGTCCTGCCGGTAATAAAGCATCTTCGCAGATAGGTCGGTGATAGTCCACTAGAAGAATATTCATTCCCGGTTTCACATAGCGATGCTGAAAAGCATCATCCAATATTACGACTTCGGTTCCGGGGGCGGTATATCCGTTGCATAGCTCCTCGATACCGTGACAACGGTCACGGTCTACTGCCATATAGATATCGGGAAATTTCTGTTTCATTTGAAATGGCTCATCACCTATGATATTTACGGGAGTATTCGGTTGGGCCAATACGAAGCCTTTTGATTTTCGTTTATACCCCCGGCTTAGGACTGCCACTTTATAATTGGGTTTCAATAACTTTATCAGATATTCGGTATGAGGCGTCTTTCCGGTACCTCCTACGGTAATGTTGCCTACCGAGATTACCGGAATATCAAAGCTCTTTTCTTTGTATATTCCCCAATCAAATAGTCTGTTACGTATCCATACGCCGGCTCCGTAAAGCCACGAAACCGGGTATAGCCACTTATGTATTTTGATAAAGTTATTCTCCATTAAAAGTTATTTAATATTCAATTCGAATGGCATACGTGCCTGTACAGGATTGATTTCTTTCAGGTTTTGTAATATTTCAAAATAGCTGTAGAAACTGCCCATATATTCTTTCATCTGACTGTTGACATAGTGCTTGCGCTGGCTGTTCAGTAGATTCATGAAGAGACTTTCTTTTTCAGGATAACTGATAATAGTGTAGTTCTCTACGTTTGCTCGTTTTGCGGCTGCTGCTAATGCGTCATCTATGCCTCCCAATTTATCTACTAACCCCAAGCGGACGGCCATTTCGCCCGCCCACACTCGTCCTTCAGCTATTTTTTCAATATCTGCTGCTGACATATTTCTTCCTTCGGCACAACGGTTTACGAATAACTTATACCCGTTGTTGATATAATTTTGAAGTGCTTCCTGTTCGGCGTTGTTGAACGGACGCGTTGCGAGTGGACCGAAACCGGCTCCCATATCGGCCATTTTATTAGTTTTTACTACATCGAAATCCAGCCCTAGTTTGTCTTTGAATAACTTCTCTCCCGAAGGAATCATTCCGAAGATACCGATGGAGCCGGTTAGAGTTGTCGGGTCTGCAAAGATAGAATCTGCGGCGCAAGAGATGTAATAACCGCCTGATGCTGCATAATCCCCCATAGAGACGATAACCGGTTTCTTTTCTTTCAGGCGTACTACTTCGCGCCATATCTGTTCGGAAGCATAAGCACTTCCCCCCGGAGAGTTTACGCGCAGAACAACTGCTTTTACATTGTTGTCATCGCGCAACCTGCGTAAGTCCCGTGTCATCTTCTGACCGTCAATGACTTCTTCGGTAGAATTGGAGGAAGCAGCATCTAAAATCTCTCCTGATGCATAATATACGGCAACAACGTTTCCACTTTTATCCTTGGGGACATTCTTTTTTACATTTATCATATCTTCAAGGAAAAGGCTGTTTAAGCTCTGGTCTTCTTTCCGTCCGGTCAGTTGTTTCAAATAAGCGATCATTTCGTCTTTATATAACACTGAGTCGGCCAGTCCGCATTTGATATATTCTTCTGCCTGACAGAGATCCATGCATTGGTCTGCATAAGCATTAAGTGAGTCTTTAGAAATGTTGCGTGACACTGAAACATCATCTAATAATTGATTCCATATAGAGTTTAAGAATACGGTGACTTGCTCACGGTTGGCGGGGCTCATTTCGGTAGCGATAAATGGTTCTACAGCCGATTTATAAGTGCCTACCTTGAAAACCTGTACATCAATGCCCAGTTTGTCCAGTAAATCTTTAAAGAAGACAGGTTGGGATGCCAGCCCGTGCCATGAAATGTTTCCTTGAGGATTGATGATTACCTTATCTGCAACACTTGCCAGATAATACATACCTTGTGTATATTGGTCTGCGTATGCTACGATAAATTTACCGCTTTCCTTGAAGTCTTGAAGTGCGTTGCGTATTTCTTCCAATGATGCAAAAGAAGTAGCCAGATAAGATGGTTGGATATAGATGCCTTTAATCTTGTCGTTTTCTTTGGCTTTTTTGATGGAGGATAAAATGTCATTTAGTCCATAAGAACCATTGCCGTCTCCCATTATCTGTTGAAATGGGTTTTCCTGTACACGTTCTGATAAGTTGCCTTTCAAGTCAAGAACGAAGACCGAGTTGTCTTTTACTATGGTTTCAGAGTCTGATGAGGCTACCATGCCTACTACTGTGATAAGGCCCAGTATGGTGAGCACTATACCTGCTAAAATGACGCCTATCAAACTAGCCAATGTAAATTTAAGAAAATCTTTCATTGAATGTGTTGTTTATAATGTTAATAATTAGCTAACAAAAATAGTTGATTGTATTGAAAAAAGCAAAGAAAGTGAACTTCTTTTGCTGTATGCTTGTTTATATAGGTAAAATAACTCATAATAAATATGCTAAATATGACAAAGAAATTCAAGGATGCTATAAAGAGCCGCCGTACTTTTTATCAGATAGACAATAAATCCACGTTGTCTGAAAAAGAATTGTTGGATTTGATTCGTTTTGCTGTCGAATATGTCCCTTCAGCATTCAATTCACAAACCACACGTGTTGTTTTATTAACAGGTGAAGCTCATCAAAAGTTGTGGAATATCGTAAAAAATACTTTGCGTAAGCGGATTTCTGCGGAAGCTTTTGCTAAAACGGAACAGAAAATAGATGGTAGTTTTTCTTGTGGATATGGAACGATTCTATATTTTGAGGATATGTCTGTTGTTCATGCTTTGCAGGAACAGTTTCCCACTTATAAAGATAATTTCCCTGTTTGGGCGGAGCAGGCCGATGCTATGCATCAATTTGTCATTTGGACTATGTTGGAGGATGCCGGAATGGGAGCTTCTCTGCAACATTATAATCCGTTGGTAGATGATGAAGTGCGTGCAGCATGGAATTTGCCTTTGCATTGGAAGTTAATAGCACAGATGCCTTTCGGAGTTCCTGTGACCCGGCCCGGATCGAAAGAAGTGATGCCTTTGGATGAGCGTGTATTTGCTTTTAACGACTAAATTTTTCTTATTCTGCTTGGCTCGTTAGGGGAAAATCAGCATCTTTGCGTATTATAAATACAAAGATGCATTATGAAAAAACTTTTATCGCTTCCTCCTAATTTGGTGGAATTTTTTTATGATATAGAAAAGGCTGATCGTGATGAATGGTTTTGTACTTCCGATCCTATTGGTAGTAAATTGGGGTCGGGAGGAGGAACGGCTTGGCTGCTTGAGGCATGCAAACAACATATTGCGCCCGATAAAGACTTTTTGGAATGGCTGAGGGAAGAAAAAAGAATATTGTTGCATGCCGGCGGACAGAGTCGGCGTTTGCCCGGATATGCTCCGTCAGGTAAAATATTAACGCCTATTCCTGTCTTTAGATGGGCGAGGGGGCAGCGCTTGGAACAAAATCTGCTCTCACTTCAGCTTCCTTTATATGAACAAATAATGGAGAAGGCTCCGACTTCTCTGCGCACATTGATAGCCAGCGGAGATGTGTATATACGTGCGGGTCAACCTCTTCAGGATATTCCTGATGTTGATGTTGTGTGCTATGGGCTTTGGGTGGACCCCAATTTGGCAAAGAATCACGGGGTGTTTGTTTCTTCGCGTAGCAATCCCGATAAATTGGACTTTATGCTTCAGAAACCTTCGGTCGAGGAGTTGGGAAAACTGATGCAAACTCACTTGTTCCTGATGGATATCGGTATTTGGTTGCTGAGTGATCGGGCTGTTGATTTGTTGATAAAACGTTCTAAAAAAGGAGGTGAACTCTCATATTACGATATGTATTCCGAGTTCGGACTGACCTTGGGTGAACATCCGCGTATTGCAGATGAAGAATTGAATGGGTTGAGTGTGGCTATCCTGCCGTTGCCCGGAGGTGAGTTTTATCATTATGGAACAAGCAGGGAATTAATCTCTTCCACGTTGGCTGTTCAGAATTTGGTGAACGACCAGCGTGAAATCATGCATCGTAAGGTGAAACCTCATCCGGCTATGTTTGTGCAGAATGCTGATGTCGCATATCGTCTTACTGCTGACAATTCTGAAATCTGGATAGAAAACAGCTGTGTGGGCAAGGAGTGGAACATTCGTCAACAGACAATTATAACAGGGGTTCCGACTAATGACTGGAAACTCAATGTGCCGTCGGGGGTATGTATTGATGTGGTACCTTTGGGAGAGGCTGAGTACGTAGCTCGCCCCTATGGATTTAATGATACCTTTAAAGGAGCATTGACAGAGGAAAGGACTATTTATCAGGGAATTTCGGTGCGTGAATGGCTTTCTTGTCGCAAAGTAGCAGTTGAAGAGATAGACGGTGCTCACGATTTGCAGGCTGCCCGTTTGTTTCCTGTTTGCTCTACAATAGAAGAGCTGGGGCTGGTAATGCGTTGGATGATTTCCGAACCCGAACTTCAGGAAGGTAAGGAAATATGGAAACGTTCTCGCCGGTTGTCGGCCGATGAGATTTCCGCTTATGCCAATCTTCGTCGTTTGGCTGCCCAGCGTGATTCCTTTCGGGTTATGAACTGGCCTGTGTTGGCTCGTAATTATGAACGTAGTGTTTTTTATCAGTTGAATTTGGATGATGCTGCTCATGAATTTGCCATTCATCATTTGGAATTGCCGGATGCATTGCCGCTTTCTGCGCCATTGATGACCCGGATAAGCGACAATATGTTTCGGGCCAGGGTGCAGCAGTTCAGTGGTAAAACCTATACGGAGTATGAAAGAAGGGCCTTTGGGTTGATGCGTGAAGGTTTGACGGCAGCTGCATTGGCAAAAAAACAGCAGCCTCATTTATCGGTTTATTCCGATCAGATAGTATGGGGAAGGAGTCCGGTTCGTATTGATTTGGCAGGCGGATGGACAGATACTCCTCCTTATTGTTTGAATGAATGCGGAAATGTAGTGAATATTGCTATTGAACTGAATGGACAGCCTCCTTTGCAGGTTTATGTAAAGCCTTGTAAAGAATATAAGATTATTTTACGTTCTATAGACTTGGGAGCAATAGAAACTGTTACTACCTATGAAGAACTGAGTGACTTTATGCAAGTTGGTTCTCCTTTTTCTATTCCTAAAGCGGCTTTGGTGCTGGCCGGTTTCCAGCCGGAATTCTCGGCAGATGTTTATGTTACATTGGAGGAGCAGCTCAAGGCGTTTGGCTCAGGTATTGAAATCACGTTATTGTCGGCTATTCCTGCAGGTTCCGGTTTGGGTACTAGTTCTATTTTAGCTTCTACGGTGCTTGGCGCGGTATCCGATTTCTGTGGCTTGAAGTGGGATAAGAATGAAATATGCAACCGTACTCTGATTTTGGAACAATTGCTTACTACGGGAGGGGTTTGGCAAGACCAATATGGAGGTGTCTTTCGTGGTGTTAAGCTTCTTCAAACTCATGCCGGTATGGAGCAAAGTCCGTTGGTTCGTTGGTTGCCTGATTATTTGTTTACGGGTAGTGAATATCAGAAGTGTCATCTGTTGTATTATACTGGTATCACTCGCACTGCTAAGGGAATTTTGGCTGAGATTGTACGTAGTATGTTCCTTAACTCTACAGAACATCTTGCACTGTTGGGAAGCATGAAGAGTCATGCATTTGATTTATATGAAGCTATCCAACGTGGAAACTTCGATGAAATGGGGCGTTTGGTGGGTAAAAGCTGGAAGCAGAATCAGGCTCTTGATTCGGGAACTAATCCTGCGTCGGTTGAGGCTATCATTCGTCAGATTGATGATTACTGTTTAGGTTATAAGTTGCCTGGAGCAGGTGGAGGAGGTTATCTTTATATGGTAGCCAAAGACCCCGAAGCTGCCGTTAAAATCAGAGCAATATTGACTCAAAATCCGCCTAACAGTTGTGCTCGTTTTGTTGATATGACATTGTCTGACAAAGGATTGCAGGTTAGTCGCAGTTAGACTGGTAAGTTGTATGGCTGGGTAATTGCCTTTTGATATTTTCTTTGGGAGTGTGTCAAAACGTGGATAATGCTGTCGTTTAGTTTGTAGGGGCGAGGTTCGCTCGCCTGAAAACAGTTTGCTTTGTATCTTCGGGCAGGCAACCCCTGCCCCTACAGCTGACAATTGGATAGGCCATTTTAGTTTTGACACACTCCCCTCTTGCTTACTAATATGTTTCCTTCTATATTTCATGTCCGTGCCTTTGCCATAAACCTATTTGAAATTAACACTATTAAAAATATGAATATGATAAAAAAAACGTTCGGCTTGTTCACTGCTATTTTGTTTTCGTGTGTGACAAGCAATGTACAAGCACAGAATTCCGAAAAGGAATTTATTAAGGAAAATATGGAATTTGCAGCTAAACAGTATAATCTGATGCTGAAGACTCCGAGTCGGGGCAAAAATGGTAGTGGCGTGATGCCCCACAGTATGCGTAAAGACGGAACGGTGTCCAAAGGAAGCATTTACTTATGGACAGCCGGTTTCTTTCCTGGCAGTTTATGGTATATCTCTGATTTCTTAGGTGATAAGTCATTACAAGATTCTGCCTTGGTTTACACTCGGAAAATGGAACCTTGCAAGACTTTTACTGACAATCATGATATCGGTTTCATGATGTATTGCATTTATGGCAATGCGAACCGTTTCGCGCCGAAGACCGAATACGAGGACATTTTGACAGAATCAGCTAAATCACTCTGCACGCGTTTTCGTCCCAAAGCCGGTGTGATTCAGTCGTGGAATGGTTTCCGGTCTTGGCACGGTGATAAAGTTTATGACTTTCCTGTTATTATTGACAATATGATGAATTTGGAGTTGTTGTTCCACGCCAGTAAGGTGACAGGAGATGACACTTATAAGAAAGTAGCTGTTTCGCATGCCGAAAAGGTGATGAAGAATCAAATCCGTAAGGACTACAGTCACTATCATATTATTTATTATGATAAAGAGACCGGGGCTCCTATTAAGGGAGAAACCTCTCAGGGGTATTCCGATAACTCTTGTTGGTCGAGAGGACAGTCTTGGGGTATTTACGGGTTTACTTTGTGCTATCGCGAAACCGGTGATAAACGTTTTCTGAAAACAGCTCAAGGCATGGCTGATCATTATTTGGATCATCCTAATCTGCCTAGCGATAAGGTGGCGTGGTGGGACTTCAATGCTTGGGAAGAAGGTTATGTTCCCGGTGTACGTTCTAAAGCCAGCATTACACCTGTTCTTTATCGCGATGCTTCTGCAGCAGCTTGCACAGCTTCGGCTTTGATGGAGTTGAGCACTTATGTGAAAGGTGCTAAGAGCAAAAAATATCTGGAAGGAGCCAAGCAGATTCTTCATTCGTTGGGCAGTCCCGCTTACCGTGCTAAATTGGGTGAGAATGCAAACTTTATCCTGATGCATAGTACCGGTGCTATTCCGCATGGTGGTGAAATCGATGTGCCTTTGACGTATGCGGATTATTATTTTGTGGAAGCTCTTCATCGCTATAATAAATTATTGAACAACGAACCTCTTTTCTAATAAATAATGCTCATGAAACGATTAAATTATTTTGCATTGTTGTTGGTTGTTCTAATGGCAATGCCTGTATCTTCTTTGCAAGCCAAAAATAAAAAAGATAAAACAGCCAAAGAACAACAAATGACTACCGGTGCGCAAGATCGCGCTGTTTGGGTGGAGCTTATGTGGAAAATTGCCTATCCTGTTATTCATAATTTGGCAGAAAACACGTTGCGTCAAAATATGCCAATAGAATCTCCAAGTGGGAATCCGAAAGGTTATGATGAAGTCACTCATTTAGAAGCTGTAGGTCGTACATTGGCTGGTGTAGCTCCTTGGTTGTCGCTTCCTGATGATGATACTGAAGAGGGGAAACTTCGTAAACAGATGCGTGAGGAAGTGTTGAAAGGACTGAAAAATGCTGTTGACCCGAATTCACCGGATA
>OGLV01000702.1_pt1 | contig 10277 bp, 6 predicted proteins | sample 1572851 | NCBI WGS metagenome assembly OGLV01 (sample SAMEA2582005, study PRJEB24529) | metagenome | biome: Human gut stool | place: China | collected 2011
CTCCGTCACCCAACTTTCCAATATACATACCGGGACGGGTACGCACATGCTCCATATCGCTGAGGTGGCGGATGTTATCGTCGGTATATTCTACGGCGGAATTGTTTATCAGTTCGTTGTTTTCTTCCATATCTTAGTAACGGTTACAAAATCAGTTTCTTCACGAGTACATTGTCAGACGATGCTTTTCTTATAAGCACGACGGCGCTTATGCTGTTCAGTCTCGAAATACTCCCACTGTGCCTGCACCTTTCCGTTCAGCTCCAGTTCCGGATTACTTTCGGCATACTTGAACCCCAATTGCTGATACACAGGAATCAGGTCGGAAAATAACAAAGCATTCACCCCTTTGTTTTGGTACTCAGGCTTCACAGCCACCAACAGTAAATCGAGCATGGGAGGATATTTATGCATAAACAGCACCTTCATCAAGTGATACCATCCCATAGGCAGCAAACGTCCTTTTGCCTTTTGCAATGCTTCAGACAAAGAAGGCATTGAAATACCCACAGCAATGAGTTTATCGTCGGCATCCGTAATCAGAGTCACCATACGCAAATCCACGATAGGCAGATACATCTTGATATACTGGTCAATCTGTCCTTGTGACAATGCCGAAAATCCATAAAGGGGCGCATATGCCTCATTCATCAGCTCAAAAATAGCCTGACCGTATTCGGCAGCAATCTTTTTACCCGATGTATATTTCTTAATCTTCAGATTAAACTTACGCTGAATCAAATCGCTGATACGCTTATGCTTGTCGGGAATAGCATCAGGCACATATATCTTATACTCCACCCAGTCGGCATCTTTCTCAAATCCCAACTTTTCCATATGTTGCGGGTAATAAGGATAATTATAAATAGTTGCCATCGTGCTCAACTGGTCAAAGCCTTCAATCAACATTCCTTCCGCGTCAAAATCAGTAAAGCCCAAAGGTCCTTGAATAGTATCCATGCCCTTCAACTTTCCCCATTCAGACACAGCATCCAGCAGTGCACGTGATATTTCTATATCATCCAGAAAATCAATCCATCCAAAACGTACTTCCTTTTTCTGCCATGTTTCATTGGCACGATGATTGATAATTCCGGCAATACGTCCCACCACTTTATCATCTTTATAGGCCAAAAAGTAAACAGCCTCGCAAAACTCAAAAGCAGCATTCTTCTTCGGGCTGAACGTATTCAGCATATCATCGTACAAATCGGGTACGGAATAGGGATTCTCTTTGTATAACTCGTAGTTGAACCGTATAAACGTCTTTAGTTCTTTCTTTGAACTGACTTTTTTAATGGTAATAGCCATGCTGTATTTTTATAAAATTCGGGGTGTAAAGATAGAAGTTTTTTTGCAGAAAACTTATTCTTTTTATGGCTTTTTCACTGTTGGGCAATAAGATAGGCGGTATAAACGACATAACAGCCAACCATCAATGCGCCTTCAAGCCGGGTTATGGTACGTTTGCGGAAAAACCAGCCTACCAGCCACAACAACAGGGAGGAAGCAATCAGTACACTTAAATCGAGGTTATTTATATTCCCCATCGGAAGCGGTGACACCGTAGCGCTGCACCCCAGAACAAAGAATATATTGAACAGATTACTACCGATGACATTGCCGATAGCAATTCCCGGATTCTTCTTTAAAGCCGCCGTAACAGATGTGGCAAGCTCCGGCAAGGAAGTACCTCCGGCTACCAATGTCAGTCCGATTACCGATTCACTGACACCCCATGAACGGGCAAGCCCGCTTGCCCCGTCGACAAAAAGCTGTCCGCCGAATATGAGTCCGGCCAGCCCTCCTGCAATATACAACACCGATTTCCATACAGGCATTTCCTTTATCTTCTGCTCCTCTCCTGCCTCATCTGCCCCATTACGGGCGATGGCAAATGTATAACGCATAAATATAAGGAAGAAAGCCAGCAGAACAAACCCATCGGAACGGCTGATAACATTGACCGCTTCCCTGTCCAGCATCATGTCATTGGCACAGACAAAAAGTACCAACGAAGAAAGAATGACTAACGGAATCTCTTTACTCATCGTCCCCTCACCTACTTTTATGGGGAGTACAAAGGCAGTACAACCTATAATCATAAAACCCTAGAATATATTACTACCCACCACATTACCAATAGCCATTTCAGCACTGCCATTCAATGCAGAAAGCACACTGATAACCAATTCGGGAGCCGAAGTGCCAAAAGCTACAATGGTAAGCCCGATTACCAAATCAGAAATACGGAAACGTTTGGCAACCGCTGCAGAACCATCCGTCAAGCCATTCGCGCCAGCTAAAATGAGAGCCAGACCACCAATCAAAAGGAGTGTATTCAACATAACAAAAAGTACATTTACAGTTTTATACCGCAAATGTACTCTTTTTCCCTAAAATAACTATCCCTATTTGGTGCGTTTTACAGTATAGATTACTTTTCCTTTCTTATCAATCATGTGCATATCCAGTTCTTTCTTGTCTGCCGTAAAGATAGAAAAGCCCGGTTCGGGACTACAGAACAGAGTGCCTTCCACTGGTTTTACCTTACGGCTCAACGAACCTGCCGAATTTACCACATAGTCGATATCACTGCCCGGCACACGAAGATGCTGGAAGTTATGAATGTGTCCGCATGCATAGATATCCACCTTATGTTTACGGAGGATAGGATCCAGACGTTTCTGCATATCGCTGCGTTCACTGTCGTCTTTCGACGTTTCAGCATAAATGGGATGATGTCCGATTACGACTACCCAATCTTCTTTGGCAACAGTCAGTACAGAATCTATCCATGCCAATTGCTGATCCATATCTTGTTTACAGGCATCCGGATAAGTTTCGCTCTCGTTACGGTATTTGTCAATCAGAGGAGCGGTATCTATCATCACAAAACGGATGGCAGTTCCTTTCTTCTCAAAGACTTTGGTATAATAACGACCAGGCATCGACCAGCGACGACTCACATTGGTATAATCCAACACAGCCTGCGTATTACCCCGGTATTCATGATTTCCCAAGATCGGAAACCAGTCTATCATCAACTCGGGATGACTGTAAATCAACTCGTAGTTGGTCATCCAGAGCGGATCGTTAACGCTGCGCACACCTTCAAAATGGTGCACGTCTCCGGCTGCAAATACACACTCGGGACCAATAACATCCGCCATTTCTCCCATCAACTCGGCTATGGGCTTCTGGTCATAATAACCGTTACGTCCCAAATCGTTGGCCATATAAAAATTCAGTTGTTTCTCCAGTCTTTTCCAATCTTGCGGAGTCTGGGCACACACATTCAGGCAGATAGCCGTACCAATGACGGCAATCCATACCCATGTCAATACTTCTTTCATTTTTCTAATCATCATCAACGTTTTCATATACTTAATTTTTAGAAATTTATTTTTAAACCTGCATTCATTCTCACGCCATAATATTCTGCCTGCATAGTACGATCCTTCGTTCCCTGGTAATAACGGAGCGGCTGGTTCAGCAGATTGTTCGCCTCAGCATAAAAGGTCATTTTCACCTTCTTGCCAAAGGTATAACTGGCGTTCACATCCATATAGTTCACAGCATCATAATATCTGTCATAAAATGTACTTGGGCCCATTTCATCGATAAAATCAGATGCAAAGTTATAGCTCAGGCGCACATTCAAGCCTCCTTTTTCAAAGTAAAGAGAGGCATTCGCCGTATGCTCGGGAGACCCCGGCAAACTCAACCCGCTCTCGTTCTCACGTCCTTCGAAGTTAAAGTCCTCCACGCGTGAGTGCGTATAAGTATAGGTTCCATAGAAACCCACATACTTCAAGGCCGGAGCAATGAAGCCGAAATCACGCTGATAAGAAAATTCCAATCCCCACAGATTAGCATTTCCTGCATTCTTGGGCTGAGTGAAACGGGTATATTCTGTTCCTTGGTATTCATAGTTGGTCAGTACCTGATCTACGATGAAATCGTCTATTTTCTTATAGAAAAAACCTGCGCTCACTAAACCTACACTCTTGAAATAATAATCGGCACTCAAATCAAAGTTATAAGAAATAGTCGGTTTCAAGTCAGAATTACCAATCTTTATTTCATTATCACCACGGTTGATATTCACACTGGGAACCAAAGCTGAATATTTGGGCCGGCTCAAGGTCTGCGTGTAAGAACCGCGTATCTTGAAATCATCATTTACATCCCATTTCACCAAAATAGAAGGAAGGAAATTCACATAACTGTTGGCCATGCGGCCGGTCTTGGTGGTCTTATCTGTCTCATCATCATAGTTACGGCCGGTATAACGAAGGGAAGTATGTTCCATACGGAGTCCCGCCATCAAGTTTATATCGGAAGCGAATTTATGATCAAACCGCACATACCCGGAACTTACAGTTTCACGAGCCTCAAAGTTCTCAGCCAATTCGGCTTGTACCTGTTCTTTATCGAACTGGGAAGCATCATTTAAATTCAATCCACCCACATATTCTTTACTGGCAAATGTTCCTACCTGATATTTGTCGCTCGGCATAAACTTATCCGTACTCTGGTCTACCGTATTTTTCAGGCTGTTGGTCATGAAGGCATCCTCGTCTTTCGGAGTATATTCGTAGAAGTCTATTTCTTTCTCTTTTGTTTTACGTACTACCTTCGCACCGAACTTCAGTTTAGCTCCATTATTTAAACTGGCCTTGAAATTGGCCGAGAATTTCATATCTTCTTCTTTGATGTCCTCCTGTTGTTCCGTCAGTTCCTTCAAGCTGAACTTATCACTCAGTGTCAAAGTAGAACCTGTTCCAGGTGTTGCCAACGGCTGGCGTTCATCACTCAAGTCCATATCAAATTCCTGCTTTTTCAGTTGGAAGTCAAGATAACGTTCATTAGGGCGTTCTTCCGTAGCTTTTGCATAACTGGCATTCCAATCCATACCGATTGCCCCCCATAAGTGTTCTCCGCCCAAAGCGAAATCCATGGTACGCTGACGCTCCAGACGGGCATTGCGATTATCGGGAGTACCTGCTTTGGTCTGGATGCGGACTGTGCCTTTTCCGTTCTCATCCAAATCCTTGATATTGGTACGGTAACGGTTTTCCCAATCGTTACGGTTGTTGAAGATCCCTTTGAAAGTCAATTTATGGTTTTCATTGATATCAAAATCAAAAGCCGCCGAATAACTTTGACGTTCACGGGTGACAAAGTACTGACGCATCTGATAATCGCTGACATATACTTTGCCATCCTCATTTTGTTCCCACATGAATTCAGTATCATAAGAACCGGAAGGAGCATTCTGATAAGAAGCGGAGAGCAGCATGCCCAGTCTGTCATTGAAGAAACGATCGCCGTAAGTGAAACCTAAGTTCAACTGGGCTTTCTCGCTGATCCAGTTGTAACCACTTCCCGCTGTGGCATTGATAGTACGTTTATAAGGAGAATTTTTGGTTACCAGATTGATGGAACCACCGATAGCATCGCCGTCCATATCGGGTGTAACGACTTTGCTTACTTCGATGGTCTGAATCATATCGGCAGGAATCAAGTCCAACTGCACGTTACGGGTATCCCCTTCAGCAGATGGGACACGGTTGCCGTTAATGGTGACGGAACTTAAATCGGCACTAGTGCCGCGGACCTGTCCGAAACGGGCCTCGCCTTGATCGTATTGCACATTGATGCCACTGATACGTTTCAATGCATCACCTATGTTTGAGTCGGGAAATTTCCCTACCTGGTCGGCAGATACAACATTAGTGATACCCAGATTATTCTTTTGTGTATTGATTGCTTTCTTCTGTCCTTGAAAAGCTCCCTTTACCTGCACTTCCTGCAGTTCCACCCCTTCATTCATCACTATATCTTATTCTAAAGTCTTGCCTTCGGGGACGGTAACTTTCATTTCAATGGGGCTATAACCTACGTAGGTTACTTTAACTGTGTAAGTTCCGGGTTTCAGATTGGGCAGCGTATAAAAACCGTTCACATCACTGATTACTCCGGTTTTCAGATTTTCAACAAAGATGGAAGCACCCGGCAGAATTTGTTTTCCATTGTCTATCACACGTCCGCGGATAGCGCCTTGCCGGACAATGTTTTCATTTTCCTCGGCAAATGCATTTCCACAAACACCTGCCATCAGCAGCATAAGAGACACAGCTCTAACAACCTTTTTCATATACTTTTTTATGCGTTATAAATCTGCTGCAAAAGTAGATGGGTCAGGTTTCTTGAGAGTTACACTCTATTAAAGGTTTCGTGACAAAGGAGTTTCATTCCTGTTACAAGATATTCGGTGCAAGACGACGGATACAAAGCATGGACAAGGCTTACAAAACAGCAGAGTAAGATTTTTCTTACTCATGCGATCACTCTTTCGTAACTTTTGAAAAGGAACAGGTATAATATGATTAAGAAAGAAATACTTTCACAGATTATCGTAATGCTGTTATCCTTGCTATGGGTAAATGCACTGCTATCTGGATCCATAGGGAACTTACCGGACAGAAGAAATCTCTCCGGACACAAAAAAAGAAGCTGACAGTCCGGATTATCTGGTTGAACTGTCAACTTTTCGACTACAAGCCTGAGAAACCGTTCTATTTTGACCCTGCTACAATTTATAACTATAATCTTTTGTATTGAAAATCACATAAATATCCTAAACAAACACCCCCTTCAATAATTTTTAAATGACACTTTTTCCCACGACTGCTTATATAAATCGATCATTAGCTAATTCATCATACAAAGCCGCCATCCACCCAAATAATTCATCAGCTTAAAATACCAACTACTAGTTGCAATAGGTGTTCCACTTTCTCCTTTCTGCATAACAATCGTACACTTCACCTCGTTTTTAACAGGAGTATAGAACTTTATATAATCTATCTTATAACTTAATACAGGAAAAGATTCCAGCATTTTTGCGACTTGATGCAATTCATTGTTATCCAATTGAATAGGTTCATTCCAAACATCTGCTGAATCGGCTTTATAAAGCATAGCTGCGGCAGATTCCAGCTGACCATTTTTCGCATATTCCATAAATTGATTTATTAGGTTTGTTATCAAAACCGTATCAACTTCCGTTAGATGAGCTACAAATTCATTAATACTCTTCTCTTCTTTGCTTTGCACCTTCTGTTTTCCTGATTGACAAGAAAAGGTTGTTAATAAAACAGTCAACAATAAAATAAATTTCAGTTTTTTCATTTCATTCTTTCCTCCTATTAAAAAAGGCCAGCCACTATGAATGGCCGGCCCTTATTTAAATTAAACTCAAAGTTATTACAATATTAGTTCTGAATAGTCTTATTGATATTCAAATCAACTTCGGTATAGATAGTACCCCACTTATAAGTAACTTCCAGCGGAACGCGGATTGTAAACTTACCTAAAGTAGTACCATTATTGTAATAATAGAATTTACCATTATCGCCAACCTTCAGAGCAGTAAATACATTGGTTGTAGATTTATCTTCACCGAAATACAATTTTACATTCTTCGTTACAGAAGATAATTTAGTAGAACCTAATGTTCCACCATTCAAAGTTGTTGTAGCGTTTTCAATATCAGCAGCAACTTTAGTTACGCCATAAAATCCATAGAAATTATATTTCTTACCATCATCACCAGTAGTATCTTCTGCTTTATCAAAATACTTGTCTCTCCAATCAATCAGATTCAAGGTCAAGCCTGCAATAGAAGCACCATTAGTAGCATCAATTAATTCATCTACATCTGACGGATCTACTGATACAGGACGCAAATATTTAGCATAGAATACGTTGTTACCCAAAGCATAATCTACATAATCGCAGTTAGCAGCATTAATTTGCAATTTAGCAGTAAATGTCTGGTCTTGTCCCAGCAAGTTGTGATCTGCATTGTTCAAAATATCTTTTGCAAAATCATTTTCTTGATATTCCATCACTGTTCCAGCAAGAACAACAACTGCTTTTGTTACAGCGTTATTAGTAGCTTGTAGAGTTTTTCCATCAGCAGATACAGTGATATCATATTGAGCACCAGAAGCACCATTCACGACATAAGCAGTTCCCTTCTTAGTCAAATGATCTTGAGGGTTAGCAAATACAACTTCCTTAGTCAACTTATCATTAGCAAATGCAGGATAAGTAGCGTCACTTGTCACGGTAATCACATTACCAGTGAAAGTATTCAAGATTTCGCTATCAAATGTACAATCATTAGAGTTATCGCTAACAACTTGATGAACATTAGCATGGATATCTGAATAACCAGAACCTGCTACAGCACCGTTCTTTTCATACCAATATTTATCAATCTTAGCAGAGTTTTCAATGGTACCATTAGGAGTAAAGTTCAAAGGACTAGGAGTCCAAGTGAAAGTAACATATACATATTGATATACACCTTCAGATACTTCATAGCTATAACGTACATTTACTGCAATACTCTTAGCACCAGCCTTAAAGATGTGATATGCCTGATTATTCTTAACTACCCAAGTCAAAACTTCAGTCATTTCATCCGCCGGATCCCAATTAGTCTGTGAAACCACACCAACCGGAGTAGTAACAGCCTTAGAATCAACAGTAATTCCATCATACTGAGTAGCATTTACCAAAGCTTGTTGCTCTACGTCTTCTACAGCACCATCCAATTTGAAATTCTTATGGAATTCATCCTTAGAAATACCAATTTCTTCCAATTGAGCCAGAATCTGTTCTTCAACTTGATGCCATGACAAACCAAGTTTAGTCTCTGTTTCTGTACAATCAACAGTATAACCATTGGCAAATGGGAAATTCGGGGTCAATACAACTTCATTCTGATTAGCAGTATCGGTAATCTTGAATTTTAAATAACCAACAGAAGCTATTTTTCCGCTAATAGTATCAGTCAAGATAACACGAACCAACGGTTCACGATCTTTTGTAGCTTTATTCTGAGTAAATCCCCAAGGTTGCTGCTTACCACCACTTGTCATCTGAGGACGAATAACAGAACCCTTCAATGCAGCATGAGCACTTTCTGAAGTTTCGTTATTACCTTTATGATAACCAACTAATTCGTAAGAATATTTGAAACCATATTTTTCTACAGTACCATCAGCAGCACGAACATCCCATTTTGAATGTGTACCTTCTTTATCTATATTAGTTCTGTGAGTATTGACCAAACGAGCAATATCGATACCATTGCTGTTCCAGACAATCTTGCAAACATGTTCATTATCAGCAATAGCGTCAGCAGCAGTTGTAAACAAGTGGCGGTCATTTGCATGAATACTATCTACAGCTGCCAATACCAAGTCCTTGTAATAAGCAGCCTTAACAGCAGCATAATCAGAAGTAACAACGGTATCCCCCTTACTTACTTGCAAAGCTAATACAGTTACTTGCTCATCATTTTCAATGTTCTTAATATCAGCATCTGTAAAATGAGCATTTACAGTCAATATACCCTTGGGGGCCTTACCGTTTGTAACATTAGTTTTTACTACTTTCGGAGCTGTCGCAGCAGAACGAGTATAATTCTTGTCATAACGCAAGAAAGTATATGCTTTTACATCACCTGGAACTTTTGCTACGGTAGGATTTACATGATAATCAGCTACCAAGTCCGGAATCATTGTAGTTGCTTCACCTACAACAGGAGCATCCTTATCATAATTTCCATCTGCATCTACTTTAGCTACTGTCAAGGTTTTATAATTAAGACCAATAGCTTCCATTGCTTCAATACCGTGATAATAGAATGCAGGTTGGAATACTAACGCCTTCAAATCAGCAACCAAAGAGAATGTAGCAGATTTTCCATCTAGTTCAATGACATAGCCAATCACCTCACCAGTTTCTTCATCTTTCACTTCTGTAATAGAACCAACGCTTTGAGGTTTCTCTACACCTGAGATTTTTACATCTCCATAATACAGATAGCCATTGTTCCACTTCAACAAAGTAGGATCAAATGCCGCAGGAGCATCAGTTGTAGGCAGGGGTGCTTCAGAAACGACCTTGTCACCATCTAACAACTGTATCTTACCATCTACAACTTTCAAAGAGTAAGTGGGAAGTTCAGCAGGCATCGGAAGTTGGAAAGTTTCACCGTTACCGCCGGTAACAGTCAACTTACCTGTTGCCGCATCATACTTGACAGCTGTGACATATTTTCCAGCTGCGGCCTGTAATTCAGACAAATCTTTAGTCAGCTTGTCCACTTTCTCGTTCAAGCTGTCGATGTCATCATCATAGTCCTTACAAGATACAAATGTTCCTGTCGAGGTAACCATCAAGGCACCAAA
>OGLV01000703.1_pt1 | contig 10269 bp, 10 predicted proteins | sample 1572851 | NCBI WGS metagenome assembly OGLV01 (sample SAMEA2582005, study PRJEB24529) | metagenome | biome: Human gut stool | place: China | collected 2011
GGAGCAGCAGGAAAAGCGTCAACAGAAACCTCAATGCAGTCACCCTTAACTAGACGCTTAACAGAGATTGGCTTGCCAGCCTTGTTGGTGAAATAGCGGGGGTCAGCATAAATCTGTGCTTCAAGGCCATAGCCAACTTCAGGAGTACCAGCAATAAGGTCTGCGTTCTGACCAGCAGAAACGGTAAATTCATAACCGCCAGTAGCATCCTTGAGCTTCATATCGCCAAGAGTTAGAAAAGTACCATTATCAATATCAGCAGCCGCAATACCAACCATATTGTAGCTGTCCACATCCCAGTAAGCACAGTGAGTGCCATTAAACACGGTGTGATTGTTTGCCATAATATAAAATCTCCTTTATAATAAATTAAATTCTATCCCAAACAGAGTTGGATTTCTTGTTGTTGTCGATAGGAGCCGCAAAGCGGAATAGCCCATCATTATTTTTCTTTACATTCTTCTTCACAGCAGAGAAAGATACAGCCTTGACTTTATTTGTCCAACCATCAATCTCAGACATATTGCAAGCCATGCCTTCTTCGCGCATTTCTTTATACTGCTCATCAGACATATATTCTTTACATTCAGCCATAATAGATTCAACGGTTGCGGCCTTACGCTGTTCCTCAACTTCCGCCTTAAATTTACGAAGTTCTTCTAGTTCTGCATCCTTTTCCATGATGATATTATCACGAGATTCAATATCCTTTTCTAGTTCAGCCATCTTTGCCTTCATTTCGTCTGCGGACATTTCTTCCTCTTCCTCGTGCTCATCGTCATCGTGGTCGTGCTCATTACATTCATCGCAATCAGCTAGACGATATTCAGCAACATTCTCAGGCTCAGCAAATCTCTTGATATTATCAGTCTCAGTAAATTCCTGCTTGACCTCAACAACCTCATCTGCAAGAGTAAGACCGTCCTCAGTCAGACTAAAATCGAGCCGATATAGCTTCTTAGTATCATCGACAAGGATAGCAAATTTCTTATTATCCTCCTCGTAGATACCCTGAATACCATATTCCCAATTACGAGCTTCGCGTATAGCGCTATATAGTCTACCCCACATATCGCCAATATTAACCGCGCTAAATTCAATTTCAGCCATTTTCTTGTCCTCCTTTCTTTCAGAATCGTCATCAAGGTCTAACTTCTTATAGATAGCCTCAATTTTATTTACAACCTCAGTCTCATCATTCTGCTTTGCATATGCTAGTGCCGAACTCAGAGCGTTTCGGTTATACACAAACGTGTCCTCATCAAGTTCCATGACAGGATATTTCAAATGTTCAGATGGTGCGTCTTTCCAACCATCTTCTACAAGTAGATATACAGATTTTACAAGTGTATCACGATTCTTAGCGTCCATGATTTTATCTCTCATAGCCACCTTGTCGTAATTTCCCCAATCAGCCGTAGACATGGCTTCTTTGGACTTGTCAATCTTATATGTTTTCTTTTCAGCCATTGATTGTTTCCTTTCTTCGACAAATTGCTTTAGATTAGATAGAGAATCAGATTTATGTAAATTGCTGTAATAGCTCTCCGCATCTTCCTCTGAGAATCTAACGATTGTAATATTTGCGTCAGGTACCGATGGACGCACAGTTCGCCCAAGAGTTGTGATTGTTTTAATGTTGAACCCATCACATTCATGTTCGTCAACCATTGAAAACGTAGCCTCAATGCTTACAGAGCGTTGTGCATCATCTTCTGAGAAAACATTACAATATTCTTTAGCATATCGTTTACTGATAATACCATCAACATAAGCATCAAGCTAGCCGTCATCAGCTTCAACAAACTCAACATCCTGCTCTTTCGGCACAATCCCAACGATCGACTGTCCGTTGGTATGTGTAGTACAATCATTAAATTTAACCTCAGCAGTAACCCATTTACCAAGCACAGACGGCGCATATTCTCTGAGTACATTTTCTGGAATGACAATGTCATGTGAGTTTGGGCGTGTTGATAAAAATGCCGTCCGACCTACCATATAATCATCATTATCATATTCGCTCATATCAATATGCTTGATACTTGATGCTTCAAATTTAATTGTTTTTTGCAATCATCTTCCTCCTTTCTTCAAGGATATAACGAGATATTCACCCCGTCTACGGTGGCCCAAAGAGCACTATGCCCAAGCCGCCAATTTATGGTTAATTGACATCCTGTGAATCAACCCCAGTATAGTCAACAGACCACGTTTTCATTTCTTCAATAAGCCCCTTAGTATAGTGATTCTTTTGTAGCTTATTGACATAAATATCCTCAATTTGTAGCATATGCATCTTTTCATAATATGGCAATGTCTTGTTATCCATATAGCGATAAAACATATTCTTAATTTCACCACGACACGCCTCAGTTGTATATGCTACGGTTGCATCTAGTTTACTCTCAATTCTTTTGAGAGTCGCTTTGAGGGTATTTTGCTTTAATTTATCATCTTGTTCGCTCTGATATTTTTTTAAAGCATTTGCAATATATAGTTTAATAGGTTTGCAACATAAGGTAATAACCGCTGACAAAGAAAGGATTGCTCCTAAAATTGCGGCAATATTCTTGACTGTTTCCAATCATAGATTCCTCCTTTCTAGCGTATTATCCTTCTATTCCATTCTTATCAAGCCATCTTAGTAATTTTGCGTTGCGCTTATAATAATGCGCATCCTCGTCTAGGTATTTAGCCGAAAAGCCAGCTTTATCTAATTCCCAAGCAAGCGCATCATCAGCAATAAAATAATCTTCTGGATTCTTGGGGATTCCAAGGATAATCATTGATAATCCTCCAAAATCCAAAAGTCCTTAATATCATGGTCAAATGCCGTGATATTATCTTCATATAAATCAATCTTGTCTGATAATAAAATTGTCTGCTCTACAACTAGATTAACATTTCTTAGTAACTCAATAAGATTTGCGTAGACATGAATATCGTTGTTATCTAAAGCAATTCTACATACACCCATCATCATTGACTGAAAATCAAGAACACTTTGATTAACAGTATGAATAATTTCTGCTACACTAGAATAATCCTCTGCTCCAGCCGGTGTTTCTCCGTATATAACTGGAATATTATATCGTTCAAGTGTAGATTCTCCAATTTTATCGCTTAGATTTGGAAAATAATGTGCGATGTGCTTGTGAATTAAACCAGACGATTGATTACAAGCAAATTTAACACCTAAAACCGACACGCATCTATCTAATAGGCGGTTCTCAGCAAAACATTGTTTAATAAGCTCATATAGAGCATCTACTGTTTGTTTGGATACAATCATAAAATTCACCACCATCCACTTCTACAAAATGGATTTTTCTTTGTTTATTATTTATATATATGTCCTTCGCTTTGCCATTTAATTGTTGACATATACGCACAGGATTTTCAATGTTATAAAATTTTGCAGCTTTTACTATTGAATTAAACATGATATTATCTTCTATACATTTAACTAATCTACCATTATATTTATTAACTGGTCTTTTTCTTATTTCGTCTAATTCATATTCATTCAGTACAATATAATCCCAATAATACATCCATCTTAACGGCTTGCCATTATCAAGCTTTCCACTATAATCATACTTCCCTTTGCAAGATTTTATAATATCTTCCACATATGCGCCAGATGAGCCATATTTACGCTCTGCATCTTGAATAGATAAAAATATCTCATTGGTAGTTACGCATACAACTTTGATAGAATTTTTATAATTGGATGTTCTCTTTATGTTTTTCCTAATCTGGAACTCTTTAGCCACATCCATATCATCACTATAATATGCCCAATATATCTTATCTCCATTCGCCATCTTGCCAGCAGTATGTCTTTCGCCTTTACAAACTTTAACAATATTTGTGTTTGGAACGTTATTATTCTTTTCTGCTTCCATGATAGACGAATACACAGTACCATCATTCAACCTAACAACTGGTACTCGCACAGCTTCGTTGCATAATTTTAATGCTTCCAACGCACATTTTCCAGGAAATTGTCCACCATCAGCAATATTATATCCATATTGTCTATTATTTGCTTGCAAATCTTTAATAAGTTTTATTTCCCTATTGCAAGCGTCTTTTTTAGACAATCCATTAAATAATATCTTGTGGTCAAAATTATCCCATCCGTATTTATTGATTGCGTTGTAAAAATACGTTCCTTTATACCCTTTTCCGTGTTGCCAACGATTTTCTGGATTCTCTTGTGACGTTATACCTATATAAACTTTTCCGTTTAGTTTATTTTCATGAGCATAAACAATAAATTTACGCTGAACATCTTCCACAATATCAACCTCCGTTAAAAGTTAATATATAATTAGCGGTAATTTAATTGTTAACGGCAATTAAAAACATCCGTCGATGCTGTCCCGCTTTAATCAGTCCTCTAATGTTTCTCGGCTTGCTTCGCCTGATTCGGTCAAATCTCTAGCGTTCTTGCGTTCACGCCCGCCCTCATTATCTTTGTAAGACGATGTATTAGCGTTTAACATAAGCGTCGAATATTTATCAATCCAACCGGTATATTTACTCTCAGCAAGCATCCTATCGAATGTAACAGGATTCATGCCAACAGCACTAGCCCATGCAGACGAATTGAGCACAAGCCCCTTATCAGCCATCTTCATCATCTTATCAAATCGGGCATCCCGCTCAAATTGATAGTTAGAGCCAACGAACTCAAACTTAAACTTATATTTGCTCGTCATTTGATTTACATAGAAATCAAGGAAATTATTGAACTGAGCATACATTGGCTTCATAGTTTGATAGACTTCGTTAAGCGCCGCCTCTAGCTCAGCATTACTCATCTTATCAGATGAATAGATAACACGGCTAATACCAGTACCAATACCAGCCGTTGTAGTTAGTTCATTTGTATAGCTATTTGGGTTCTTGTCCTCAAATTGGAAGAACTTGATATTCTCAAGTGGAACTGCAACCGCCTTAATGGTGCTTTGCAACCCTTTCTTCACAAGTGACATAAAAGTCCCCAATGTTTTCGGATCAATAGCAAACTGATTCGCCGTCGTACCTGATTTGGCTGAATCAAATAACTTGATTTCGCCAGCCAAAATGCCTGATGCCGCGATTAAATCTTTGTTGTATTGTAGCTCTCCAATTTCATCGCTTCTCAACACGTTTGCAACGTAAGGTGATAGAAATGGGTTATTGGCGAAGCTCGATGTATCAAACTTCCACGCCCAAGCACCATCCAATGGGGAAACATCTGCCCACATCGCATAACTACCCTTACGGTCGTTTAAGGGGGCTGAAGGTACATAAGAATCAATGGTTTCAAGTGCTCGTAGGTATGTCTTGGTAATCGAAGGGTCAAATCCATTAAGATCGACTCCGGGTTGCATATAGTATAAGATGTTTAGCGACCATAACAACCCTTTTTCAAAGTACCCTGTCAGCATACAGTAATCTTGAGGCATGATTTGAAGTGCGAATTTCATCTTGCCTCTATTACCAGTCTTAGTTTTTCTAAACCATGTAAAGTAAGTATCTCTCTTTAGAACATTAAGTAAAACGTTGTAGAACTCTTTCTTATAATCAAAGTTCGTAAGAAAATTATCAACCGTTTGCCTATCTTTCTTGTATTCATCCGATTGATAGTCACTCTCTGTATATGCGTTCTTACAAGTAACCTGCAAATCAAACGACAAAGCATTTGCATAAGAATATAACGTCCTCTTAAAAATCATGTCAAATGAGGACGCAAACTCAACAAAGCCTTGTAATTCTTCTCCGCTGTTTTTATAATCATTAAGAGCTTTCTTTACAGATTCAGCGCTTGGCAATCTTGGGTTGTTATTAAGATTTGTCAGTAATTGATTGCTTAAAAACGGTGAATAAAACCCATCCATTGCCATCAGTCCAGAACTAAAATCTATAACATCTTGAACATCACTACGACTAATTTTCTCTGCCATCATTCCCCTCCTTTCTTATTCTTTTATTCATCAGCATATTCCCACAACCACTTACCAGCCTTAACATGATGTGTGCAAGCATATGTAATACCAGTTGCTCCAGTGGTCTCAATAGCTTCTTTTACAGAATTAAACTCTCTAATAAAATTTCCCTCTAAATCATATTGATAAATTCTTCTGCAATGATTCCCAACATCCCTCATGTGAAAACCATATCCACGATAATTCCAGTAAAAACCACCAGAAGTTCTACTAATTCCTCTCAAGACTCTATCAATATGTTTGACTCCGGTTTTCCGTTTTGCATCTGCAATAGATTTATATGTATAAATAAGATTCCCTTCTAAATCATATTGGTCAACAGCTTTTTGAGTAGTACAAGAAAAATCTTGACCACCAATAGTCATATTATACCCATTTTCATAGGAATTAAATTTTCCAATATAATAAATCTCTTTTTCATCCAATTCGCACGATTTACAAATTTCAACAATTTCAAATGAAAAACTATTAAATCCATACTTTCTAATCGCCCTATAAAAATGACTATCATAAGCATTAGAATCTTTATTATATGCTTCAGATAAATGCTTCTTCCATCTAGTAAAAATATCTACTGATTGACCAATATAACACTTTCCATTGCTTTTATTTGTTATTTTATAAATACCACAAAAATCCATAATATAAGTCCTCCCAAACTTAATATGTATGAAGCGGTAATCTGATTGTGGGAGCAATCAGAAAGGTAGCTACTCCCTGTCCCGCTTTTTAATGTTTTGTATTTTTGAGTGTTTTTATTTTCAGCTTTTGATTAAGCCTAAGTTGGAACTTGGAGTATATTCACCACACAACCCTAATAGCGCCTCCACGGCCACACACCAACATAGCCACCGCTTCATAGGCAAGTCATATTACCAAACTAATTGAATATCATCTAAATCATATTCTTCAGCGTGATTCTGTCTGTTCCATTCATTTTCTATGTAATCACATATTAGAATACCCATAGCCAATGTAACAATGCGGTCACGATGTCCCGTTCTTGGTGCTTCTAATTTGATGTTTTCACCTTTGAATATAGTGGTTAAATTAACTGCTTCTGATATAAGTAAATCAGTATTACCATGAGGTGCAAGTATGTCTGCTATCTGTTCGCCGGTATATTTATAATATTCACCCGTTTCAACAATAGCATCTTGCTTATCGCTCATTCCTATCAAGAATTTTATACGATTATTCTCAAGTGACATCTTGGTTGCTTTCCAATAAGAAGTATTGAGCGTTTCACTACCAACAATAGGTATGATGCAAGGATAAGCATTTGGGTCTACTGCATTAGCTCTATAGTAATCTAGCTTATCAGGTCGAGCCACATGATATTCTTTTTTATCAGCCATAGTTAAACCATGATTATTGATATATGCTGAATAACGTTCATTAGTATATGGCTTAGATAAAGCTATCATGACCGCTTCGCCGCCAGATCTCGCATCAGGTACTAAATAGTCTGCTTTGTATAACCAAAACAATTCTTTTAACCTATCAGCACAACCGTCCGCGTCATCTGCTGTTGGCAACAATTCAATATATTCTACATATTTATCGAAATGGTCTTTTTTCCATTTTGCTCTTATGCATATAGCAATACTATTATCCGATTCGTTTGCTTTCTTGCCAGTTGTTGTCCACGCAAAGTCAGACACGATGAGGCGCACTTCATCCTCTTTCTTTTCGTCCTCATCTGATTCACTAGCCACCAATAAATCCATTGGCTTTGGTGGACAAAACGCATCTGTAATAACCTGATTCTCTTTGAACGATTCAAGACTAAAGAAAGAATCCTCAGATTCGCCTATAGCTTCGTTGAGATATTCTGTTCTAAATGATATATCATCATTCTGTCTTTTAGCTCTACGATAATCGCCCCATGTTTTTAAGTCATTCTCTATGTTATCAAAGAAGTCTGTTGCAAATATACCATATCTAGTGCGCTTATCAACATAATATCCTGTTACACAGTCACACCACAATCTATACCACCACTGGAACTTAAACTTAGATGATGTCAAATAGATACTCTTAGATTCTTCTATCCATCTCTTATTTCCAGAATATGCAGGATTGCTTAAATAATTGGGTTGCCTAGGAAACAGCATGCCATCAAAGATTTGATCTATCGCCGTTTTCTTCATAATAGCAACTTCATCGTAAATGGTAAAGTTAGAACGTGAACCTCTAGCTGACTCGACTGGTGCAAGAACGGTAATGGATGAGTTGTTAAGGGTACACTCTACATAATATCCATCGTTCGGTTTTGTTATCTTTATCCAGTCTTTTTCATAATAAAGCAAAAGTAGCTGAGATAACTTCTTTATCAATTCTTTCTCTAACTTCTCTTTGACCATTTTATTAGCTTGGTCAACAGTAGAGGATGTAATAACTATCTGACAGTTTGGATACAATAGTAGCTTGCAGACCGCCGCAAGCATAGTAATAAAAGATTTTGCACCGCCACGTCCTGCTCTCCAAAAGTACACATCTGATACGCCAATTTCATGCAATGCTTGGCGTTGATATGGTTTTAATGGAATCCCTAGATAAAATTCAGCAAATATGTCCCAATTCCGTCTGAATAGAGTTGTCCACTCTATAATGTTATCTTCTAAGTCACTATCTATTTTTTTGGATATGCCAGATACAGCTCGAAGTTTATCAGCCTTAAATGATTCTCTAAGACCGCCCATCCGAGAGCGCATTATGCTTCCTCCTTCGGAATTGATGGGTAATCTCTAGTGCCAGCAACAGCATTGCGCAAACTACGCATCTTTTCGCCTTTGTCCTTTTCATATCCAACCATATCTACGAATCTTGTCAAATCTTCACATTCAGACGGTTTGGTATATTCCACCCAAGCTATACGCTTCTCAAATGCTCGTTCAGCGTCCGACTTCTGATTGCTCTTAAAATCATCGAGTTTAAGTAGCGACATAAGTGTTTTAATCTGAGACTGTGTATCCTTATTTACGCCATTCTTATACTGTTCGAGTTCTAGCTTACACAAATCACGATAGCGCATTTCCATGGCGGTATCCATTTCAAATATATCTGCCGTATAGCTATCAAACATATCATCTAGCCACTGGCAATCCTCATCTTCATAATCGCCACCCCATTGCTTGCGCCATCTTGCTTTAAGCGCAACTTCATCCGTTTCGCCCTTAGCTACATCGCCCAAATCCTTGAAATTGGACAACTCCATATCACTATCCCATACACCTGTTAATTTATCGGGAGATGTAGACAAATATGTGTGATATAACATAAACAAACTAGGCTTTTTGCCTTTAGCCGCCTTTTCTAGCGTATCAAGGCAAGCCGTATATTCAGCTCGTCGCATAGGAATACCAGTCTGCATACAAGTTGACCATAATGCCGCGCCTTGATCTTTAGTAGATTCAAGAGCTTGTTTATATAGCTCAGTCACACATGATTTACATGGCTTAATATATTCGCCCGTTTTGATTGGGCTTTTGTAGAATTGGCTATCTTGCTTTTCTTTGCCACAATATGGGCAAAACATATTCTCATTCCTTTCCGTTCCGTTTATTTTCCTATAAATATGACGAAGCAACCAAGATTGCTCTTAGTTGCTTCGTATTTGTCAAGGTACAATATTCAGTTAAACAACAGTTCCCATTGAGTTGGGCTTATTGTAGATATGTGGCTATCGCCACCGTCACCTCCTTTCTTTAATTATGCTTCGGATAAACCAGTGGATAATTCAAGAAACAGTGACCTCCTTTCGGATACTCATAGCCGCCAATGAGTAGTAGCGACAGGTAGTTTCAGTATGTGCCTAGATACAAACATTTCGTTAAAGCCTCATTTATCAAGCGCCATCGAGCGTCTAGCGCCACTCACTATTATGTTTTATTTGCGGCTAAGACTCGCTTGGTGTTACCGCCAATTTGGCCTTATTTAATCTCTCATCCCATGCTCATGAGAACCGCAATGCGCCTCATCTTATTTCACCCACGCATGGCGCTATATTGGGAATTATGAATGGATGGGTCTTTAGCTCCTATGATGCCTCGCCTTCCACTTTGCCGCATAGTCGGTCAGCATTTTCTTGTTGTCTTGCGGTATGCTGAAAACCCAATGTAAACGTCCACATATCACTCAAAAAACAACCGAATCATATGCTTCATACGCTCGTATAACACACCTGTTGTTACACGCCTATCGTCTATGCCCACCATCTCTACATCAATACCCCACGTATAAACGCAGACCTTCGAGAAAGGCA
>OGLV01000706.1_pt1 | contig 10234 bp, 10 predicted proteins | sample 1572851 | NCBI WGS metagenome assembly OGLV01 (sample SAMEA2582005, study PRJEB24529) | metagenome | biome: Human gut stool | place: China | collected 2011
TGCTGAAGTGTCAGAAGTTAAGGACTACATTTATCAGGAACGGGAGAATATGAAAGAAGAAGACCAGCCATTTATGACAGTATCCTTGAAAGTTGATAAAGATACAAAGATGGGTATTGTACAGGATGTAAAGCAGGCACTTCGTCAAGCTTACGCTTTGAAAATAAACTATTCAGCTACTCAACGTCAGTAATAGTTATATAAGCATAGATAAAAAAGGAAGCTGTTTTTAACAGCTTCCTTTTTTTATGTTTTCCATTCTATTTGTTATGGACGAATTTATCCGTTACCTATGGCTAGTAATAGTACGTACAATGGATTTTTTGAGGACAAACTCCTGTGTGGTGGCTCAGGGAATTGAAGAAAAAGATGAAGAATGAATGTTCAGATCTCTTGTCCGTAAACTTCTTTGTAAAGAGTCTTTTTAACTTTCTCAAAATCACTTTCCATATCTATATCTCCATAGGTCATTAAGAGCATTGGTAGGCCGCTATCTCCCTTACGGTAGGGAGGTTGTATATAGGGCTTTTTATGTAAAGTGAATTCCAAACGTTTATAGAAGTGAATACGGCGTGTGCTCATTTCATCATTAGGCTCCTCTACTTCCAATACAATTGGACCTTTTAACTGTTTTTTTATCATTTCCAGCACACGTTTTCCATAACCTCCGTTTCTGAGGCTGGGATCAATAGCGAAATGTTCGATATAGTAAAAATCTCCCATTGTCCAATAGCTGATCATACCAATGCTGTTACCGTTTTCTAAAATAATGTTGTTGCAGAACCGGGGATTATTATCAGAATATTCTCTCTGCTGTACGGTATCACGGCGTTCTTCTTGAGGGAATGCCGTATGCATTAATTTTTCCACAAAGGTATAATTAACCTCATCTTGTGTTTTTACTTGTTTAATTTCAATCATTTTATCTGTCTTTGTTTAGTCTTAAGTTATGAACCTATTTCGCAGTATAAAAGTTTATTAGTCTTTCTAATGCACGTTGGCATACCGGGCAGAATGCAGGTGCTTCGTTTATCTTCATTCTGCATTCGGTAGTAGGACGATAAAGTCCTTTTTGTGTATAGCCTGCTCCTTCATAGACACCCACCTTGGTGTATAAGTCGGCATTTTCTGTAGCTACCGGAGTAGGTATGGCAGTACCTTCCGGAATCATATCTTTCCATTTACTGTCGAAATCAATTAATGTGGTGATATTTGGCTCCCAAGGTTCCACTTCATATGGATATTGCGGGCTTGGGGCTTCGGTATATGCATATTCATCTGCTAATCCTCCAAAACTATGGCCGAATTCATGGACTACAACCGGTTGAAAATCAGGATGATGGGCTGTGGGCAGTGTATATGAGTTATAGATGCCACCTCCTCCATAGGTGTCTGTATTGGCTAGAATAATGATATGCTCGTAAGGAATTCCAGCCAACCAATTATGAATACTTTTTACCCGACTGGTAGTGAGATACCGGTCGGAATAGAACGTGTTGAAATGTGAACTTACAGCTGTAGATTTCCATTTGCCTTGTCCCGGTATGCTGACTCCGCTGTCTTCCGAAGGGCTTGCCACAGCGACAATATTAAATTTGTCCTTCAGTTTCTTGAAAGGTTCATGACTGAACAGGGCGTCACACGCTGTCTGGGCATCTTTATAAAATATATCCATCTCTTTTTCTGTATATCCTTCTGCCATGATTGCTACATCGATGCAATCTGCGGCATTTCCGTTTTGCAGAAGATAGCGATGAGGGGTAATATGGTTTGTTCCCCTCTGATGGATCAGAATATCATTGGGGATTATTTCATGTGTGAGTGAGGCATTTACTTTATGATATACATCTTTTAGAGATATGGTCACTACTGCTTCTTTTTTGGGATAAGGCAAAAGAAAAGAATTCTCGAAGCCTCTTTTTATCCTACTTGCTTCTTCTTCGCTTACCCATTCTTGGAAAAGGCTAGAGAATGACGTTCGATAAATGGTTTCTCCTGTTGCTTTGTCTTTCATTGTGATTTCACCGTTGCCTGCCAAAGGAAGTTCTGCTAGATGATGCTTGCGTCCTGCCCATTGCGGAAGGCTTGACAGTTCGTCCAGATATACTTCTTGTTTTTTGGCATCTCCGGTAAAAATATAATCTGCCCGAAGTGTTTTATCTTCGAAATAATCACTGAAATTTTGAGCGTTTACAGTCATGCTGAATAAACTGCACAAGGTAAAAATAAATGTCTTTTTCATCGTCTTTGCATTTTCTGCAAAGATAGGACATTCTATTAAATTATTGGTATTTATACAATAAAAGTTATGAATCGCACGAATATTGTCGGGAAAAGTCATATCTTTGCAGAAAATTAAACTAAAAAGAATGGGACATCATCAATTAGACAGTTTGGATGAGCAGATTTTGAGGTTGATAGCCAGTAATGCTCGTATTCCGTTTTTGGAAGTAGCCCGTGCTTGCAATGTATCCGGTGCAGCCATTCATCAGCGTATTCAGAAGCTAACCAATTTGGGGATTCTTAAAGGATCTGAATATGTCATTGATCCAGAAAAGATCGGATATGAAACATGTGCATATATTGGTCTTTATCTGAAAGATCCGGAACAATTTGATTCAGTGACAGAGGCTTTGAAAAATATTCCTGAAGTCGTAGAATGTCATTTCACTACGGGACAATATGATATGTTTATCAAGATTTATGCAAAGAACAATCATCATTTGCTTAGCATAATCCATGATAAGTTACAACCATTGGGCTTGGCTCGTTCAGAAACTATTATATCTTTTAATGAGGCTATCAAGAGACAAATGCCTATCCTCGATTTAGCTGATGAAGATTAATCGTTACTTTATCCGGCTATAATTAATAAAACTATACGGGTAGAGATGTTTTTCATCTGTCGGGTGATCTTCTCTGCCTGTTTCTTTCCATTCCTCTTTCTTTATTTCGGGAAAATAAGCATCAGCTTCCTTGGATGTGTCATCAATAAATGTGATATATAATTGTTGGGCTATATGCATTGCCTCTTTATACAAGCTTGCACCGCCTATAATAAATATTTCTTCTTCTTCTTTGCAGTGGGATAAAGCGATTTCCAATGCAGGGAAACATTCAGCTCCGGCAAAGACTGCTCCTTCCCGGCGGCTTAATACAATATTCCGGCGATTGGGAAGTGCTCCTTTGGGAAGTGATTCAAAGGTTTTGCGTCCCATGATGATAGTATGTCCGGTTGTTAAAGCTTTAAAACGTTTCAAATCGTTGGGAAGCCAATATAATAATTTATTTTCAAATCCAATGCCGTGGTTGCGTGCTATTGCTACTATAATTGAAATATTCATAGTGATGAGTGATTAGTGGTGAATGTTTAGTGATATTAGTGGTAAGTGATGAATAAGCTTGTGCAGCCTATTCACCATAACTGCTAAACAGATACTTTACCCGCAATGTGTGGCCATGGATCATAATTCACCAATTCAAAATCTTCATATTTAAAACTGAATATATTCTTGATATCCGGGTTGATTTTCATTTGAGGTAAGGGACGGGGTTCACGGCTCAATTGAAGTTTTACTTGTTCCAAGTGGTTGGTATAGATATGTGTGTCACCTAGTGTATGAACAAAAACACCGGTATGTAATCCGGTAACTTGTGCTACCATTTGCAGCAACAATGCGTAGGAGGCGATATTAAAAGGTACTCCCAGGAATGTATCTGCACTGCGTTGGTAAAGTTGTAGGCTTAAACGTCCGTTGGCAACGTAGAATTGAAAAAAAGCATGGCAAGGGGGAAGATTCATGTTATTTAAATCGGCTACATTCCATGCACTGACAATGATGCGTCGTGAATCCGGATTATGCTTGATCGTTTCTATTGCTTCGGAAATTTGGTCAATAAAGCCTCCATTGTAATCTGGCCAGGAACGCCATTGATAGCCGTAGATATGTCCTAAGTCTCCGTTTGCATCGGCCCATTCATTCCAGATGCGTACCCCGTTGTCTTGCAGGTATTTCACATTGGTATCCCCTTGCAGAAACCACAGAAGTTCGTGAATGATGGATTTTAAATGCAGCTTTTTGGTGGTGACCAAAGGGAAACCCTCTTCCAAGTTGAAGCGCATTTGATGACCGAATACGCTGATGGTTCCTGTACCGGTGCGATCCTCCTTGTGAACACCTTCGGTCAGGATACGGTTTAATAGGTCTAAATATTGTTTCATGTTCGGATATTCATTTTATAGATTGCAAAAGTACACAAAATTTTTCTTTTTCCGAGCATGACCCTAGTTCTATTTCAGTTTTCACCATTTCAGGCTGCATACACGTTGTAAGCCGATGATGATAAGAACCGCAGTGGCGATAACCAGTGATTGGAAATTAGTATCACTTACCAAATAATAAGTTTGGGAAGTGACTATGTCACTGATTGTCTGGCATAGAATTTCAAAGCCATTGAAAATATAGAATAATGCACAACAGACAATGGCGCAAGTTACACTGAGTATATCCGATAACCATTGGGCTGGTTGGGGGAGGCGGCGGATAACCCCGCGTGAAAATCCATTGTCCTCAATTTCATGTTTGTTGGCAAGCATGAAATTCTTAATTAATGTATCATCGTTTTCCATCATAACCATTCTGTTTTAAGAAAGTTGTCAATTTTGTTTTTCCGCGTGATAAATGGGACTTGATTGTTCCTGCAGGCATTCCTGTAATCACTGCAATTTTTTCTATCGGAAGATCTTCCATAAAAAATAAGGTGATGCAGGTTCGCTCTACCTCTTTTAATTGGCTCAATCCCCGATATATGTCCATGTGTTCACCTACTTGCCTTTGTTCTGTTTGGTAAACAGCATCTATTTCCCAAGTTTCCAGTCCGGACGTTTCTTTTTTGCTGCGAATATAGTCATAAAATATATTATAAGCAATACGGTAAAGCCATGTGGAGAAACTGGACAAATTTTTAAATGAAGCCAAGTTGGTGTATGCTTTTATAAAAGTTTCCTGTGCCAAGTCATCGCTGAGCTCTGTATCTCCCAATGTTTGGTGCAGGAAAAAACGCCTGATGGGCGATTGGTACTTTTTGACCAAAGTATCAAACGCCCGGGTGTTTTTAAAGACCACCACTTGTGCTACCAACGCTATGTCGTTGATTTGGCTCATTTTTATTCTTCGTTGTAGGGAGTGTCTATATTGTTCTTTATGTTTTGTGTTTCTTTGGCCTCTTTGTTACGTCCCAGTTCAATATTTTCAATTTTCATTGATCTGACTCCGTTTTCATCTTGGTTTATTCGGGTAGGAGGGAAAGGATCATCTTTTTTCTTTTTGTGTGGAGTGGTAGTGTAAGCTATCAATACTTGTCCCAACCCCATACAGAAAATAAGGAATCCGATAGCTGCCAATCCTTCTTCTTCTGTCAGTACCCAAAGGAATACTCCCAAACCAATGCCTAAGAATATATTCTTGATCCCCTTTGTCATTACAGCATTTCCTTGTTCTTCGGGGTCATTGAACAGTTCGGCCGGAATGGTTCGTCCTGCTGCCAGAGCCTCTGCAGCCAGTTTGTATTTGGCTTGTTTGTTCTTGTACCTGAACCAAAGTACAATAGCTACGATAAAGAAAGGGAGGCCACAACAGATGATGAGTGCGACAATTGCTACCGAAGTAGGAGGACCGCTATTCCAATCACCGAAATCCGAACTAATGTCATGCATGGCAGCATTCTGATCTTCATTTACATCTTGCAGGTCGCTTATAACGACTGTATCCATCCGAGTGCTGTCAAGGGCTGAAGGTACTAATTTGATTGTTTTGGCATGGGTTGCGAAGCAAGTCCCTATGAGTAAGGCCAAAATAAAAAGTAACTGTTTCATGTTTTTATATCTTTATTATTGTTTTCTGCTAGTTAGACGGAACGAATAAGGAAATAGGTTGCAAATAGACAGAAAATTTTCTGATAATCCCAAAATATCATCGTATTTTTGTAACATAAAAAGGAAGGAACATGAAATTACCATCAGAATTTGAAGCAAGAACCCTGGAATGGATGGGAGAAGAAACTTATCGCGCGTTGGAAGCGGCTTTGCAGACGGAGCCTCCTGTCAGTATTCGTGTCAATCGTACGAAGTGGAGTGGGGAAGTTGCAGGAGAACCGGTACTTTGGGCATCTGCAGGGGTTTATTTATCGCAACGGCCCACTTTTACATTCGATCCGTTGTTTCATGCTGGTTGCTATTATGTGCAAGAAGCATCTTCCATGTTTGTGGAACAGGTATTACGCACTTATATTACCGGACCTGTAGTGATGCTCGATTTGTGTGCTGCTCCCGGTGGCAAGTCTACTCATGCGCGTTCAGTTCTTCCCGTAGGTAGTTTGTTGGTGGCTAATGAGGTGATGCGTAACCGTTCTCAGGTATTGGCTGAAAATTTGATAAAGTGGGGAAATGCAGAAGTTGTGGTGACGAACAACGATCCGGCCGATTTCACTTCTTTGACAGAGGTGTTTGATGTTGTCTTGGCGGATGTGCCTTGTTCCGGTGAGGGGATGTTCCGGAAGGATCCTGTGGCTGTAGAGGAATGGAGTACGGACAATGTGCAGGTTTGTTGGCAACGTCAGCGTAGGATTTTAGCGGATATATGGCCGGCTTTGAAACCCGGTGGTCTGCTGATTTATAGTACCTGCACTTATAATAGGGAAGAGGATGAGGAAAATGTGGCTTGGATTGCTGATGAATTGGGTGCGGAGATACTGAAAGTGCCAGTGGCGTCGGAATGGGGGATAATAGGAAATTTGGCGGGACAGGATTTTCCTGTTTATCGTTTTTTGCCTCATAGAGTGAAAGGAGAAGGATTTTTCTTGGCTGTATTGAGGAAGAGTGCTGCCATTTCTCATGTTGTTCCTTGTATTCGTTGTCAGGATGACAAAGAGAAAATAACAAAAAAGAAGAGAAAAGGAGAAAAGGGGAGCTTGTCTCAGGTTGTTCCTTTTCCCAAAGAAGTAAAAAGTTGGTTAAAGCAGGCGGAGGATTTCCGATTTGAGGTAAGAGGCACGAAGGTGATAGCCTTCCCCAATGTCCATCTTTCAGAATATGATCTGTTCCGTCAGAAATTAAAAGTTGTTCATGCGGGTGTTACTATAGGTGAGTTGAAAGGAAAAGACGTTATACCGGATCATTCGTTGGCAATGAGCACATTGCTGAATCATGATGGTTTCTCTCGTTTTGAATTGACCTATGAACAGGCTATTGCTTATTTGCGTAAAGAAGCGATCACATTGGATGCTTCTGTTCCGCGTGGTTATATACTTTTGACTTATAAAAACATTCCATTAGGATTTGCCAAGAACATTGGCAATCGGGCTAATAACCTCTATCCGCAGGAATGGCGTATCCGAAGCGGTTATTTACCCGAAGACCTTTCTTTTGTATGCTAAAAGGAGCCATAGATTTGTTCGGGAAGATTGTGCATATTGTTTTTCATAGACTGGCGCAATGCTTCTCCGGGTACAGACTTGTTTGTATTCTATAATATACAAATTTGTTTGGCTTCGTACAAGGAAAATGTGATTATCAGAAAGGCTTCCTGTAGGTACACCCGTTTTTCCATTCTGAACAGCCATACGCGGTTTTTCCTTTTATAATCGTTCCTTTGCCACATAGCGGGCAGGTTTTTCCCGCCAATTCGTTATCGGATGGGATAGTGGGAGCGGGCGTGGCTGAAGAAGCGTTTTTTCGTGAGGTCCCTGCCTTTTTTTTCGGCTGTTTGACCGTAGCGGTTGTTGCAGTTTTCGTTGCTGTTTCCTCTATTGTGGTGACGCGGCGGTTTGTATTATCACTTAAAACGCTGTGTACTATTTCACTTACCATTTGCTTTAATTCATTTAGAAAAGTCGTTGCATCATAGCTTTTCTTTTCTATTTCACGTAGTTTCTTTTCCCATATTCCCGTTAATTCGGCGGATTTCAACAGTTCTTCGCGAATTAGTCCCACCAGTTCTATTCCGGTAGGGGTTGCGATCAGATTTTTACGTTCTTTACGGATATAATGGCGTTTAAATAGGGTTTCAATAATGGCTGCACGTGTAGACGGACGTCCTATTCCATTTTCTTTTAATGCATCGCGTAGCTCGTCATTATCTACCAGCTTACCGGCAGTTTCCATAGCGCGTAGTAAAGTTGCTTCTGTATATGGCCGTGGGGGTTGTGTCCATTTCTCGTCCAGTTTGGGCAGATGCGGCCCGCTTTCTCCTTTCACAAAAGCGGGCAAGGAGTGTTCTTCGTCATTTTCACGGGCTTCTGCATCGGGATCGGTCATACCTTCTGGCAGATTGGTTTGTGGTTTGGCAAAGATAACGCGCCATCCGGGATCTAGAATCTGTTTTCCTGTGGCTTTGAATTCTATACTGTCAGCTTCGCCTATTACGGTAGTAGTGGCAAACTTGCAGTCGGGATAGAATACGGCAATAAAGCGGCGTGCTACCAAATCAAATACCCGTTTCTCCATTTCTGTCAGATTTACAGGAGGTTGTCCCGTAGGAATAATGGCATGGTGATCCGTTACTTTTGAATTGTCAAATACTTTTTTGGACTTGATGAGCTTTTGTCCTGCCAACGGAGCGGTAAATACTGTATATGGAGTTAGTCCCGCCAAGATATTGGAACATTTGGGATAGATGTCATCGCTTAAGAAAGTAGTATCTACACGAGGATAAGTAGTCACTTTCTTTTCATACAATGACTGGATAAGTTTTAGAGTTTCGTCAGCTGAATAAGCAAATTTTTTGTTACATTCCACCTGTAGGGAAGTCAGGTCAAAAAGACGGGGAGGTGCTTCTGTGCCTTGTTTTTTTGCTACTTCTGTCACGGTAAAAGGAACATTTTTGATACGTTCCATAAGTGCCTGTCCGGTAGCAAGATCGGTGATGGGAGGAATTCCCCTGTTCCCTTCAGCCTTTTTGGCTTTCTTGGGGTTCTCTTTAGCATCGCTTTCTTCCTGAGCCAGTTCCTCATCGCTTTTGCGGATGATGGCAGAGAATGTGGTTTCCCGGTATAAAGTAGCCAGTACCCAATATTGTTGAGGAGTGAAGTTCTCTATTTCTTGCTGACGCTTTACTATCAGTGCCAAAGTCGGGGTCTGCACCCGTCCTATCGATAGAATTTGTCTGTTTTGTCCGTACTTTAAGGTATAGAGCCGGGTGGCGTTCATGCCCAATACCCAATCACCGATAGCACGGCTTAATCCGGCTTCGTATAAAGGTTGGAATTCTTTTTGATCTTTTAGTTTGCTGAATCCTTCGCGTATGGCTTCTTCAGTCAAGGATGAAATCCATAGACGTTTCACCGGGCAGTGTGCTCCTGCTTTCTGCATGACCCATCGTTGAATAAGTTCTCCTTCTTGGCCGGCATCACCGCAATTTATAATTTCATCGGCATTTTGCATCAGTCCTTCTATAATACGAAATTGTTTTTCAATGCCCGGATCGCTGATTAGCTTAATGCCGAAACGAGGTGGAATCATAGGAAGGCTGGACAGACTCCATGCTTTCCATGAGGGAGTGTATTCATGAGGCTCCTTCAAAGTACAGAGGTGTCCGAATGTCCAGGTAACCTGATATCCGTTTCCTTCTATATATCCGTCTTTTTTGTTTTTTGCTCCCAGTACATCCGCTATGTCACGGGCTACGGAAGGTTTTTCGGCAATACAAACTATCATATTTTTTTTCGTTTCTGTTCAAATAGGATTGCAAAGGTAATAAAAACCTCGGAAGAGATTTTGTTTTGTCTTTATTAGTTCTTCTTTTATAAGAATTTAAAAGTAGGTATCGGGGGCTTTAAGGTCATTTCAGTGCAAATGGGCTGTTAGGTATGGTTTTTCTGTTATTTGCTGTTTGACGAATGTCTTTTGAACTTTTCTCTATGATTTCAGTTTCTTTTCAGAATCCTATAAGAATTTTGCATCAAAAAGAAACTATAAAACAATGTAATTATGAAAAAGAATTGGATGTTATTTTTATTTTTCGCAGCTTTTGCTGCACTAACTTTTAGTGGTTGTAGTGATGATGACAATAGCGATGTTCCTGAAAACACACATTTGGTTTCAAAAGAAGTACAGGCTGCATTTAATGCAAAATATCCGCAAGCCAAAGACGTGGAATGGGAGCTGAAAGGTGATTATGCTGTAGCAGATTTTTATTGGGATTGTGGTGGCCGCTTGGTATGGAGCGATCCGTTATGG
>OGLV01000711.1_pt1 | contig 10196 bp, 8 predicted proteins | sample 1572851 | NCBI WGS metagenome assembly OGLV01 (sample SAMEA2582005, study PRJEB24529) | metagenome | biome: Human gut stool | place: China | collected 2011
CGGAAACTGCCGTCCTTCTCCTCGTATTCCACTTCGGCGTCAGAGATGGAAGTGTTGCAGTGGGGGCACCAGTTCACCATGCGGTTGCCGCGGTAGATCAGTCCCTTGTCGTACAGGCGCACGAACACTTCCTTGACAGCCTCAGAGCAGCCCTCGTCCATGGTAAAGCGCTCGCGCTCCCAGTCGCAGCTGCTGCCCAGCTTCTTCAGCTGGCTGACGATGCGGTTGCCGTACTTGGTCTTCCATGCCCAAGCGCGCTCCAGAAAACCGTCGCGGCCGACCATCTCCTTGGTCAGGCCCTCGGCGCGCATAGCTTCCACCACCTTGGCTTCGGTAGCAATGGAGGCGTGGTCGGTGCCGGGCACCCACAGGGCGGCATAGCCCTGCATCCGCTTGGTGCGGATGAGGATATCCTGCATGGTGTTATCCACCGCATGACCCATGTGCAGCTGACCGGTAACGTTCGGCGGCGGCATCACGATGGTATAAGGTTTCTTGTCCGGATCGGCCTTCGTGTGGAAGTAGCCGCCGTCCAGCCAGAACTGGTAGATACGATCTTCCACCTGACTGGGATCGTACTGCTTTGCAAGTTCTTTCATAGTGTCCTCCCAAAAATTTGATGAAGTGGGACGCAAAAAGCCGCCCCACGGAGCGTTCCATGGGACGGCTGTAAATACATAACCGCGGTACCACCCAAATTGCGCGGAAGCCTCCGCGCCCCTTGATGCCCCTGTAACGTAGGGCAGACCCGAAAGCGGCTTACCGGCAAGGCTCACCGCTCCTGCTCCAAAGTGACAGTGCCCCGCCGGTATCCCGCCGGGTTTTCAGCTGCCCCCGGCTCTCTGTGCGGCTCCAGACGATGCACACTCTTTTTCAACGCATTTATAAAAAGAATATAACGTTTTTTGTGGGATTTGTCAATCAGTTTTTCAAACCTTTCACCCACCGCACCAGCTTCCATACCTTTGCGCCAAGATGTGGGCAGTAACCCATCATCAGCGCCTGCAGCTTCTGGCTTTTGTGCTCTGACGGAATCTTCCACGCAGCGCGGCGGTGCGTGGAAGCCAGCTCCAGCAGTGTTTTTTCCTTTTCCGGGTCCCGCTCCGGCTGGTTGACCAGACGGAAATATACCTCGGCGCAGGACATGATGCAGCGCTGATCCGTAGTACTGCGGAAGGGATCCGGCTGCTCCTTTGCCAGCTGCCAGACCCGTTCCCATGCCAGTGCCGCCGTATAAAAGCGCAGGCTCGGCTTCTGCCGCACGGCAGAATCTGGTCGTTCAAGATAGGCATACAGCGGGCAGTTCAAAAACGCCAGACTGCCAGCCTTGAGAAATTCCATCACAAAAAACAGAGTATCCTCCCCATAAAGCAATGCCGGATCAAAACGGATATCCCGCAGCAGCTCCCGGTGGGTCAGCATCCGCCAGCAGTGCCCGCCGCTCCATTCCTGCATCCACGAGTAGTTTTCCGTCGTGATTTTCTGCGGTGCCGGGCACTCCGTCACCGTCCACAGAGTCTCGTTTTCCCGTATGCTGCGGTAGCGGCACATGGCAATGCGGGTACCGCAGCTGCACAAAGCATCGTACAGCCATTCCAGATACTGCGGCAGCACAAGGTCGTCGGAATCCACAAAGCAGATATACTCGCCCCTTGCCTGCTCCAGCCCAAAATTGCGTGCCGAGGACACCCCGCCGTTTTCCTTGCGGAAAATACACACCCGGGCATCCTGTGCCGCATACTGCTGCAAAATTTCCCAGCATTTATCCGGCGAACCGTCATCCACAAGGAGCAGTTCAAAATTCTGATACGTCTGCGCCAACAAGCTGTCCAGACATGCAGGCAGATACTTTTCCACCTTATAAACTGGCACGATCACCGAGATCAAGGGCTGCTCCTTTGTGTTCATTCCGCTCTCCTTTTCAATATCTTCAGTCCGCGCTGCTTCAGCGTATCATATTCTTCGCTGCCACGGTAGAACAGTACGATCACTCCTGCAAACACCGCCGTATAAATCAGCCCGTCCAAAACAAAAACGCCGAAATTGCCCACCGGAAAGCGCTTTACCCAGAGCATGGCTGCCGCCGAGACCGCCGCCACGATCATTGCACGCTTCAGGTACTCTGCAAAATAAGCCCGGAGCTTCTTCTGCCATGCATCCTGAACGCCATACTTCAAAAAGATATAGGGCTCCACCCAGACACAGGTGCACAGGCTGCTGATGATGGTACCCCCGATAATGCCGACCACGCCGTACCGCTGCACCAGCGCCAGAGAGACCACCAGATTGATGATGGACTCCGCCACAGCCTTATAGCGGTCGTTCCAGAACAGACCCATGACCTCCCGGAACAACAGGTTCGTCTGCCGCATCCGCGAGATATAGAACTCTGTCACAATGATCGCCACGGTCGTCATCGGGAAACAGTATTCCCTGCCAAACAGCAGTTCGATCAAGGGGTTGAACAGCATCATCAGCCCGCCAGTCAGATAGGCAGACTGCACAAAAAAGAGAAAGTCCATCTCTTTATATACTTGGTACAGCCGGTCAGAGTTTTCCAGCGCCGCAAAATTACCCACGCTGCCGGAAAAAGCCGTGGCAAACTTGTTCAGCAGGTTGTTCAGCGCGTTGAGTACCAACCGGTAATTGGAGTAAAGCCCCACCGTTGCCAGACCGATGAAGGAGGACATCAGCAGGCTGTCCGTGTTGCGCACGATGACGGTGGCCAGCTTGTGCATACTCATGGCGCCGATGTTTTTCAGGATGCCGTTCCGTTCCTCCTTTTCCGGCAGCTCCCGGCATTCCTTCAGATAGGGAAATTCCTTATCCGCCATGTGGGAGATGATGATGTTGGGTATGAACTGCACCACAAGCTGGATGGCAAGGTACAGGATAAAGTTACCGGTCAGCAGTAAAGCCACGATCTGCACGACGGTGCGGATGCACTCGCATACCAGCGTCCACCCGGTGCAGATATAGCTTTTCTGGTAGGCCTGATAAATAGAGCTTTTATAGTTCAGCAGATAAGAGCAGGCAGAGGAAAGCACATACATCATATAGATCAGGGTAATATGCTCGATGCCTTCTCCATCCTTGATGAGGTACGGCAAAAACGGCAGCAGAACCAGCCCGAACAGCAGCACCGAAGCTGCCACCGCCCGGTACATCCACTTATAAAGGTTCATCAGCCGCGCCAGTTTCTGCTCGTCGTTCCGGGCGGCTGGCTCGTACATACTGAACACCATGGCCGTGCCGATACCCAGCTCCGCGAAGTTAAGGATACTGAGCACATCGGTAAACAGACCGTTGACGCCCAGATATGCCGCCGAAAGGCAGCGGATAAAAACCATTCGGCTGATAAAGGACAGCAGCATCGTCAAAAACTGCCCGCCGATGTTGACCAGCACATTGATGATAGAATAGCGTGTTCTCATGCGTTTTTTCTCTTTCTCCTCAGCCCTTGAACCCCCGCAGCCGGCTGTATGTCTGCGGGCAGCGCCACAGCAGCCAGCTTTGCAGCCAAAGCCCGCCGGGAACAGTGCAGTACCGCCGGGTGCGGCTGACTACCTCAAACTGCATCCGCAGCATTTCCCGGCTGCGGGGTGCTTTGCGCAGCGCCGGGGGCAGCTTCCGGTACACCCGGCTCACGCTGCCCATCGTAAATTTTGCCGCATTTGCCAGTGCATCGTATGCAGCGTTTTCCACAAGACATTCCCAGTACCGCTGTGCCGCCTCGGCAGCATCGAAATGGCGCAGCGTTTTATTGCCGCTCATAATGCTGCCGCCGCGCTGCACATAATAATACAGCGCCTTTGGCACCACCACGGCCTTTTGGATCTGCAAACAGATTTTCGGGATCAGAAAAAGATCCTCGTTCAGCTTACCCTCCGGGTAGCACAGCTGTGCAAAGACTGCGCGGCGGTACAGCTTGTTCCACGCAGGCTGCGCCATCGTATTCGTGGCTTTTTTCAGCAGTTCCCGCCCGGTAAAGATCCGCTGTGCAAGCCCGGTGTACGGCGGCAGGCAGGGTGTGCCTGCCTCGTCCACCGCAGCGTAATCGCACAGAGCAAGGTCTGCCCCGGTGCTTTGCACGGCCTTGTACAGTGTTTCGTACATTTCCGGTGCAATATAGTCGTCGGAATCCACAAAGCCGATCCACTCGCCCCTTGCCACATCCAGCCCGGCATTGCGGGCAGCAGAAAGCCCGCCGTTTTTCTGGTGAAGCACCCGGATGCGGGCATCTTTCGCTGCAGCGGCATCACACAGCGCAGGGCAACCGTCCGGCGAACCGTCCTCCACAAGGATCAGCTCAAAGTCCGTAAAGGTCTGTGCCAGAATGGAATCGATACATTTTTGCAGATAGTTTTCCACCTTGTACACCGGCACAATGATGCTGAGCAATGGTTTTTCGCAGGGCACAGCGTGTTCCTCCCGTTTTATCTTTTCAGCCCGTCACCTCGGTGCGCAGGCGGGCAATGAGCCGTTCCATCAGCGCCACCCGGTTGAAGGGGGTCATCAGGTAAAAGCCGTCTGCATAGGGCGCAGCCGCTTTGGCTGCCTGCACCGAGACTTCCAGTCCAAGCTCCTCGCCTGCGGCACGGTCCAGCCCCTCAAACCTTTGGATGATGGCATCATCCACATGGATGCCGTTGACCTCGTTTTCCATAAAGATGGCGTTGCGCTGGCTGACCACCGGCAGGATGCCCGCCAGAATTTTTGCCCGCTCGCCCAGCGTCTCCCGGGCTTTTTTCAGGTTTTCCACCGCCTGTGCCGACAGCACCGGCTGGGTAAGGAAACCGCTCATGCCGTTTTCCAGCTTTTCTGCGGCGCGGCGCAGCTCTACCTCAAAATTGCGGGCGTTCAGGTTCAGCGCACCAAAAACCGTGATGGGTGCGGGCATCTCCCGCCCTTCTCCTGCCAGCGACACGATATACTGTGCCAACTTGCGGGAGTTGAACTGGTACACATTTTTCACCTCGTCCCGCTCGGCGGTGGGGATGGGGTCGCCGGTAATGGCCAGTACCTCCCGCACGCCCTCGGCGTACAGTCCCAGCAGCAGCGCTTTGGTAGCATTCAGGTTGCGGTCCCGGCAGGTCATGTGGGGCAGCACGTTCATGCCCAGTTCCCGGTGCACCCGGCACGCCACCAACGAGGAATCCATCCGTGCCCGGGCAATGGGGCAGTCTGCAATGGTCAGCAGGTCGGCACCGGCGGCCTGCAGACGGCGGGCACCCTCGAGATACGCGGTCAGGTCAGCGTCCTTGGGGGAATCCAGTTCCACCGCAATGACCCGCTGCCCAGTGCGCAGCTTGCGCAAAAAGGCATCGTCCGTTTCCACTGCAGGCTTTGTCGCTGCGGCGGGCTTTGCCGCCGGAGCGGCGGGCAGCGCTTCCGGCAGAGCATCCAGCGCGGTGCGCAGAGCAGCAATGTGCTGCGGCGTTGTGCCGCAGCAGCCGCCCAGAATGCGCACGCCTTCACTGGCAAGGTGGCTCAGCTCCCGGGCAAAATACTCCGGCTTGCCCTGATAGCGCACCTGTGCCCGCGCCACCACCGGGTAGCCCGCATTGGGCATGACCGAAAGCGGCAGTCCCGCATCCCCCAGCTGCTGCACCAGTGCCCGCATCGCGCCCGGGGCAGATACGCAGTTCAGGCCTACGGCATCCACCACGCCGCTCTGCGCCACGCGGCGCACCAACTCGGCACAGTAGCGGCCCTCGCGGGTGTAGCCGTCCGGCAGCACCGCAAAGGATACCAGTACAAAGGCCTCCGGCACGGTCTGCTTCAGCGCACGAATCGCTTCCAGCACACCATCCTCGGCGCTCAGGGTCTCGAACAGAAAATTCCGTGCACCCAGCAGCGCAAAGCGCTTTGCCACAGCAAGATACACCTGCTCCGCCGGGAGATTTTCGGTCTCCGGTGCGGGCCCACGGTCGGCAAACACTGCCGCGCCGGTCTCCCCGGCGGCCTTTGCTGCCAGCTGCCAGCCTGCATCCGCCAGCTGCTCCCAGCCCGGCTGCTGTGCCGCCGCCAGACGCGGCAGGCTGAAGGTATTGGTCTTGATGGCGTCCGCTCCGGCGGCAAGATACGCCCGGTGCACCGCCAGAATGCCCTCGGGGTCGGTCAGGTTTGCCTGCTCGCACTCCTGCCCCGGCTTTGCTTTATAATAGGTACCCATACCGCCATCGAACAGCAGCGGCCGCTGGGCTAACAGTTTGCGCACATCTAGCATAGATACTTTTCCCTCTTCCTATAAAGGATTTCATCTTTCAGTTTATCGTAGTTCACCCATCCGGTCAAGCGGTTTTCTTCATTTAGCTTGCGGCGCGGCCGTTTTTGTGCTATCTTAGGGATAACTTTTGAGAAAAGGGAGAGGATGGATCATGCGCCACACCGGCACACCTGAACTGGAGACCGACCGTCTGCTGCTGCGCCGTCTGCTGCCGCAGGACGCCCCGCAGATGTACGAAAACTGGGCAAATGACCCGACTGTGACCCGGTTTTTGCGCTGGGAACCGCACAAAAGCCCTGCCGAGACCCGGGAACTGCTTTCGGCGTGGGCAGAGTTGTATCCGAACCCGGATTATTACCAGTGGGCCATAGTGGAAAAGGCCACCGGACAGGTGTTTGGCTCCATCTCCGTATACAACGCCCTGCTGGGTGAGCCACAGCAAAAGGCCAAGTGGCCGGGGCTGGAACTCTCCGGCGGCATCTGGGAGCCGGGCTACTGCATCGGGCAGAAGTGGTGGGGCAAGGGCCTTACTACCGAAGCACTGCAAGCTGTGGTGGATTTCTGGTTCAATCAGGTGGGCGGTGCCTTCCTCACCTGCTGCCATGCGGTGCAGAACCCTGCCAGCGGCCGGGTGATGGAAAAGGCCGGCTTTGTGTACCATCACGACGATATTTACCACAAATTTGACGGCACACCGGTGGAATGCCGGTGCTACCTGCTGACAAAAAAACACTACGATAACAGAAAGGACTTACTTTGAGCGAGCTTTATGATATTCTGACCGAGACCCCTCCCACAAAGGTGGTGCTGCTGGCACTGGATCAGGGTCTGTGGGACTGCGAGCGCAGTCTGGCAGAGCTTTCTGCCCTGTGCGAAGCCAACCACATGGAGGCCGTGGCGCAGATCACCCAGAAGCGCCAGACCCCGGAAACCGGCATCGTGCTGGGCAGCGGCAAGCTGGAAGAGGCTTCCCTTGCCGCCCAGACGCCGGGCGCGGAATGTGCCGTGTTTGACGGCGAGTTGACCGGCAGCCAGATCCGCAACATCTCCAACGCGCTGGGCGGGCTGGAAGTCATCGACCGCACCATGCTGATCTTGGAAATTTTCCGCAGCCGCGCCGTGACCAACGAGGGCAAGCTGCAGACCGAACTGGCGTTGCTGCGCTACCGTCTGCCCCGCCTGCAGGGCATGGGCGAAGCGTTGAGCCGTCAGGGCGGCGGCGGTGGCGGCGGCGGCGGTGCCCGCCGCGGTGCCGGTGAGACCAAGCTGGAGCTGGACCGCCGCCATGTGCACGCCCGCATTGATGCGCTGGCCGAGAAGCTGGCCGAGATGGAAAAGCGCCGGGGCGAGAGCCGCAAGGCCCGCGCTAAGACCGGGATGCCGGTAGTAAGCCTTGTTGGTTACACCAACGTGGGCAAATCCAGCCTGATGAACGCCCTGTGCGGCCCCAGCGTAGCCGAAGCCGATATGCTGTTTGCCACACTGGATCCCACCAGCCGCAAGCTGGTGCTGCCCAGCGGCATGGCGGTGCTGCTGGTGGACACGGTAGGTTTTGTGTCCCGCCTGCCCCACAATCTGGTGGAGGCGTTCAAGTCTACGCTGGAGGAGGCCGCATGGTCGGATGTGATCGTCCGGGTTGCAGACGCCGGGGACGAGCAGCGCGAGGAGCAGCTTGCCGTCACCGACGAGGTTCTGGATGGGCTGGACTGCGCCGACATCCCCCGCCTGACCGTCTACAACAAGTGCGATAAGCCCAACACCCTGAGCTTTGACCCCGACATCCTGCTGACCAGCGCCAAAACCGGCTACGGGCTGGACAAGCTGCTGCAAAAGCTGGACGAGGTGCTCAGTGACCGGGTGCACACCATCCGGGTGCTGCTGCCCTACGACAAGCTTGGGCTTGCCGCCCCCATGCGGGAGCGCGGCAGCGTACAGGTGGAGGAATACCGGGAGGACGGACTGTATCTGGAGGGCATCGTCAAGACCGAGGACCTGCACTGCTTTGAGGGCTATCTGGTCTGATAGGCGCATACGACTTAAATAGCCTCCGCTGTGCTCTGGCTATCATCAGCGGAATAATATTTTGATATAGAGCAAACCCGGAAAGTCTGCGGACTTTCCGGGTTTGCATTTTCACGGGTGGGGTCGTGACCGGAAACAGCTGCTCCACGGTTCAAGTCCGTGGTTTACCGCCACTCCCTTTTGTGAAAAAGAAAAAAGCCCCAACAAACACAAAAACCCGCCTGGCAGCGGGTTTTTGTGTATAGAGGGGTGGGAAAGTATATAAAGTGGTGAATCTCAATATCATTGGCAGACTTTTATTCATTGCGCTGCCTTGCATGATGTATTATACCCGTTTTTCTTTTCTTGTCAAACAGGATTTTCGGATTTTGCTTTAAAATAATACTTTACTTTTTTGCAAAAACTTTATATAATTAACATAGAATTTCAGAAACGAAATTTTATTCCATTTCCGTGGGTTTGCACAACATAAAAACTTTACTTTCAGAAAATTTTATACAATCCAACATATTTTGAAGGAGGCTCTTCTCATGGACGATCTTGACCGCAAAATCCTCACCCTTCTGGCCAAAAATGCACGGATGCCCGTCAAAGAAATTGCGGAGCAGGTGTCCCTTACCAGCCCGGCAGTCTCCAGCCGTATCCATAAGCTGGAAACGGACGGCATCATCAGCGGCTATACCGTCACACTGAACCGTCCGGCAGACCGGATGTATGTGGATGCGCTCATCAGCCTTTCGGTTGCCCCCTCCAAGCAGGATGCCTTTCTGGAGCTGCTGCAAAACAGCCGCGAGGTGCTGCAATGCTACCACGTTACCGGTGCGTACACCTTTCTGGTCAAGGTCAGCTGCGGCAGCATGGCACAGCTGGAGCACCTGATTTTGCAGTTCCAGAAGCTGGGCACCACCAGCACCCAGATCATCCTGTCCACCCCGGTGAACCATGGCGATCTGGACGCTTTGATGCTGTAAGCGAGTGTTGTTCATAAAACTGTTACTTTTTCCCTGCAATTTTGCGGTGCGGTGGTTCGTATCCAGAATAGCAGCCCAAAACCGGCACACACTACCTGTAACGTGTGCGCCCGGCTGCGCCTTCCACACACAGCACTATGAAAGGAAATGCAATACTATGAAAAAATTCATCGCCGCCCTGTTGGCAGGGCTGACCCTGTTTACTCTGGTGGGCTGCTCCGGCGGCAGCAAGGCCGACAGCTCCACCCCCAAGGATTACTCCCAGATCATCCACGACGCCCGCAGCGACGAGGACAACGAGTATGATATGATCTTTACCAAGGGCGAGGACGGCAAGTTTACCGCTATTGACGGTTACAGCGCCGAGTACGAGGCCGACCAGCTGAACGAGGAGATCCGGGACATCCTGATGCCCCTGCTGAATCTGGAGGACGGCCAGTACACCGCCTTTGCCGCCAGCATTTCCAGCATGATGGTGCGCAGCTACGCCGTTGCCATCGTGAAGCCTGCCGAGGGCAAGACCGATGAGGTAAAGGCAGCACTGGAAGCCTATGTTGCCAGCGAGCAGCAGTCCATGGAGCACTATCTGGAGGATCAGTACCTCGTGGCCAAGGCCGCTACCGTCACCGTAGCCCCCACCGGCGAGGTGGTTCTGGTTTGCGCCGAGGATCACGACACTATTCTGGCCAACATCGAAAAGGCTTTGGCCGCGTAAAAAGTTTTTTGAAACCGCACTCTGTACAGGGTGCGGTTTCTTTTTGCGGCGGGTTATGCTATAATACCCCTTGGATCCATACATCCGCAGGAGAAAAACTATGAGCAAAGCAACCATCGTCATCCCCAATATCAACGGCAAGGGCTGGCTGAAGGACTCCATCGAGTCCATCTACGCCCAGACCGAACAGGATTTTGACCTGATCGTGGTGGACAACGGTTCCACCGATGAAAGTCTATATGATCCTGGATGAGTCACC
>OGLV01000726.1_pt1 | contig 10137 bp, 8 predicted proteins | sample 1572851 | NCBI WGS metagenome assembly OGLV01 (sample SAMEA2582005, study PRJEB24529) | metagenome | biome: Human gut stool | place: China | collected 2011
GGCGAAAGCGGTCGGACGGATCGTCTCTTTCTTTCACGATCCGAAGCCCGCAAGGTATGAAAAGCGGATCGAAACCCTTGAAAACGAAAAGCAGGCTCAGGCTAAAACGATCGCCGATCTGAAAGTGCATATTCAAACGATGCAAACCGACCACGCCAAAGAGATTTCAGAGAAGGACAAAGAAACAGAAACATTGCGCGGCGATTTAAAGTTGATATATTACTTCTTCCCATATATAAAACAATGGCTCGGACAGGCGAAATTTCTGAAGAAAATCGGATTCGCCGTCGGACAGATCAAGGAACTCTTTACGTTTAAACCGATACGTTTCAGCGGCAAACTGTATTCGCATGAGTTCAAAATGGATTTTGAAACACCCGGATCGACAGCACACTTGAAATATGATCCGCAAAACATGGAGCAAGTGAATTTACATATCGACGGCGCAAGCCACGTATCATGGTTCAGGGAGAAACGGAACGAATTATACAGCCGTTTGGGAATTCGTACCGAACAGTCGGAGAAACCCCGGCAAAACAAAGGGTTAAAACCGAAATAATTTATTCCTCGCGGTTACGGCGTTCGTATTCGGCTATTTTTTCCTTGCAGACTTTTTCGGTAATGTCGCGCAGACGTTCCACGCGCACGGTCAGCGCGTCTATATCGTCTTTCGTGACAGCGAAATTTTTATTGTAACGGGCCTGTACATAAGCGTCCTGCAACAGTTTGAACAAGCGTTCCTCTTCGGACGTGTTGCGCGGGAAAGCGTCGCAAACTTCCAAGGTATGCGTTCTGGCCTTGTCGGTCAGAAATTCCAGATCGTGCTCTTTGTAACCGTACAAGGTAAAAACCATCGGAATCGTCCGCAAAAAATTTTCTGCGGCCTGATGAAGATGGAAAGAGGCCATTTTAAATTCCTGATCGGTAATATCATGTTTGGCACTCCTTACGAAACTATTGGCTATATGGAACTTATCATCGAAATATTCCTGCGCCATATCCCGGATTTCGCTGTAGTCCAGTTTGTGCCGCCGGGCCAATTTATATCGCCCTGAATCGTAAAGCATTACACCTTGCTCTTTGATTTCGGTAAAGAAATAACGGCTTTTTTCGATCTGGTGGTTGAATTCTCCGATACTTTCATTGATGAACTCCGGACGAGTATGGAAAAATTTGGCTTTGTTCTGGAAAAACTCGTATCTAATCCGGGAATACAGCGCGTGTTCCGTATTGCCGATCCGTTTTTCGGTCAGGATCAGAATATCGTAATCGCTCATAAAATAAGTCCGTACGCCGAATTCCGTCCTTTGGTCGTAATCGACGTAGCGATCCCGTGCGTAACTGCCGAACAGAATAATCATTTCGCATCCGGCTATTTCCCGGCGGATAATTTCCGTCAGTTGGCGCAAGTCGCGTTGTTTGTTCTCCGGCAGGTATGCGAACGATTTTTTCATAATCACAAAGTTAGCAAAATAATTGGCGATCCTTCCGGGAGTATATTTAAATCGTGTTGGAAATTTCATGCGAGTGGTTATCTTTGTGTATGAATCCGTAAAGTTCGTGCGTGACGGTCTGCGGGAGGGGCAGCGGTGCTGTCGTCAGACAAAGACTTAAAACGCAAGAACTATGCAGATTTTATGGAACTACTACGACACGACGTAGACATTTAATTATAAAGAGACTCGACTCTTTATACCTTTAGGAAACATTGGGAACTTCCGTTATGGAAGTATGTTAAAACAAGGTATGAGATTGCGAGCCCTTGTTATGTTTTGGCCTTTCGTGCCGAGACGTAACGTAGGGCGTAGTGCGATTTCTTGTTTTAGGTATCCCAATGCCTTCCTAAAGGAATCAATCTGCGTCCTCTTTTTATGTCTATATCCGAACGACCTTTTCCCCAATAATTTCGGCATGTCATAAATCCTTTTCGGGCGCGGATAATTAATCGCTTATAAACTAATTATCTAACAGCCTTATGAAAAATATTATCTTATCCCCTTGGGATCGCATTACCACGATACTTAAAAACGAAACTTTGTGCGCGAATTCTTTAGCCCTGCGTATCGGACTGAGACGAGCATACATGATACAAGACACGAAACACCCCCAAATCGGCATTATCCCGGAACTGGCCGCCCGGATCAACTACGTCTTTCCGGCGTACAGTATTGAATGGTTATTAACAGGTGTCGGCCCCCATCCGGCCACGAAAGAAGAAGCCCATCCACAGACGGAGGTATCTATCATAGGCCGTTGGGCGATGATACAGACGCTCGATTATTGGAACGACGGCGGACGGCGGGGATCATGGGTTCCGGGAGCGAATTTTAACCCCGGCGAATTCGTATGGGAATTTAAACCGGACGGCCTGTTGGATCAGTACGAAGCAGGGCTAAAAGTGGCTACGGTGCTTTATGCGTTCGACCAAGAACACGGTTGGCTATTAGAGGAAGGCAACCCCGCACTGGTCGAGAAACTCACGCCCGTCGAACTGGAATTCATCGACTGGTCGGATATGGAAAAAGGCCCCGTTTCCCGGTTTGTGTTTAAGAAAGAGGAGTTTGTAAATAATATAATCTTTACAAATACTGTTAAATAAAATAGGCGAAATATAGATAAATAATTAATTCTGAGAACACATTGTCGTGATTTCGGATAAAATGGTTTTTATATCTTCACAAATTTCATTCGCTCTAATTTCTCTTGCCAATGCAAATTTATCAAACAATTTTTCGTGACAGAAAGACATAATAATTTCTTTCCCATTCGATTCAAATAACGGCTTAGTACAAGCATCTACGTCTGATTGTATGAATTTATTTAATTCAGGGTATGCTATTCCATGACTTACAAAGAATTCTTCAACGGTATCTTCTTTGTAGCCTGCTATTCTTGCCATAGCTGGCTTTACTAATAAATAATTCTCAATTTCACTACGTCGCCATTTTCTAAAACGAATAAATGGTTGATCTTCAGGGTATACCTTATCTTTTAGAGAGGGAAGTGTTGTATTATAATCTTGTTTGTCTAAATCAATAAGGCTTATTGATTTAATATTGGCAATTTCATCTTTAAGGAGAATCATTGTGTGATTTCTTTCTTTGTGTGATAACAATGTTGGCCAAATTGTAAGATTGTTAGGCCATACAACCTGCAATGTTTCTGCAAATATTTTCAAAAACGTTGCATCGCTTTCATTTTCAACAAATAAGATGTTTTTAGTTTTTTGTGCATCATTAATTATAGGTGAGTATTCTGTTCCTAAACCTGAAAGTAAACGAATACGTTGATCTGGAGTTGTTAAATATTTACATTGTGTCTTATTCACATCCATTATTTGGTCAAAAGACATATTTTTTACTATTTCAACCGAATGAGTTGCAATAAGTATCTGTTTTTTATTATGATGTGCGATTGTTACAAGTTTGGATATTAAAGTGGTTTGCAGGCTGCAGTGCAAATGCGCATCAGGTTCGTCAAGTAGCAAAATATCAATATTCTTGTCAAGCGCAAAAGTATAAACACTTAGCCATTGCAAAAAACCGCTACCTTCTACCATTATGTCTCTACTTTTAAAATTGCCATAGGATTTAAAACGTCCACCATGCATTTCTCCTCTTACTATATCAGTCCTAACATAATTATGAAATGATATGTCAAAAGGTTTTGGAGCTAATTGACATTTGAAAACGTCAAAAATAACAGTATTTAGTTGTTCAAATGGATCTGTTTGACGGTGTAAAGAGAGATCTTTCGGAGCGATTTTGGGCTTATCTCCTTTTAATTTTTTACGCCTTTCCTGATTTTCATTGTACATATCAATGATTGTATTGCGGAGTACTGCCCCTGCTAATCCTCGTCCAATGAGCCTTTTTCTTTCAGCTGGATAGTGCCAGCTTTCTTTATCTGAAATCCCTGCAAATGGGGGGAGATATGCAATATTTGGTATATATGTATCTTCTTCTATATTTGTTGAGGTTACTTTTATAAATAATCTTTCATTGGATAAAGCTAAGCCTATTTCCAATGATCTATTAAATTTGTTTTCCGTATCCCAACAACATTTGATTTTTAGATTATATCCACTACTGGGTTTTAAGTTAGTCCATAGATATTTATATTCAGGGATATTTACAGGAGAAAAATCATCTATATTCATTCCAACTCCGGAACCAGCATAGCCCCTGCATAAAGCATTTTTCCCTCGCATGTGCTCTAAATAGTTCTTACAAAATTCCCACACAGCAAGAGCATGCAAAATTGTCGATTTGCCTTCATTGTTGCCCCCTACTAACAATGTAACCCCATCTTTTAAATTGATGGTCTTATCTTTATACTTTTTAAAATTGGTAAGAGTTATAGATTTTATCATCGACTAATGAGATATTTATTTATATTGGCAAAGATAAAAATTATTTATCATTGATATACAACGGGATATGTACAAATTGTGTCTAATAATAAAGATTGGGGAACATTATATTTGATATTTTTACACCTTTTTTACACCCTGACAAAAGCAAAATACCACTTAATCAATTGATTAAGTGGTATTTCTCGTACCCGGAGCCGGTTTTGAAACGGCAAAAATCACCAAAATACAAACCATCGAATTACATACATAAATATCTATATATCAATAATTAAAAGTTGATTTCCATTGGATGTGTTTTATACTGTTTTCGATAGTTTGGAACAAAAGTGCCCAAAAAGTGCCCGGAATATTTTGTGTATTCCGAAGGATATTATAACTTGCCGAAAAAGTAAAAATATGGGCAAGACGTATTATAATATCAGCAGAAAAAAAGATGCCGCCGGAGAATCGGAAATTTGTATGAGGATTTATGTCAGCAAGGATAACAGAATCCGTATCGGCAGTGGTATTTGGGTAGAAGCTAAACGGTGGGGAAAGAAAAACGAGATCAACATACCTAATATTCCCGGTGAAGAAAGAGAAATGCTTTTGGAGAAAAAGACCAAATTAAAGGCTTTAACAGAGCATATTGAAAAAGAGGTACAGACTGCGGAAGATAAATCAATTATCGATAAATCATTCCTTGAGAAAATAGTTCGCAAATTCCATAAACCGCCCAAAGCCCAGAAAGAAAGTGAGGTTTCGTTTTTCGATATTATGGAAAGATACGTTACCACACATAAACTGTCGGAGCCGCGACGCAAAAATTTCAAAGTAATCATGCGGAGCCTGCATCGGTTCGAGTTGTACTGGAAAAAAGAGGGACACCGGGGCTTCAAAATAACTTTCGCCAATCTTAATCCGGAACTATTGCGGCAGATCGAGAACTTTCTGCTAAACGAACAAGAGGCCTTCTTGAAATACCCGGAGATATACGATCTATTTCCGTATTCCGCTAAAATAGCGTTACTGACACCGAAGCGCAAGCGTCCGCCGATTCTCGATAAGGACGGCAATGAAATCCCCAAAGGAATGCCGAAACCGCGTGGGCAAAACTCTGTTGCGGATATGCTCACCCGCTTCCGGGCTTTTATCATATGGGCTATCGACAACAACTACACGATAAATAATCCGTTCAAATATTTTACGATTGGAGAGATTGTTTACGGCACACCTATCTATATCAACAATGAAGAAAGGAATCGACTGCTGGAAACAGATATGTCCAATGATAGGGAGGTAGAAACACAGCGGGATATTTTCGTATTTCAATGCCTTATCGGTTGTCGTGTCAGCGACCTGTATAAAATGACCTACCGGAGTATTATTAACGATGCGGTGGAGTATATTCCCAGAAAGACGAAAGAGGACAGGCCGATCACCGTGCGCGTACTGCTGAACGACACCGCGAAACGACTGATCGCCAAATATCAGGACTATGACAGAGGGAGTTTGTTCCCGTTCAGTACAGAACAGCATTACAACCGGAAAATCAAAGAGGCGTTCAAAAAGGCCGGATTAGACCGTATCGTTACCGTCCTCGATCAGCAGACCCGACAGGAAGTACAGAAGCCATTATATGAGGTTGCATCATCGCACATGGCCCGGCGCACGTTCATCGGCAATATATACAAAAAAGTGAAAGACCCCAACCTCGTGGGATCATTGAGTGGACACAAAGAAGGTAGTAAGGCATTTGCTCGTTACCGCGATATCGACGAGGATATGAAGAAAGAACTGATAAGTTTTTTAGATTAATCTTTTTTATTTGTATTAGGAATTATTGGATAAACCTCTTTATATAGTTTTTCCATTCTCGCTCCTTTTTCTATGGAATCTTTGATATTCCATATCTGTCGTTCAATTTCATGCTTTTCGTCATAGTGATGGCTATGCGATATGGAGTAACAACTTAAACAGAATTTATCATCACACTGCCGAGTTTGATAAACTTCAATATTCTGTTCCGCAGCGAATTTGACAATCGACTTACGAATAGCGGGTTCTATACGACAACCCAAATATATTGCATCGGCTTTAACAAAAGGTAAAATGTTATTATACAACATTGCCGTATCATTTTCATTCAGTATCAACCTCCACTCCTTTTCATAATTCCAAAACTTAGATTTACTTATCAATGACTTCACAATAGCTTTTCGTAGCGATGGAGTTAACACAGAGTTATCAAATTTAAATAATTCTCTTGGAGAAAGCGTTGGAACTCTTGATGTATATTTAACAGGGAAAAGACCGCATAAAATAGCATCTTTAAAAATAATATTATCAAAATTAAGTTGATACCTCAAGCAAAAACCCTTATGATGATCAGCGTAGTGGGACCACATTGTCGTGTTTTGCATAAGTTCATCTTCATTTAGAAAATTTGAAAAGCAAGAAATACGATATGGAATATTACGAATGTGTTGAATTTTGCTCTCACATTCGCGTAATCCATCCATTGCAATATCATTCATTTTGATTAATAAATCACCTGACCGATTCTTGCCAATAGACTGAAATACATGCCAAAAACCATCATGGTTATGAGAAAATCGGTACTTGCTTTCTCCTTTAGAATGAAAGATTTCCCAATACTCTTCTTCTGATATAGAGTTTTTATTTCCGTTTTTAGAGACAAGGCCTTCATTTTTCATCCGGTTTAGCATATAAATCTTAAGATATGAATCTCTAACAATGCAGGCATAACTATCGAATGGATCGTTGAAAGTGCGCGGCGAAGATAAATACACGGACTGATGTTGTAGGTTAATTAAATTATATACATTAGGCGACATAAATTTATATAGGTGTTTGGGGAGATGCTCGTTTTTAAATGAAGTAAATTCTTTCTGTGTTTGCACTTCTCCTTTGGACGCTATCGAATCAATATAATCGTTAATAAAATGCTTAGTCCAGTCTCCATTAAAATTTACACTCCGATAATCCGAATCAACATATAAAGATGGTTTTTGCCTGTAATATTCCATAACTACTTGTTTGATCAATTTTTTACAATTTACGGTAACCAGTTGTAAGCGAATATTGATTATTTATCGTCCAGTAAAGCCAATAAAGTTATATCACACAAAATACAAATATAGGATACTCAACAGTAATTTATTACATTTGTAGTAATATGGATTACCGCAAGATAAATAGTCATATTATTTTGCTGGCAATAGTGATTGTCGTCGGGTTGCTCGTGGCTATGGTCGCACGGCTGATGGTGTTGGGGCAAGGGGTCGATGCTGGTACGGCGAATCTTACCTTTGTCATTGTTCTTGGCGTTTGTGCGGTGGTGTATCTGATTATTATGTCGGTTTTCTCCCATACGATCATTCCGTGGATTATAAGGAAGTTACCGGAGACGAAACGCCCCGCCGTCGAAACGGAAGCCGTTCCATCAATCGACAACATGCCCGTCATGAATGTCGAGCAGATCAAACAAGATGCAGACAGGCAATTCGCCGAACGACGAAAAGAAAAAATAGAGTTGTTCCTGCGTTACACTCATCGGACAATAGGCCCTTATGTAACATCCGATGAACTGGTCCGGCTTGGTCCGGGGGTCGAGTATTATGGTCGAGAGGAAGCATACCCGGTAGATTTCGTACCCATCCGGCCCGAAAAACTGAAAAATGCGGATCTGTTTCATTTCGGATGGAACATGGCTCATTATTTCGGACAGCCGAAACAGGATGTCGTGCCGTGGCTAAAAGCCGTATTTGTCCCTTTGTCCGACTTGGAAGATTCTTATATCAAAGGAAAACTGCGGGACTATCAAACAGAGAAATACACCATTCCTAACATAGAGGATATCCCAAAATACATGGCCGAACACAACGGCTAACCACCTCTTTCAAGAGATTATAAGGAGATTTTAAGGAGAAAACGAGTGTTTTTGTTCTCCGAAAAATCTCCTTATTTATTTGCCCCGGATTCGATTGAATGTCGGATTCAGAACCCATTGTTTAACACTCTAAAAATTCGACTATGAGTTTGAAAGATTTGTTGGAGTCCGGGGCGAACGTAACCGTAGCGGTCAAACTGGACGACCTGAGAGAGATTCTCAAAGAGGCATCGGGAAGCCTCAAACCTGTTCGGCAAGAACCACCTCCCGAAGAATTTTTAAGCCGCAAAGAGGTTCTATCCGTTTTGCGAATCGACTCGTCTACCTTATGGTGCTGGGAAAAGACCGGGTATATAAAGTCTTTCCCGTTCGGCGGACGCAAGCGGTATAAAAAGGATGATGTCGAGGCGATCCGCACCGGCAAAAAAGGAGTGCGCCGTCATGGATAACGAAGAATATATCCGTGTGGGAACGTGCTACCTGAAACTGTGCCGTGTGCCGACCGCTACAGGTGAGTTCCGGGAGAAATACTTGCCGTGGAATATAGAGACCATCCGGCAGGATCATTCCAAAGATTTCGTAGCCAATATCAAGAAATACGACGGTTATTGCTTTTTCCCTGCCCATGTGGATTATCAGCGGATGTACGGCAATTTCCTGAATATGTACGAGCCGATTCCATATCATCCGGAGCTGGGCGAATTTCCCCATATCCGGGCATTTCTGGCCCATATTTTCGGGCCGCAGATCGAATTGGGGTATGACTACCTGCAACTGCTTTTGACCCGTCCTACGCAAATATTGCCGATACTTTTGCTCGTATCCGGAGAAAGGAATACGGGCAAGACCACCTTTCTGCGTCTGCTTAAAATGATTTTCGGCAAGAACGCTACCTTCAACACTAACGAGGATTTCCGCAGCCAGTTCAATCTGGACTGGGCCAATAAATTGCTGGTCATGGTCGATGAGCTCCTATTGAACAAAATCGAAGATACGGAGAAGATCAAGAACCTGTCCACCGCCGGAGATTATAAAGTAGAAGCCAAAGGGAAGGACAGGCGGGAGATAGAATTTTTCGCAAAATTCGTCCTTTGCTCTAACAACGAAAAGAACCCGATCATTATTCCGCAGGAGGAAATCCGATTTTGGGTACTGAAGATAAACCCCATCTCCTGTGACGATATACGCCTCAAGGATAAGATGCGCGCGGAGATCCCTGCCTTTCTGCATTTTTTACTGCACAGGAAATTATCGACCGAACAGCAATCCCGCATGTGGTTCGCTTCCACGTTGCTCGAAACCCCGGCCCTGCTGAAAATTAAAAAATACAATACGAACAAGGTCGAAACGGAGATCGCCACCTACTGCATCGAAGTAATGGACAGGCTCGAAAAAGACACCCTGCTATGCTGCCCCAAAGACATGCTCGACATCGTAAAGGATGCGGGCCTGAAAGCCGACTTGGTGCAGATTCGCAATATATTCAAAGACAATTGGAAACTGCGCTCGGAGAAGAACGGCGACTATATTTTTTATCATATCGGGAGCGAAGGAGAACTGTTCCCGGCCAAACGTAAAGGGCGCTATTTCGAGATTCCCCGTTCACTGGTCGAAAAACTGCTGTTGTAGTGTTGTTTTTATCGGATCATTAAAATAAATACCTGATAATCAACTTCAACACTTCCACAACAGTCCAACAACAAATCCACAACAAAATAAAAATCGTTGAAGACAACGGCTCTCGTCGTTGTTGGGGAATTGTTGTCTGTACAAATACCTGTTTTATATCTTATTATGCTATCTCACAACAAAACCACAAAAAATCCGCCACCATGAACTACGAAGAAATAAAACGACGCATCAGTATTCG
>OGLV01000727.1_pt1 | contig 10135 bp, 7 predicted proteins | sample 1572851 | NCBI WGS metagenome assembly OGLV01 (sample SAMEA2582005, study PRJEB24529) | metagenome | biome: Human gut stool | place: China | collected 2011
TCTACCACTGAATCAGAAGAAAGAAAAGTTAACTTCTTTTAAACTTTCCTGCAAAAGCTATTTCTTTGTGATAAAACCTTTTGCAGTCAGTGTCTCAGCACAGAGAACAGCTCCTCCTGCCGCACCGCGGACTGTATTGTGGGAAAGTCCGATAAATTTATAATCGTAAAGGGAATCTTCTCTGAGTCGTCCGATAGAAATTCCCATTCCGTTCTCATAATCTACATCCAGTTTCACCTGCGGACGGTTGTCTTCTGTCATATAGCGGATGAACTGCTTCGGTGCACTCGGAAGCTCTGCTTCCTGCGGGAAGCCTTTGAAACTTTCCAGTTTTTCGATCAGCTGCTCTTTGGTTGGTTTCTTTCTGAACTTTACAAATACGGCTGCTGTATGTCCGTCCAGAACCGGTACACGGATGCACTGGCAGGTAATCTTCGGTTCATCTGCCGGTTTGATCACGCAGATGGATGTTATCAAATTGTCTGAGAAATCTATGACGGATGATTCTTAGAATATTTTATGTAGTCCACAACCATCATCGCCAGTTTAAATGTTAATGCATCCTCAAACGCACGGATATCCAGTCCGAATTTTCTCTGCAGCTTCTCAAAGCGGTACACCAGAGTATTTCTGTGTACATAAAGCTGTCTGGAAGTCTCGGAGAGATTCAGGTTATTTTCAAAGAAGGTACGGATGGTGATCAGGGTTTCTTCGTCAATAGAATCCAGAGTTTCCTCTTTGAAGATCTCGTCGATAAACATTTCACATATGGGAACAGGAAGCTGGTAGATCAGTCTGCCGATTCCAAGCTGGTTATATCCGAATACATTTTTATCTGCGTAGAAAATCTTGCCTACTTCAAGGGCTGTATGTGCTTCCTTGTATGCGTCTGGAAGCCTGGAAATATCCTCTGCCAGATTACTGTAGGCAACCCATGCGGAAGTCATTGCTTCTGTATTTAACATATCTACAAGCATATATGCAATTGATTCCAGATCCTCATAAGTTTCTGTAGACTGTAATTCTCTGATGATGATAATCCCTGTATCATCAATAGCTGTGATGAAATCTCTGGTACGGGCAGAGAAAATATTCCGGATCGTAGCGAGAGCGTTCTCATCCTTGGTCTGTTTGGTTTCCACAAGAAATACGGCACGCTGAACAGAAGTTGCAATGTGCAGTTTCTTGGCGCAGTTAAAGGCATCTACATCAGAATAACTACCAAGGAGAAGATTCTGCATAAAGGTATTCTTGTCGCTTTTCTCTGCATAGGCAGCCAGGAGACTCTGTACCTGGCATACAGCCAGCTCTCCGATGGTAGCAGTACTTTCTGCTTTTCCCCATACGATCAGAATATAGGAGATGGAATGGTTCTCCATGATCTTATACAGGCAGCAGCTTGTATTGGAAACACACAGGGCACTGCTTTGGCGAAATTCTTCCAGTTTTGATTCTGCAGGAAGTTTTTTATCACAGGTAGAGAGAAAGATATGGTTATCAGAATCCAGCAGACAGAAATCAATCTGGCTGATATTCTTCCAGTCTGTCAGGCATTTCTGTAAAATCTGTTGTATTTTCATTAGGTCAATCCTTTCTTTTGGGGTATGAGTCAGCTTATAGCAATCCTTGCAAATTGTCTGATCGAAGTAATCAGGCAGCCAATTCTATATTATAACATAAAAACCCGGGGAAAACTCCCCGGGTTTATTAAAGATTCCTGAAAATTAGTTGCAGATTGTAAGTTCTGTTTCTTTATCAAAGAAATGAGATTTTTCCATATCGAATGCGAATTTGATTGGATCACCGGTCTTAGCTGTTGTACGAGGATCAACTCGTGCTGTAACCTGAGTTCCGTTTACGTCGAAGTATAAGAATACTTCAGCTCCGAGAAGCTCGTAAACTTTAACTACGGATGTCATCGGTGCGCTTGGAGCAGCTTCGATGAACATCTGGGAATCATGGATATCTTCCGGACGGATACCGAGAACAACTGTTTTACCTACATAGCCGCCATCTTTAAGAGCTTTTGCTTTAGCAGCCGGGATAGCCAGTTCATGATCGCCAACTTTAGCGATAAGGTTGCCGCCTTTTTCGGAGATAACAGCGTCAAGGAAGTTCATCTGCGGAGATCCCATGAATCCTGCAACGAATAAGTTACCTGGTTTCTGATACAGGTTCTGTGGTGTATCTACCTGCTGAACAACACCGTCTTTCATAACAACGATTCTGGTACCAAGAGTCATAGCCTCTGTCTGGTCATGTGTTACATAGATGATTGTAGCACCCAGTCTCTGATGGATCTTGGAAATCTCGATACGCATCTGTACACGAAGTTTAGCATCCAGGTTGGAAAGAGGCTCATCCATAAGGAATACCTTAGGATTACGTACGATAGCACGTCCCATAGCAACACGCTGTCTCTGACCACCGGAAAGAGCCTTCGGTTTACGATCAAGAAGTTTCTCAAGGTCAAGGATTCTTGCAGCTTCACGAACTGCTTTATCAATCTGATCTTTCGGAACTTTACGAAGTTTAAGTCCGAATGCCATGTTATCATATACTGTCATATGAGGATACAGAGCGTAGTTCTGGAATACCATTGCGATATCACGGTCTTTAGGCTCTACATCGTTCATAACTTTGTCACCAATCTTTAATGTACCGCCGGAAATTTCTTCCAGACCGGCAATCATACGAAGTGTAGTAGATTTACCACATCCTGAAGGTCCTACGAAAATGATGAATTCTTTATCTTCGATCTCCAGATTGAAATCTTTAACTGCCTGGAAACCATTTGGGTAAGTTTTGTTAATGTGCTGTAATGATAAGCTTGCCATGATTATTATTCCTCCAAAATTATTTCATAGTGTTTTTGCTGATTGATTACTTGTTTTTTTCATCTGTAGACAGTATAGCGAAAAGGAGGGGGGATGGCTAGGGAAGAATCGTACAAAGATTTTTTTTGTTTCTTGTCATTCTGACGAAAAGCCGGAATCAGTATTCGGGGATTCCGTCAAACTGTCAAAAGGCATGAGAAAAACGCAGGACAAAATGACGAAATTCTGTCTGCGTTTTTCAAAATTGGAACTATAGCAGTCCTGGTAAACATAGTTCTTTTTACCACCTGTTACACAAAGTGTATACAAGATTATGGTTTGACTGAATCAAGTCAAAAATCTCTGACAATATGAAGGAACGGATGGGAGAATACGGATATCGGGCTAAAATTACAGGTGGATCAGAGAAAGCAAATCATCAGGAAGCATTTTGCGCAAATTCTGTGTTGACCAGTTCTGCATACGGTGTACGTTCCTTCAGTTCTCCTGCGTCTTCCAGGATATCCTGCAGCAGTTCAAATCCATCCTGCCCGAACACCAGATTTTCTTTCCAGGTATCCTGATCGTAATAACGTTTTACGATGGCTGTGATGGTATCCAGATCTGTTTCAGGGAACTGAGGCTCGATGATTTCTGCAATTTCTTCAGGAGTGTGGCTCTGGACAAAATCCATACCTTTTTGCAGAGCATCAGTAAATTTTTGCATGATATCAGGATTTTTTTCCATATAGCTGGTTCTGGCACTGTAGGAGGTGTATGGTACGTAGCCGGAGTCAACGCCCAGGGATGCCACAACATACCCGGCACCTTGCTTTTCAAGAGCAGTAGCAGACGGCTCAAATTCTACGGTGAAATCGGCTGAATCATCTCCGGTAAAGGCAGCAGCAGTAGCGCCGAAGTCAATGCTCTGGTCAATAGACAGATCTTTCTCAGGGTCAAGACCATTCTTTTTCAGGATATACTCAAATACCATTTCCGGCATGCCACCTTTGCGGCCGCCAAGAACTTTCCTGCCCTTCAGATCTTCCCATTTAAAATCCGGCATTTCTTCTCTTGCCACAAGGAAATTTCCGGCTCGCTGGGTAAGCTGCGCAAAATTCACAACAGGATCAGTAGCTCCTTCCTGATAGGCATAGATAGATGCTTCTGCTCCCATAAATCCGATATCTGCCTCACCGGATATTACAGCCGTCATTGTCTTATCTGCTCCAAAGCCAGTTATAAGCGTCATATCAAGCCCCTCATTTTTAAAATATCCTTTTTCGATTGCCACATACTGCGGAGCATAGAAAATAGAATGTGCTACTTCGGTGAACCTCACATGACTGAAGTCACGTGCTTCCAGACGCTTTAGGCGTCAGACTGAATATCGGCGGATACGCCTGTAACTTAGGTGCGCAGTTATGCGCATTTCCCATGCCAGATATGGCTGGTTCCCACATTACAGGTAGTCCACTGTATATCTGCCTGTATCTATGCTGCTTTTAAACGTTCCATTTCTGAATGGAGTTTTCTCAGATCTGCATAAACACATGAGGTTCTACGCTTTACAGGAGGGACTTTTGCCTCCAGTAAAGACCTTTCCGTTGCCGGAAGGGGTTTTAAAAGTTCCCTTATAAAATATCTCGCCCCTATATTATAGGATGCTGACAGGTCACAATTATATCGTTTTCCTGTCTGGAAAGTACAGAGGCTGTGATTTTCCCAGTCACGTGTTACCGCCCCGGAACCATCATAAGCCAATCTGCTGGTATTCCATGCGCAGATCCTGGATACCCGCATCCCTTTCCTGTGTGCCTGATGTTCACAACACTTCTGGATATCTCTTTTTCTCCACAGGTGCAGTTTCTGTTTTTTCTTTCCCGATATCTTCCCCTGCATCTCCAGATACTCGAACACGATCACATCTGCATGGTTTTCTTCCGCATATCTTACAATCGCACCTGCAATCTTTTTACCCAGTTCTGTGTTCAGACGTTTCGTATATGCCCATCTTCCCTGTGTCTGCGCAGAGCCATGTTCCCTCTGGAATCTGCGGATCCGTCCCAGTGTGCGGTACATCCGGTCTTTTTCACTGGGATGATCGATAAATTTTCTTCCCAGGACAGTTCCGTCTGCCCGCATGATGGTACAGACTGCATCGGTATTGATCCCTAAGTCCACACTGCAGATGATCTGTTCTTTCACAGGTGTTTTGGTAAGTGTTACTTCCTCTTTATAGGAAAAACGCAAAAAATACTTCTGGTGTCTCTTTTCCAGAGTCGGGGCAGATGCCTTTTTCCCTGACCAGCATTTTCTCAGATATTCCATATCCGTATGATCCAGACGTACACAGGACCATTTCCAGTCATGACCGTCATAGAGTTTCAGGTATGCTTCGTCTTTCCCTTCCGCGCCTTCACGATACATGACATCACGGTAGAAGACCGGCATGGCGTGATTTTCATATACAAGCTTTGGTTTCCCGCTCTTTCCGTCGGTCTTTTCCCATAGATCCAGCCGTGTTTTATAAGAGGATACTGTCCCCAGTGCATGCTGGATGGCAGATCTGCGCAGATAGGAAGGCATCTTTGGGAACCGGATATCAAAATCAAAACAGGCATGGTTTTTCTTCGTAGTATGTACCAGATGTTCTGCAGCATTAAAACGCCTCTTTGCATCCGGGATTTCTGCTAATTCTTCCCATACCTGCACATAAATCCCAATCAGATAGCTGACAGCAGAACGGTAGATCTCCAGTGTCTGGCGGATTGGGATATTCTGTTTTCGTAATTCCACACCATAACTGGATATTATCTGCATTTTTATTTCTCCCTGATAACTCATTTCTCAGATTCTGTTGTTTTTTCTACTACCCATGGTTATATTTTAGCACATATAGTGCCAAAAGTAAACATGTGTTCTTTCTTTGAGTAAAAAATTTGCGCGTCTAACTCATCTAAGTTCACTACTTAAATGAAAAACTAAATTCCGGTTTTAGACCAAATGCAAGAGTAAATTCCATATAGGTCGAAGTTACTTTTGCACACATATTTGCCATATTGTCTTTGATAATCATTACTCCGTATAATGTACTTGCAGCTGATTGCCTGCCTGTGCAGATTGGAGATAATTATGAAAAATAAAGGCAATCAGAAACATTTAACATTTGAACAGCGTGTTGATATCGAGAAAGGTCTTACTGAGAATAAAAGCTTCACTGAAATTGGACGAATTATTGGTAAAAATCCATCTACCATATCAAAGGAAGTACGTCTCCACGCACATACAAAAGAACGTCCGGATTCAGGTTACACTCACCCGCCATGTATTCATCGCAAGAACTGTAAGGTGACATGCTTGTGTGATAAGATGTGTGGCATTCATTGTAAGCTTTGCAGAAAACCATCCTTTCGCTGCACTGATATATGTCCCGCATATGAGACAGCTGAATGTGAGAAACTGAATAAACCTCCCTACGTATGTAATGGCTGTGGTAAAAAGACCCATTGTCTTATGCCCAGAAAGTTTTATTCATCCAAATATGCCCATGATGAGTACCGTAGCGTGCTAGTCGATTGCAGAGTCGGCATTAACCAGACTCCGGAAAGCATTCAATCCATGAATGATTTATTGGTTCCATTGATCAAGGAGAAGCATCAGTCCATCGGTCATATTTATGCTACTCATGCAGAAGAATTGGGTTGCTCCAGAAGAACACTTTACTCCTACATCAATGATTGTGTATTCGATGTCCGCAATGGTGACTTAAGACGTTCTGTACGTTATAAGAAACGCAAGAAACCTACACAGACCAGTGCAAAAGATCGTTCTTATCGTCAAGGTCATAACTACGAAAATTTCCAGAATTATATGAAAGATCATCCAGATATAAATGTTGTGGAAATGGACTGCGTGGAAGGAATGAAAGGCGAAAGCTGCGCCCTCTTGACCTTTACATTCCGCAACTGCAATCTTATGCTTATGTTCCTGTTGGAATATCAAGACCAGGAATGCGTGTTAGAGGTCTTTGTATGGCTTGAAACAGTGTTAGGACAGGATGCATTCAAAAAGCTTTTTCCGGTGATCCTCACGGATGGAGGTTCAGAATTCTCAGCTCGTGAAGAGATGGAGGAATTCTGTGACGGAAGTAAAAGCACGACGGTCTTTTACTGTGATCCATACAGCTTTTGGCAAAAAGGTGCCTGCGAAAAGAACCACGAGTATATCCGCTACATCCGTCCGAAAGGGAGTTCATTCGCTGATTTAAATGACGAGAAAGTCAGACTTATGATGAATCACATAAACAACGAAAAAAGAGACAGTCTTAATGGACATAGCCCATATGAACTCTCTCTTTTACTCTTGGACAACAAACTGCACAAAGCATTAGGATTAAAGGCAATCGCACCTGATGATGTTATGCTTAGTCCAAAACTTATAAAATAAAATAGTAAAGCACAGGCAGATTTCACTGCACCAGAATTTAGTCTTGCACATAAGGCATGTGGAATTTAGTCTCGCACACTATTTTCAGATGCCCGGTTAGTATGCATAAAAACATAAATCATGAGTGCTTACAGGTTTATTATAAGACAAAAAAATAGAATTGTTAAGGTGCATTACAGAATTTAATCCCGCATAGTTACTGAGATAATACACAGCTGGAATTTAGTTTTTCATTTAAGTTCTAACTCATCACTACTAAAGTAACGAGAATGCGACGCGCAATTATTCAATATGTGGCAAAAAATGTGGCAGGATTTCTGTCCATAATTTACCAGATTTCAGACTCTACTGCTGCTCTTTCAATAGAAAGACCTTTCATATAGCTGTCCATAAATGCATTGAATCCAGCCACACCTTCCGGTTTTGGATCCAGTGTGCTGCTTTCCTGATCTGCAAATACTTTGTTATCAAGGAAGCTTTCCAGAGTCTCACCTTCTTCTTTATTTACCAGATAAGAAGCAAGAAGTGCGATTCCCCAGGCTCCGCCTTCACCTGCAGTAGCCATTACAGATACCGGTGCATTGACAGCATCTGCCAGAATCTGCTGTCCTACGCCTTTTGTCTTGAATAATCCTCCATGACCAAGAAGACGGTCTACTTTTACATTTTCTTTCTCAAACAGAAGGTTCAGACCTACTCTCATGGCTCCAAGGCATGTATACAGATTAGTTCTCATAAAGTTTGCAAGGTTAAATTTGCTTTCAGGAGAACGTACAAATAACGGACGTCCTTCTTCAAAGCCTGTCATATGCTCGCCTGAGAAATAGCAGTAAGACAAAAGTCCGCCACAGTCTGGATCACCTTCAAGTGCTTTATTATAAAGAGTTCCAAACAGTTTATTCATATCCACTTCCATACCCATAGCCTCTGCAAACTCTTTAAATACATTTACCCAGGCATTCAGGTCAGAGGTACAGTTGTTGGAATGAGCCATAGCTACCAGATGTCCGGACGGAGTGGTAACCATGTCGATTTCTTTATACGGTCTGGAGAGTTCTTTTTCCAGAACGATCATGGCAAATACAGAAGTTCCTGCGGAAACGTTACCTGTACGAACTGCAACACTGTTTGTGGCAACCATACCTGTTCCTGCATCACCTTCCGGAGGGCACATCGGGATTCCTGCTTTCAGTTTACCTGTCACATCCAGAAGTTTCGCACCTTCTTCTGTAAGAACGCCGGCATCTTCCCCTGCAACAAGAGCTTTCGGCATAATGTCACGAAGTTTCCAAGAGAATCCGTAAGGTGCTACCAGTTCATCGAATTTATCAACCATTTCCTGATTATAATCTGCTTTTGTTGTGTCGATCGGGAACATACCCGCCGCATCACCGATTCCAAGAACTCTCTTACCTGTCAGTTTCCAGTGTACATAAGCCTCCAGAGTTGTGATATAGTCAATATCTTTTACATGTTCTTCACCGTTAAGGATTGCCTGATACAGATGAGCAATGCTCCATCTCTGCGGAATGTTGTAGTTGAACAGTACCATCAGTTTCTCGCTGGCTTCTCCTGTAATGTTGTTTCTCCATGTACGGAATGGTACAAGAAGTTCTCCTTCTTTGTTAAATGGCATATATCCATGCATCATGGCGCTGACGCCAAATGCACCTACGGATTCCAGTTCTATGTCATATTTTGCTTTTACATCCTTTGCCATATCCTGATAGCAGTCCTGGATACCTGTCCAGATATCATCCAGACTGTATGTCCAGACACCGTTTTCATAACGGTTTTCCCATTCATGTGCACCGGATGCGATTGGCTGATTTTTGTCATCTACAAGTACTGCTTTGATTCTGGTAGAACCAAACTCAATACCAAGTGCTGTTTTATTTGCAATTATCGCTGCTTTTGCTTCTGCTGTTCCCATTTTTATGTACCTCCCTGATTTTTTGATGTACTTTTTTTATATATTTTTAGGGCTGCCATCTCAGGCAATCCAATGAATCCTCTGACATATATGCACAATCCATTGTTCCTGTCTGATATGGCAGCCTTTTATGTTACTGTTCACTCCGTTCACAGTAACCCTTTTATATCACTTATGGTAATAATTATTTTCTGAATGCAAGTTCATTCCATCTCAGTTCATTCTTGAAATCACGAATATTTGTATCTTTATCAATGTAAACAGCTTCAATACCCATAGCTGCTGCCCAGTCACCCATCTGCTCTGCTGTCAGGTCATAGGAGAATGCTGTATGGTGGGCTCCGCCTGCAAGGATCCATGCTTCTGCACCTGTCTTAAGATTTGGCTGTGGTGTCCAGAATGCACTTCCTACAGGAAGCTTCGGCATCGGTTTCTCAACCTTCTTGCATTCCACATCGTTGATGATCAGACGGAAACGGTCTCCAAGATCGATCAGGGATGTTGCAATACCCGGGCCTGTCTTGCTTGTGAATACAAGTCTTGCAGGATCTTCTCTGTCACCCATGGAAAGCGGGCATACTTTAATGCCGATCTTACCATCTGCGACAGACGGGCATACCTCAAGCATATGAGACTGAAGGATTCCTTCTTTTCCAGGTACAAAGTTATATGTATAGTCTTCCATCATGGAAGTTCCTTTTGCATCTTTTACACCAGCTGTCATGATCTTCATCAGACGAACCATTGCAGCTGTCTTCCAGTCGCCTTCTGCACCGAATCCATAGCCTTTTTCCATAAGTCTCTGGATTGCAAGTCCAGGAAGCTGTTTAAGAGCACCCAGATCTCCAAAGTGTGTAACGATTGCCTGATAGTTTTTCTCTTCCAGGAATTTCTCAAATCCGATTTCAATCTGAGCCTGAACTGCTACATGACGTTT
>OGLV01000728.1_pt1 | contig 10134 bp, 7 predicted proteins | sample 1572851 | NCBI WGS metagenome assembly OGLV01 (sample SAMEA2582005, study PRJEB24529) | metagenome | biome: Human gut stool | place: China | collected 2011
CGTTTTTTCCCACCGCCACGATCTCGCCGGCTGTCTCATGGCCCACGGTAACGGGGGCCTTGATCCGCTTCTGGGACCACTCGTCCCATTCCATGATGTGCAGATCCGTGCCGCAGATGGCCGAGCAGTGGACCTTGCTGAGGACTTCATCGTCATTGATCTCCGGGATCGGCAGGTCAGTGTGATAGACCAGGCCGGACGGGGCGTTGACCTCCTTGACAAGGCCGCACATGGTATCCTTCATTGTCAGCTCCTCCTTTTTGATCCGCGCCGCGCGGCATTCTGACCGGGCCGCTCAGTCGGGATATGCTTATTGTAAAGGGAGAGCCGGCGGCCAGATTGTAACAGGTGATACAAATGCATCTTGTGGAATGGGAGAAAATCTGCTACTATTTTTGTTGATGTTGATATGGAATCCTCTCAGGAAAGGAGGCGGGATGCCCCGTGTCCGGCGACATCCAGATCAGCCCCCACGTGGGGGAGCTTTTTGTCAAATACGGCGTCAGACGCCAGTACCGCAGCGGCGAGGTCCTGCTGGAAAAGGGCGCGCTGTCTTAAATCGAATCGATAAAAGCAAAAAAGAAAGGACGCTCTCGCGTCCTTTCTTTTTTGCTTTATCACTCACTTCCGGCCATGCAGGATGGGAGACAGGGGCTTATAGATCAGCAGGCACAGCACGGCGTCCAGCAGACCCTTGACCAGCGTGAAGGGCATGTTGAAGATCACAAGGCACTTGATCAGGCTGTCGGCAGAGGGCAGAATGGCCTGATACATCCCCAGAATGGCTTCCAGCGGCATATGGTAGAACTGCACATAGGCCGGGTAGGTGATGAAGTAGTTGGAGGGCACGCTGAACACGGCCATGACGGCTGCACCGGCGATGGCACCCAGAATGGCGGTCTTGCGGCTCTTGTGGCGCTTGTAGACAAAGCCCGCCACAGCGGAGAACACCGCGCCCAGCATAAAGTTGCACAGCTCGCCCACGCAGGCGGTGGAGGTGCCCTTGATGATGATGTGCAGCAGGTTCTTCATAAAGCTGATGACCACGCCGTACACCGGGCCCAGTGCAAAGGCACCCAGCAGGGCGGGCAGGTCGGAGAAGTCCATCTTGACAAAGGACGGGATGAGCATCGGCAGCGGGAACTCGATGAACATCAGGATAAAGGCGACCGCGCTGAGCATGGCGGCAACGGTCAGGTTGTGGGTGGTATTCTTTTTCATGGTAGTTGTCCTCCCCGGGGTGTACTCCCCGTTCAAATTTGTTCGGAAAGCCCTTTTCGCGCTGGATCGAACCGGAAAGACAAACCAAAAAGCGCCCTGCTGCAACCAAAAAACTGCAACAGGGCGCACAGACGCAATTTGCCTGCCGTTTCTTGCATCCGGACTATACCGTTGGTCCCGGAGTTGCACCGGGTCAGCACCCTTGCGGGTGGTCGCGGACTTTACCGCCAGTGGGGAATTGCACCCCGCCCTGAAACGAACTTTCTGAACAAGAGTATAGCGCGGTACTGCGGCGCTGTCAAGCCCCCTTTCCAAAAAGTTTGCACATTTTTTGTCAAAGTGTGTTTTCACCTTTCTTTCCTTGCCCCGGGCGGCAGAGTATGCTATCATAATATGCGTTGTGAAAAAACACAGGAGGTTTTCCATGATTTTCTCGATCCGTAACCTTGGTTTCGAGCTTGGCTCGCTGCTGCTGGAAGGCTGGGCAGCCTTTGCCGCCCGCGTGGTGTGCGCGGCGCTGCTGCTGGCGCTTGGCTGGCTGGCGCGGCAGCTTTTGTCCCGCAGGGTGTTCCCTGCCCTGCTGCGCCGCAACTGGCGGCTGGCCGGTACGCCCATTCTGCTGCGCAGCTTTGCCGTACCGCTGCAGCGGCTCACCCTTGCAGCGTTCATCTATGCCGCAGCGGCCAGCCTGCCGTGGGCAATTGCCGGCGTAAATAAATTTCTGCTCACAGTCTTTGAGCTGGCCGCCACCTTTTTTGTGTGTCAGGGGCTGTACGCCGCCGCCGATCTCACCGACCTTTTGCTGGCGAGCTGCGGCGAGGAGGTGCGCACTAACCGCACTCTAACCACCCTGCTGAACAAGGTGTACAAAGTTCTCATCGTGGTTCTGGGCGTTATGACCATGGCACAGGAGAGCGGCCTGCCGGTGGGCAGCATCGTAGCCAGTGCGGGTCTTGTCGGTCTGACCATCTCTCTCGCGGCGCAGGACAGCGCCAAAAATCTGTTCAGCGGGCTGGTCATCCTGCTGGATCGCCCGTTTTCCATCGGCGACTGGATCACCGTGGGCGACGTTTCCGGTGAGGTGGTGGACATCAGCTTCCGCTCCACCAAAGTCCGCGCGTTGGATAACTCGGTGTACATCCTGACCAACAGCACAGTCAGCTCTGCCACCATCAACAACGGTACTTTGCGCAACAAGCGGCTGTACCGCTTCACCCTCGGGGTCACCTACGATACCTCCCGTCCTCAGCTGGAACAGCTGATGACCGACCTGACTGCCATGCTCAAGGCCAGCCCCTACACCTACGAGGACTCGGTGCTGGTTAAGCTGAACGGCTTCGGCGCTTCCAGCATCGACCTGCTGGTGTCCGCCTACCTGCGCACCGCCGACATGACCCGCTTTTTGCAGATGCAGAACGACTTAAATCTCGATCTGATGGACGTGATGCAGAAAAACGGCGTGGACTTCGCCTTCCCCTCCACCACCGTGTATTTGGAAAAGAACAGCGAAAACTAAAAGACGATCCAGAATGGCCGCTGCTTGCGCTTTGGCCATCTTCAACGGAAGTCTATTTCTGTTTTATGTTTGCCGCGGCCTGTGGACCGCGGCAGACGCATTTTCACAGGTTAAAACGAAAAAACGCCGGTTTTATTGTAATAATCAGGCGCTTTTGCCCTATAATTTCCCGTCTTGTCATGTTATTCTTATAGCGCGCCCGCATACACTGCGGAGCACGCCATTAAATCATCTGTGGAGGAACTTTTCCTATGACACAGCTTTTGCTGCCTATTATTTACTTAGCCTTTATCAGTCTTGGTCTGCCAGATTCCCTGCTGGGTTCTGCATGGCCCACCATGTACCCCCAGCTGGGCGTCCCCTTCTCCTACGCGGGCATTCTGTCCATGATTATCTCGCTGGGCACCATCGTTTCCAGCCTGAACAGCGACCGGCTCACCCGGGCGCTGGGCACGGGCAAGGTGACCGCCCTCAGCGTGGGCATGACCGCTGCGGCGCTGTTCGGCTTCTCGGTCTCCGGCCGGTTCTGGATGCTCTGCCTGTGGGCTGTTCCCTACGGCTTGGGCGCGGGCAGCGTGGATGCTGCCCTGAACAACTACGTTGCCCTGCATTACGAAAGCCGCCACATGAGCTGGCTGCACTGTATGTGGGGCGTGGGCACCACCATCGGCCCTGTGGTGATGGGCGCGGCGCTTTCCGGCGGGCTGAGCTGGAACAGCGGTTACCGGTACATCGCCCTGTTCCAGATTGCACTTTCTGCCGTGCTTTTTTGCAGCCTGCCCCTGTGGCATAAACGCCCCGATGCCACCCCGGACGGCACCGTGCCCAAGGCGCTGACCCTGCCGCAGGTGTTCGCGCTGCCGGGCGCGAAGGAAGTGATGCTTTGCTTCTTCTGCTACTGCGCACTGGAGACCACCGCCGGACTTTGGGCCAGCAGCTACCTGACCCTTGTGCGGCAGGTGCCCGCCCAGACGGCTGCCAGCTTTGCCAGCCTGTTCTATATCGGCATCACAGTGGGGCGGGGCGTCTGCGGCTTTCTGACCTTAAAACTGAGCGACGACCAGATGATCCGTCTGGGGTTTGCGGTGCTGGGCATGGGCATTGCCGCCCTGCTGCTGCCCGGGGCGCAGGTCTTTGCGCTGGCCGGGCTTGTGCTGGTAGGGCTGGGCTGCGCTCCCATCTACCCCAGCATCATCCACGCCACCCCGGCGCATTTCGGCGCACAGAATTCTCAGGCCGTCATCGGCATCCAGATGAGCAGCGCCTATGTGGGCAATCTTGCCATGCCGCCGCTGTTCGGCGTGCTTGCCAACAACATCACCCCGGCGCTGTTCCCCTTCTACCTGCTGGTATTTCTGGTGCTGATGGTGCTGATGCACCGGCAGCTGGTGCGCAAAACGGCGCACATCCGAAAGGGTCCAGCCTGCTAAAGTTAAAGGGACTGCCGTACCTCATTTGGTGCGACAGTCCCTTTGCTATTTATTCAGTTATTTGTAAAGAACTGCACTCAGAACTTATTGAGCATCTTTTTCAGCCTTGCCAGTTCCTCTGCATCGCGGGTATCATCCAGCAGGGTGAGGGCATCGTTGAAATAGTTGCGGTCCAGATAAGAGTGGGTGGCATTGGCGTGGGCAGCCATAGCCTCCAGCACGGCATAACCGGAGCGCACCAGCGGGTGGGTGGCAGGCACGCTGCCGCCCTCGGCCACCAGCGCAAACTTGCTTTCCGCCATATCCTCCAGCAGGGCGCTGTAAGCATTGTTGGGGTCGGTGCCGTGGTTCTGCAGACCCTGATACAGCAGCTGTGCCACAAAACCCAGCGTAGAAGCCGTATACCAGTTACCATTGAAATTATTGGGGTTCGCGGCCTTATCGGTGACCGGGGAGTTGATCTTGTTGGTCAGGTACACCACCACCAGATTCTCCACAGGGTCGATCATGGTCAACGTACCGGTCCAGCCCTGATGGCCAATGGTATTGGAGGGTGCCTGCGTGCCGAAATACCAGCAGCGCTGGTTGTCACCCTCACGCCACCAGCCCAGACCCCAGTTGGCAGCGTCCTCCTTCTTGGGTGCGGTAAAGGCGTCCATCACGTTGCGGGAGAAGTAGCGGTTCTCGCCGTAGCCGCCGGTGAGCATGACAGAGGCCAGTTTTGCCAACTCGGTAGCGTTGGAGAACAGGCCTGCATGACCGGAAATACCACCCATCGCGTAGTAGCACTTCTCGTCGTGCACCTGGCCCTGAATGGTGGCGCTGCGCACGCCGGTGAAGGAGATGGCACCATCACGGGTGTTGCCGTTCAGCTCGGTAGCGGCGCAATCGTTGGCGGCAAAGCCGCTCAGCAGGGGGTTGTAGGTGGTATGGGTCAGGCCCATGGGATCCCAGAAGGTCTCCTTCAGGAAGGCGTCCAAACCCTTGCCGGTGATGGCTTCAATGGCGAAGGCCAGCAGCATATAGTCCACGTCGGAGTAAACGGTCTTGGTGCCCGGCTTATACATCAGCGGGGTCTTGAAGATGGACTTGAGGGTCGCGGCGCGGGTTGCAGCGCTGCCGTCCCAACCGGAGAAGAGCACGTTGGTGGCACCGGGAACGGTCTTTTGAGCGCACTGGTCAAAGGAATCGTTGTGGTACTGGGGGTCTGCAGGGAAGCCTGCCTGATGGCGCAGGATATCGCGCAGGGTCAGTTCTGCTTTCCACTGCTTGTTGACCTTCAGGCCCGGGTTCTCGTAGCCGTTGTAGGTAATGTCGATGGTGTCCTCCACAAAGGCGCTGCCCAGCAGGTCTACCAGACGGCTGTCCAAATTGGCCTTGCCCTGCGTGACGAGGTACTGTAATGCGTAGTTTGCAGTGTACATCTTGGTGTTGGAGGCCAGATCGTACAGGGTATTGTTGGTCACAGCCGGGCTGTCGGTCTTGGGGGTGCCGTCCGGATTATAGGAGTTCACCTTGCCCCATGCGTTCTGATACACCAGCTTGCCGTTTTTCACAATGGCCATCTGTGCGCTGGGGAAGCCGTTGTTCACATCTGCCTGAATGATCTGCTCCAACAGCTCCAGTGCATCGCGGTCGATGCCCACGTCCTGCAGGCTGCCCTCCTGCACGGTGGGGTAGCCCACCCGCACGGTCACCTTTTTGCCGCGGGGACGGATGCCGCCCACCTGAATGGTGTTGCGGCCGTTGATGGTCTGGCCGGAAATGTCCACGTTCCACACGCCGCCTGCCGCCATGGCAGCGGTGTTGATCTGGCGGTTATTGACGAACAGGTTAAAGCCGGTCACGCCCGCCTCGGGCTCCACGCACAGCGTTCCCTGCCCTGCGTAGCCCACAAAGGTGTACATGTGGTTCATGGCCAGCGTATCGTCGACGTAGCCCTTCCAGTTGGGGAACACCGGCTCGCCCTGCCAGCCGCCGCTCACGCTGCCGCAGCTGGTCACCTTGACCGAGGCCGCCTTTTTAGGGACGAGGTTCAGGGAGTTGGTATCCTCCGCTGCGGCGGCTGCGGGCTCGGCAGCAGAGGCTGCCCCGGCGGTGCACACGTTGAGCGCCATCATGCCCAGACCGGCAACGCTGCCCTTCAGGAACGTTTTACGGGAAAATTTGGTTGACATGGTAAGGTCCTCCCATTCTTTTTGCCGCAATGCGACAATATACCTGTATTCGTGCTTTTTTGTCCCGCAGCAGCGGGACTGCCTTGTGCCCCGAATTGTACGCGAGACGAAACAAAATGTCAATCATGTTTTTATCTTGTGGCACAAAGTTTTGCGTTTCTCAGTTTTTCGCCTATTTTGGCACATTATTTTGCGTTTTGTTTCAAATTTTCATGCGTTTTGTATACAACCAGCCGCAAAAATGCGTAAAAAAAGCCGCCGCACAAACCTTTGTGCAGCGGCTTCGGTTCATAATTTTTCTTACAGGATGCGGGCGCTGATGGCGTTTGCCACCTGAAACAGGTCCTTCTGCCCAATAAAGCCAAACTTGGCCTCGTGGCCGTCCGCAAAGCAGACTGTCAACTGGGACGCCTGCAGCGGATCGCCAAAACCCGCCGTCTGAATGCCATAGTGCAGCACCTTGCGGTAGGGCAGCACAAAAAGCTGCTGCCGCGTGCCCGTGACCCCCTGCATATCCACCATGATGATGCGGTGGCTGGTGAACACCACCTGATCGCGCACCGTCTTGTATGCGCCCACGATCTGCTCGCCCTCCAGCAGCAGGGCGTTAACATTTTTGCAGATATCCTTCTCCTGCAGGCGCATGAGGTTCTCCATCGGTTTATCGCGGAATTCCATTGTAGCGTTCCCCTTTCAGCGTTTTTATGGCTCTATTGTAGCATTTCCGCCTCCGGTTTGCAAGATGACTGCCCAGTGCAGGACAAAAAGAAAAGACCCGGACCGTTCAAGGTTCAGGTCTTTTGGAGCGGGTAATGGGAATCGAACCCACCTCCTCAGCTTGGAAGGCTGATATACTAGCCGATGTACTATACCCGCAATTGCAGAAAGAATTATACCATAACTTTCCGCAAATGTCCAGCATGAATTTAGCAGCTGCATAGCTGGGCAGACACAACAAAAAAGCACCGCACATTCCTGTGCAGTGCTTTTCTTTCTGGTGGAGATTACCGGGATCGAACCGGTGACCTCTTGCATGCCATGCAAGCGCTCTCCCAGCTGAGCTAAACCCCCAGATGCTTGGCTTCATGCCTGACGACATGGGTTATTATACCAGCTGGTGGGACGCTTGTCAACGGTTTTTTACAAAAATCTCTCCTCTTTTTTCAGCGGCGCAGTGCACCTGCAAGCTTTTGACGCTGCTGCGTTTTTCCCGGGCTGCTCTGCTGCAAAAGGCCGCAGCATTACCTGTCCCATTTGTCGCACAGAGCGTTGATCTGGTCGGCAAATTTGGCCAGATCCTTGTTGGCACCGCCCTCGTTGTGCTCAATGACCCGCAGCAGGCGCTTGCCGGCGCTGAGCAGCCGCTGGAACACGGTAGCGGCGCGGTTTGCACCCTCGCCTGTCCTCTGCTCCACACGGACCTTTGTGCCCTCCTGCAGGCAGACTGCACCCTCGGCACCGATGGCCCACTGCGCACCATTGTAGGGTGCACAGGCGGTAAAGCCCTGCTCGGTCAGGGTGTCCACAAAGCGGTTCTCCACCTCGTCCTCGCCGTGGATCACGAACACCCGCCGGGGCTTTTCCGTAAAGGCGTTCACCCAGCGCAGCAGACCGTCCTTGTCCGCGTGGCCGGACATGCCGGTCAGCTGACAGATCTCGGCCTTTACCTCGATGGGCTCACCGAACAGCTTGACCGAGTCCACCCCTTCGATGAGGGTGCGCCCCAAGGTGCCCACGGCCTGAAAGCCCACGAACAGGATCGTGCATTCCGGCCGCCACAGGTTGTGCTTGAGGTGGTGGCGGATGCGTCCGGCTTCGCACATGCCGCTGGCGGACAGGATGACCTTGGGCGTGCGGTCGGTGTTGATCATGCGGGAGTCATCGCTGGTCACGCTGATGCGCAGCCCCGGCACGTTGATGGGATCGATGCCCTTTTCCAGCAAAGCGCGGGTCTGGGCGTCAAAGCAGTCGGGGTCTGTATCCCGGAAGATGCGGGTGGCCTCGGTGGCCAGTGGGCTGTCGATGTAGACCGTGAATTTGCCATGCCCCTTGACCAGCCCTTTTTCCTTGATCTCCCGCAAAAAATACAGCATCTCCTGCGTGCGTCCCACGGCAAAGCTAGGCACCACCACATTGCCGCCCCGGTCAAAGGTGCGCTGCAAGATTTTTGCCAGCTCTGCCACATAATCCGGCCGGGGGTCGTGGTTGCGGTCACCGTAGGTGGACTCCATGAACACATAGTCTGCCTGTTGGATGTAGGTAGGGTCCTTTATGATGGGCTGCTCCAGATTGCCGATATCGCCGGAGAACACCAGCTTTGTGGTGGTGCTGCCCTCGGTGATCCACAGTTCGATGCTGGCAGAGCCCAGCAGGTGCCCCACGTCCACGAACCGTGCCTCGATGCCCGGGGCAAGCTCGATACGCTTGCCGTACTCCACACCCCGGAACAGGCGGCAGGCGGCCTCGGCATCCTGCACAGTGTACATGGGCTCCACCGGCTCTGCGCCGGAGCGCTTGCCCTTGCGGTTTTTCCACTCGGCTTCAAACTCCTGAATATGCGCCGAGTCCCGCAGCATGATACCGCACAGCTCCACGGTGGGGATGGTGGCATAGATCCTGCCACGGAAGCCGTTGTGCGCCAGCAGCGGCAAAAGACCGGTATGGTCGATATGGGCATGGGTGATGAGCACAAAGTCGATCTCGCCGGGGGCTACGGGCAAGGGCTGGTTTTCGTACACATTCTTGCCCTGCTCCATGCCGTAGTCGATGAGGAAACGCTGCCCTGCCGCTTCCAGCATGGTGCAGCTGCCGGTCACCTCGTGGTTCGCGCCTAAAAATGTCAGCTTCAATGCAAAACACCTCCGGTTCGTTTTATGGTTTTAGTATAGCATATTTTTAAGGTACACGCCGCACAAATCTGCGGGAAGTTTACGGGCATAATGCTGAATTGCAGAAAAAATTTTTATACAATCTTGACAAACCACCCTGTTCTGTTATAAACTTAGGATTGTATGACGTTCGTTCGTTTTTTATGAGTCTTTTTAAATAGAGAGGTAGAAATTTATGGTTCGTAACGATTTGCGCAACGTTGCCATTATCGCTCACGTTGACCACGGCAAGACCACCCTGGTGGATGCCCTGCTGCGTCAGAGCGGCGCTTTCCGCGACAATCAGGCCGTGGCCGAGCGCGTGATGGACAGCGGCGATATCGAGCGTGAGCGCGGCATCACTATTCTGGCCAAGAACTGCTCCTGCACCTACAAGGGTGTCAAGATCAACATCGTCGACACCCCGGGCCACGCCGACTTTGGCGGCGAGGTGGAGCGCGTGCTGAAGATGGTCAACGGCGTGCTGCTGCTGGTGGACGCTGCCGAGGGCTGCATGCCCCAGACCCGCTTTGTGCTGCAGAAGGCTCTGCAGCAGAACCTGAGCCTTGTGGTGGCTATCAACAAGATCGACCGTCCTGATGCCCGCATCAAGGAAGTTATCGACGAGGTGCTGTACCTGCTGATGGATCTGGGCGCTACCGACGAACAGCTGGACTGCCCCATCCTGTTCTGCTGCGGCCGTGACGGCACCGCCAGCCTGGATCCCGATGTGCCTGGCACCGACCTGATCCCCCTGTTCGACACCCTGCTGAGCACCATCAAGCCGCCCGAGGGCGACCCTGAGGCTCCCTTCCAGATGCTGGTGTCCTCTGTGGACTACAACGAGTTCGTGGGCCGCATCGGCATCGGCCGCATCCAGAACGGTCTTGCCAAGGTGGGCGAGGAAGTGGTCGTGTGCGACT
>OGLV01000738.1_pt1 | contig 10033 bp, 8 predicted proteins | sample 1572851 | NCBI WGS metagenome assembly OGLV01 (sample SAMEA2582005, study PRJEB24529) | metagenome | biome: Human gut stool | place: China | collected 2011
TCTTAGGGGTTCAAAAGGGGACCTTCTCTCACGTGAGAGAAGGTCCCCTTTTATCCGCGCTCCCCTGCTTGCAGGGGAAACATTGATTACTTTTTAAAGCTATCTTTAAGAGTAACCGACCGGTTGAACACCAGATGATCCTCGGAGCAATCCTTGTTATCAAGGCAGAAATACCCAAGGCGCATGAACTGGAAGCTCGGCGCGGTCTTGCCCTTCTTTTCGGTCTTGTCGTACGCCGCGGCGATGTCGCGCATGCGCGGCTCGACCTTGCAGCCGGTCAGCACCTCAAGAGAATCGGGGTTCATGCAGGCAAGGAAATCCTTGTCCGCGCCGTCGGGTGCGGGGTCGCTGAACAGCTCGCTGTAAACACGCACCTCGGCGTCCAGCGCGGTCGCGGCGTCGACCCAGTGGATCGTCGCGCCCTTGACCTTGCGGCCGTCGGCGGGATCGCCGCCCGGCGAGTTCGGGTCGTACTCGGCGTAGACCTCGACGACGTTGCCGTTCTCGTCCTTCTTGCAGCCCGTGCAGGTGATGAGGTACGCGCCCTTCAAGCGGCACTCGGGGCCGTTCGGCGTCAGGCGCTTGTACTTGGGCACGGGGACTTCCATAAAGTCGTCTGCCTCGATCCAGCACTCGCGGGAGAACGTGATCTCATGCGTGCCGGACGCAGGGTCGGTCGGGTTATTCTCGACCGTGAACGTCTCACTCTTGCCCTCGGGATAGTTCGTGATGACGAGCTTCACCGGATGAAGAACACCCATCGTGCGCTCGGCCTTTTCGTTGAGGTCTTCGCGCAGGCAGTGCTCAAGGAAGCTGTATTCGACCACGCTCGCGCTCTTGGCAACACCGATACGGTCGCAGAAGTTGCGGATGGACGCAGGCGTGAAGCCGCGGCGGCGCAGGCCGCACAGCGTCGGCATACGCGGATCGTCCCAGCCGGAGACGATGCCCTCCTCCACAAGCTTGCGGAGCTTGCGCTTTGACATGACCGTGTGATCGATGCCAAGGCGGGCAAACTCGATCTGGCGCGGCTTATTGGGTACGGAAACGTTGTTCACCACCCAGTCGTAGAGCGGGCGGTGCGCCTCGAATTCGAGCGAGCAGAGTGAGTGCGTGATGCCCTCGAGCGCGTCCTGAATGGGGTGCGCAAAGTCGTACATCGGGTAGATGCACCACTTGTCGCCCTGACGGTGATGGTGCATGTAGCGGATGCGGTAGATGACCGGGTCGCGCATATTGAAGTTGCCGCTCGCCAAATCGATCTTCGCGCGCAGCGTGCGGCTGCCCTCAGGGAACTCGCCGTTTTTCATGCGCTCGAAGAGGTCGAGGTTCTCCTCTACATCGCGGTCGCGGTACGGGGAGATGGCGGGCTTGCCGATGTCGCCGCGGTACTCTCTCGCCTGCTCGGGCGTCAGGTCGCAGACGTAGGCAAGGCCCTTTTTGATGAGCTCGACAGCGTACTCGTAGTCCTTTTCAAAATAGTCGCTGCCGTAGAAGAAACGGTCGCCCCAGTCGAAGCCCAGCCAGTGGATGTCCTCTTTGATGGCGTCGACAAATTCGACGTCCTCCTTCGTGGGGTTCGTGTCGTCCATGCGCAGGTTGCAAAGGCCGCCGAAGCGCTCAGCGGTGCCAAAGTCGATGGTCAGCGCCTTGCAGTGGCCGATGTGCAGATAGCCGTTCGGCTCCGGCGGAAAACGGGTGTGGACCTGCTGGCCCTGGAAGCGCCCACCCTCCGCGATGTCTTCTTCGATGAAGGCGTCGATAAAATTTTTGCTGCCGGATTCGCCCTCAGCGGCGGCAGTCTTGACTTCCTCAGCCATATGATCCATTCCTTTCTTCGCGTCTGCTGTGAGGCAGACAAAATAATGAAATATTATATCCCGTATTGGGAGTTATTGCAAGCATAATATGCTTGCAGATTCCCTGTACCGGTGCAGGGGTGCGGGACAAAGGGGATATTCTCTTTCGCGAAAGAGAATATCCCCTTTGGAACCCCAAGAGAAAGGCGTTTAGATTGGCAGTCTCGGGCTTGAATGACCTTGATGCCTCCGGAATGGAAATACCTGCGCGCGGCGTTGCCGCGTTTAGTTCTTCTATACGATTTGGCCTACTTCTATTTTCGCTGTCGCTTTGCCTGCGATTCGTTACCCTTACGCAATTTCCGACTACTTCAGATTTGTACAAACTTGCCATTGCCTGCCAAGGCGGCATTGCTGGCGCTCGCCGCAATATACGCACTATCGGTAGACGGTGATTAGGCTGTACCAAAACGAGATTAGCAGAGCGGCAGCGGATAATAGGAGCAGAGGCAAGTCGTATCGCAGCGCCAATGGCAGCGAGCGATGCGATGCTGCCACGCAGGCTCCCGATTCCGCAGGCTGTGCACCTCTTCAAGCCCCAATCTCGCAATGTCAAAACCTTTCTCTTGGGGGATTTAAAGGGGGCTGTTCTCTTTTGTGAAAGAGAACAGCCCCCCTTGCCCCGTTCCCTGCTGGCACGCAGGGATAATTTCGCTCTTCATTGGAAGAGCTTTTCAAGCTCTTCCCTGCTCATCAGCAAATTGAGCACCTCCACCAGCGCATTTGCGCTCAAATGCTCCGGCAGTTCCAGCCTTTTGCACAGCGCCTTGCGCTTTTCCACGCTGTCCGGGCCGATCAGGCCCAAATCGTATAGGTCTGCTTTTGTGATGGAATTTCCCTTTACAGTGCTTTCTTCATCAATGGTCGCACCCGCGCGGCGGAGGGCATCGAGCAGGACCTCCGGCTTCATGCCCTCAACGCCGAGCTTGCCCTCTTTTCCGCCCTTCCTTTTGCGCTTTTCCTTGCCGTAGATGTCCGGCACGTAGGCTTGCAGCACACGACCTTCGGGGATATTGCCCTTGACGCGGTTGCGGATCACGAATCCCGCGCCGTCGGGGTCGGTGAAGAGGATGATGCCCCGCTCCTTGGCGAGCTTTCGCAAAAAGGCCTGCTTTTCCTTGTCGTTGAACACGGCAAAGCCGCCGAGCTCCACGATGACCGCGTCCACGACCTGCGAGAGCGTGTTTTTGTCGTACCGCCCCTCGACGACGATGACTTCCTTTACCTTCGGCTTTGCCATAGATTCACTTCCCCTGTGCAAGGCGCATCAGCAGCAGCTTGAGCTCGCCCTCGCTGTCGATGCCCTTTTCGCTTTTCATGCGCTGGTCGAGCCGCTGGCACATCAGCAAGCTCTGGCTGCACCACTCGCTCGTCGTCTTGCGCGCCGCCTCCATCAGTAAGCGCGCGGGATAGTCCGACCGCATCCCCCACAGCTCCATGAGCCAGAGCTTGTCCTTGCCGTTGTCGAGCGCGATGCGCGCGGTGTAGATGCGCCGCAGCTCCTTGCTGATGACGGCCAAAATGACAAACGGCTCCTCCTGCTTTTTGAGCAGCTGACCCAACAGCTCCGACGCACGGCCATAGTCGCGCTTCGTGATGGCGTTCGTCATATCGAACACCACCGCGTCGAGCACAGGATCGGCCACGGCGTTGATGTCATCGGTCGTGATGTTCTTTCCCTTGGCGTAGGCGCCGATCTTCTCGATCTCCGGCACAAGGCCGGTCATCAGCGCGCCGCAGGTGAAGATCAGGTGCTCCGCCGTCTGCGCGTCGATGCCCTTGCCCAGCGCGCGGAAGCGCCGCGCGATCCAGTTGATGAGATCGCTGCGCTCCTGCGCCTCGAACTTGACGCTCTGCGCGTTTTTGTCGAGCGCCTCATAGAGCTTTTTATACGTCTTGCTCGGCTTGTACTCAATGAGATCGTACACGAACACAAGGCAGCAGTACGGCGGGAAATCGTTCAAAAGCGCGATGAGCGCCGTGCGCTGCTCCTCGGGGAGCTTAAAGAGGTCACAGTCCGTTACCACGATGAGCGTGCGCTCGGCCATCATCGGCATCGCCTCGACCGCCTCGTTCAGCTCCTGCATCGTCAGCGTCTTGCCGCTCAGGCGGTGGTAGTTGAACTCCTCAAAGCCCGCGGGAACGAGCTTTTTTTTGATCTCGCCGAGGTAGTATTCGCGCAGATAGCTCTCCTCGCCGTAAAAGATGTAGACCTGACCGATATTGCCCGCGCTCAGGTCGCTTTTTAATTTCTGATAGCCCTTGTTGGGCGTTTTTCTCTCTGCCATGTAGTCCTCTCAGTCCACTGTGATCAATATATTGCCCTGCATGTCCGTGCGGTAGACCGTCATGCCCGCGTCCGTCAGGCGCAGCAGCGCCTCCTCGGTCGGATGGCCGTAGCTGTTGTCGCCCACGCTGATGACGCCGACCTCCGGCGTCACCGATTCGAGCAGCGTCGTACCGGTGGAATACTTCGAGCCGTGATGCCCGACGAGCAGCACCTCGATATCCGGTAAATCGTAGGTCTCGACGAGCTTTGTCTCGGTTTTCGCGTCCATGTCGCCGGTGATGAGCGTGTCGAAATCGCCGAGCGAGCACAGGATCGTCAGGCCCAGCTCGTTCGCGCCCTTGTCGCCGAGCGGTGGATAGATGCTCATTGTCGACGCGCCGTTCGTGACCTCTATCACCTCGGTGACATAGTGGATGTTCACGCCGTAGCGCTCGGCGAGCGCTTCGACCTCATCGCGGTCGCCCTCGCCCGCGTCGATATCGGCGAGATAGATGGTCTCAACATCCACGCGCGCGAAAAGAGCGGCAAGGCCGTTGGCGTGGTCCTCGTGATAATGCGTCAGCACCACGGAGTCGAGCGTCGCCCCTGCGGAGCGCAGATAGTCCGCCGCGATCGCGCCGGCGTCGATGTAGGAATTTTTGCTGCCGCAGTCCACAAGCGCCGCGTGGCCCTCGGAAATGAGCAGCACGCTCTCCCCCTGCCCCACATCGAGCGCGACGACGTTCAGCCCGCCCTGTTCATAGTGTAGGGCATTGACCTTTACCGCGGCGAAGATCGACAGGACGGAAAGCCCCACCGCCGCAAAATAACGGTACTTCCCGCGCTTTGCCAGCGCGCAGGTGATGAAGATCGCGTACACGTACGCAAGCCATGCGACGGAAAACGCGGTGTTGAAATAGATGGCGTGGAACGGCAGTTCCTCCAAAAATCCCGCGATGGCAAGCACCGCGCGAATGCCGAGCGCCGGCACAAAGGCACAGGCCGCGCCGAGCTGCGGCACAGCCGCCGCGATCAGTACCGAAAGTAATCCCAGCGCGAACACGACGCTCACGAGCCACAGGCAAAGCAGGTTGCTCAAAAGCGACACGATGGAGAGCGTTCCGAAATAGTAGCACGCGAGCGGCGTGGAAAACACCATCGCGCCGAGCGTCGTCGAAAACGACAGCAGCGCCGCGCGCACAAGCTTGTGCTTGCCGTGGGCACGCTTCGTGAGCTTCGGCGTCAGCCAGATAATGCCCGACACCGCGGAAAACGATAATTGTAAGCTGATGCTTGCGATGGCGAACGGATTTTTGAGTAAAATGAGCAGCAGTGCGAACGAGATCGACGTCGGCGGGTCGTTGTCGCGCCCCAGAAGCGGCGCGATCATGCCCATCGAGATCATGATGCACGCGCGCAGGATGCTCGGCGTCAGGCCTGTGACAAACGCATAGAGAAAAATGAGCGGGATCGTCACGGCGCAGCGGAGTTTTCGCTGCCTGCCGCCCATGAGCGCGCCAATCAGCGACGCCAAGAAGCAACAGTGCAGACCCGAGACCGCCATCACGTGGGAAAGGCCCACCTCGGATAAGTTGCTCGCGTCCTCCTCGTCGAGATATTTCTTGTCGCCCAGCAGCAGCGCCCGCAGAAATGCGCCCTCGCGCTCGCTGTAGCTGCGCTCAATGGTCTCACCGAGCGTCCTTGCGATGCGCTGCGGCAGATACTTGAGCGCGCCCGCGTTTGTGTCGTCATAAGTCGGGTCGCCGCGCTGATAGAGCAGAATATAGATGCCCTTGGCTGTGAAATTGCGCAGATGCAGTCCCTTCCCCGTCGGGTCGGTCGCGCTGTTGAACAGCGCCTCCGCCGTCACGTGCGCGCCGGGCTCGAGGTTCATAAGATCCGCGTCACCGTAGTAGATGGCCCGCCCCGGCAGGCCGCGGTTCAAGATCTTCACCGTGACCTTCGCGCCGTGGCTCGTCTCCTCGGCATAGCCCAAAAGCTCGACCTCAACCGTGTCCTGCGTGCCGAGCAGCGCGTCGTTCGGCGCTTTGATAAAGTGCGCGTAAAGCGTGTTGTATCCGAACGCGAATGCAAGCCCCAGCGCGCACAAAAACGCGCGCTTCGCCCAATCCCCGCGCTTGTTTGCGCAGCCACAAAGTCCCATGACAAGCGCCGCCGCGGCAAACACGCCGCACAAAATGAGCGCCCACTGCGCGCTCAGTAAATACTGCGAGAACGCAACGCCCGCCGCAAACGCCGCGCAGAAAATCGCCAGTACTCTCATCGGCGCGCAGGGTCGTCCGTCAGCCCGAGCAAGTAGTCGGTGCTGACGCGGTAGTAGTCGGCGAGCTTGATGAGCGCCCACACGGGGAGCTCACGCTCGCCGCTCTCGTAGCGACGGTACACGCTGCGGTGCATATTGAGCATATCCGCGATCTGCTGCTGCGTCTTGTCATTGTCTTCGCGCAGGTCACGCAGTCGTTTGGTATCCATAAACAATCACCCGGTACAATGCTACCAAACGGCAACATTATTTCCGGTAATTGTGTCCAAACGGAGCCTTTTGTAGTATAGCAGCAACGATTGCTTTTGCCAAGGGGCAAATGCTTGTTCCCTGCACCGTGCAGGGGATGCGGATAAGGGGGATATTCTCTTTCCTCGGAAAGAGAATATCCCCCTTTGCCCCCCAAGAGAAAGGGATTAGATTGGCAGTCTGGAGCTCGAACAATCTTTATGCCTCCGGAATGGAATGCCTGCGCGCGGCGTTGCCGCGTTAGCATTGCGATACGATTTGCCTCTGCTCCTACTACCCGCTGCCGCTCTGCTCATCTTGTAGGAGTGCGCAGTAATTCTCGTTTACCGCCAGTCTCCACAATGCGGCGAGCGCAGCAATGCCGCTATTTCGCACGCAGTCCGTCGCCAAGCAAACGTCACTCGCGCCTCACGATAGTAAGGCGCGGTTGAGAGTTGTTACGACTCGCAGGGATTCATGGCGAAGCCATGTACACCGCACCCGATTGCGCAGCGTTTGCAATTCTTCAAGCTGCAAACTGCCAATGTCGGGGGTCGAGGGGACCTCCCCTCGCGTTCTCTTGGGGGTTCAAGGGGGATATTCTCTCACGTGAGAGAATATCCCCCTTTCCCCGTGCAGCACCATCGGCGTTGCTTCCCTGCGGCACAAGTGCCGCAAAACGCTTTGCACCTGTGCGAAAAAGCAAATTTTTTTAAAAGCTGAAACTTTTTCAATCTTTTTACGTCTAAAAAAATAATCCCCACCACCTTTTGGCGGTGCAGAGAGGAGAAGAGGCCATGAAGAAGAAAAAGCGGATCGTGACGATCATCCTATGGCTTGCAGCGCTCGCGGTGCTGTTCATATGGAGCTCGCCTGAGCAGAAGGTGGACCGCTTCGTGGTGAAAAATGCGGAAACTTTGGAAGCAGCGCTCTATGAGGACTTGTCTGGAGACTATTCGCAAGGTGTGGGCGTTCAGTATACCTGCTGGGGGCAGTACGGTGAGCATCCCATCGGCGAATTCAGTTTCGGCTCGTCGCTTCTGCACGGACGCCAGTATTACGGCTGCTACTATTCGCCCGACGATGAGCCGCGCGGCTTTCAGAGCGTGGAGGTCACGCTCGTGCCGGACGGCGAAAATTGCTGGACGTGGCGCGCCGAGGGCGACAACCGCGGTATGACGAAGAAAATTCAGGACAGATGGTACTATTTTGAGGCGTGGTTATAAAAAGAAAAAGGCACTCTCTAAAAAAGAGGGTGTCTTTTTATGCGGTAAAACATATCAGGCCGTCTGCAAGACCTCGCGCTTTTTCCAGCTTATGAAGCCGTAGAGGTCGTTGAGCAGGAAGATGGTGAAGTTGACCGCCACGGGGATGTAGGCCGGATTTTCCATCGACGCCATGACCCATAGCACGATGAGCACGACGTCATTCGCCGCGTAGCCCACGGCATAGTAGGACGAGCGCAGCATCGTCAGCGCTGCGGCGAGAAAGCTCGTGATGATCGACACGGTGCTGAAAAAGAGATTCGGCGTATCGAGCAGTTTTAAGATGTAGTAGAACACCGCCGCAACGGCGACGGTGCTGGTGGCCAGCGCCGCGAGGTGTCTGCGCGCAAGCGTCTGGATCGCGACCTCGCTGCCGTTTTCCTTCGACGGGTTTTTGAGCCACATGACCGTCGACCAGACGGCCATCGGCAGCGTCATGCCGAGGTAGGTGATCATCTCGCCCCAGTAGTGGAAGCGGAACGAGATCACGCCGTACAGAATGCTGAATACGATCATCAACACCTGTGACCACACGTTGCCCTTGGCCGCAAACACAAGCGATGTGACACCGACGAGCGCCGCCGTCATCGTGAGCGGATCGAGCTCAGGCGTTATCTGGTTTGCGATGAGCACGACGGCGAGCGAGGCGAGCCAGAGGCACCATTCGCGCCGTGTGAGTGATTTGATGGGGTTATTCATGGTTTTCTCCTTTCGAATCAAAGCATAAGTTCAATTCGAAAGGCGCTGCGGGTCAAGGATTGGGATGCGCCACTGGTTCAAGATCATGGAAGCTGCTCCTGCATGAAATGATATCGAACGTATTCTACACGATGGCGCGTATGATGACAAGAGAAATCTTTTGCGCGGCAGCAACAACTAAAATTCAACCGTTGGTTGAAAAAGTTCTCAACCGATTTTACTGATGGTCGCTGTTTTTTCATGCTCTCCGGCGCTATACTGTGGACACGGAAAGAAACAGCGCCCTAAGCGGGGCGCGAAAGGAGAGGTGTATGGAAAATCATGTGGCAGATCAGATCCGCTTTTACCGCAGGCAGGATGGCCTGACGCAGGAGCAGTTGGCCGAGGCGATGGGCGTCTCCGTTGCGGCGGTGAGCAAGTGGGAGCAGGGGCAGAGCCTTCCGGAGATCCCGATGCTGATGGAGCTCGCGGACTTTTTCGACCTGTCGGTCGACGCGCTTTTGGGCTATCGGCTGCGCTCGAACGACCGAAAGAACGTCAGCGAGCGGCTGAAGGTCCTGCGCCGCGAGGACAGATATGACGAGGGCCTTGCCGAGGCGGAAAAGGCGCTGCAAAAGTTTCCGAACACCTTTACCGTCGTCTACGAGTGTGCCAAGCTCTTCGAGATGGCGGGCGGCACGCGGAAAGACAAGGCCTTGCAGCGCCGCGCGCTCGATTTACTGACGCACGCTATCCGTCTGCTGCCGCAGAACAGCGACCCGCAGGTGAGCGAAATGTCGCTTCGACTCGACATGGCGAACGTGCTGCTCGATATGGAGGACTGGGAACGCGCGCTCGCGCTCTTCAAGGAGAACAACGCCTGCGGGCTGCTCGACGACCAGATCGGCTGTCTGCTCGCGCTCGTCAAGGAGCGGCGCGAGGAGGGCGTACCCTATCTTTCAATGGCGCTGCTGCGCGCGGTGACGTCGCTCGTGCGTGTGTGCGACGGCTTTGCCAATGTGTTTGAAGCACGAAAGGACATGAAGTCGGCCATCGACATTTTGCAGTGGAAGCATTCGGTGCTCTCAGGCCTCAGAAAAAAAGGCACGGTCAGCGAGCTCGACAAGATCAGCGCGGCTTCGCACGCGGCGCTCGCGCGGCTCTTGTACGACTGCCGCGATTTAGGCGGCGCGAACGACGAGCTGAAAACCGCCAAATCACTGGGTGCAGCCTACGACGCCGCGCCCAGCCACAGCGCAAGAAATGTCCACTTCTACGAGGGCGTCGAGCATGTGGGCATTTACAGCGACTTTGGCCGCAGCGCGATGGATGCGGCGCTTAATGCGTTTCTCGGAGATGACAGCACAGAGAAGTTGGAAGCGTTTTTCCGAAACGGTTAAAAAGGTCTCCGGGAAAAAGCAGCGCCTTTGGCGCTGCACGGGGAAAGGGG
>OGLV01000748.1_pt1 | contig 9925 bp, 8 predicted proteins | sample 1572851 | NCBI WGS metagenome assembly OGLV01 (sample SAMEA2582005, study PRJEB24529) | metagenome | biome: Human gut stool | place: China | collected 2011
TTGGTGGCTGCGCGGGAGGGCTTACAGCCCACCGAAGCCGAGGTGAACGCTGCTCTTGCGCACTGGAACGAAAAGCTGGACGGAGAGCGCACCTTCCCCGCCAACGACACCCGCAAGGTGCGCCAGCGCCTTGCCCGGGCAAAGGCTGCGGCCTTTGTGGTGGCGCATTCCACCCTCACCCCACCGCCGTCCGAACCCTTTGTACAGGAACCGGAAGCAAAATAAAAATCATGTAATCTATGCCATGGCGGGCAGTCTGCGGACTGCCCGCCATAGCTTTTTTCTTCAAAAAAAGAGACAGCGGCACACCCGCAGGTGCTTCCGCTGTCCCGAACAGTATCGTGTTATTCCAGATGATGCTTCCGGCAGAATCTTTTGCTCACCCAGTACATCCCGCCCCACAGCAGGACTGCGAGCACAAGGTAGACCGGGTTCTTCAGAGAGCTGACCAGTGACTGCCCAAAGACAGCCATCATGGCCACCATCAGACCCTTGCCCAAAAGGACAGCGCGCAGGTAGCGCTTTTCGTCAAAGTCCGACATCCCGAAGGCAAAGTGCATGAAGGAGGTGGGGGTGAAGGGCAGCAGCGACAGCATAAACAGGGACGAGGTATCGAAGCGGTTCACCCACTGCTGTGCCTTTTCCAGCTTGGGGGAGCGGCTGGCTACCTTCCAGAAAAAGCGCTTGATGAGCCGCCGCCAGAATAAAAACATGATGATGCCGCCCAGTGCCACGCCTGCCCAGCTGTACAAAAAGCCCAGCAGACCGCCGTGTGCGGCTACGTTCAGCGCCACAATGGCAATCAGCGGCAGCGGCGGAAAAAAGGACTCCACCATCGCCAGCAAAATGGGCACAAGGGGGCCAAGCCCCTCAAAGCCCGCCAGCAGCGCCTCCCAGTATTCCAGTGTTCCAAGCTGGTGCACCCAGCCCATCAGTGCGGTTTGCATCCTGTGTCCGATCCCTTTCTGTGCAGCGGCGCCGGGACGTTCCCGGGCAGGCTGCATCATGCTTAGTATATCCATTCTCTATGACAGAGCCATGAACAGAGTGTGCATTTTTCGACACGCTTCAGGCTCTGCTACCAATACTACGAGATGAAAAGGGATTTTCCTTCATTTACTTTTCCGCGGCCTGCTTTTCGGCCTTGGCACGCATCCGCTCCAGCTGGGCGGTGCGCAGTTTTTCCCAGCGGGCAAGGCTTTCGGCGTCCGGCATCTGGGCACAGCGGGCAAAGCTCCAGTGCAGGCCGTCCCGGCGGGACAGCTTGTACCGCTGGAACACGCCCTGCCCGGCGGCGTTGCCGCTGCCGGTGCAGCTGGGGCACTGGCACAGGGTATACCAGCTGTTGCTGCCCTTTTTCAGCCAAATCTCGTCCGGCTGCAGGGTGGTGCCGCACTCCGGGCAGGGCATCTGGCTGATCTTTGGGTCAGCCCGCCATGCGTACTGCTCCACATAGCCGTGGAACACCGTAAAGTCCCGGTAGTCACCGGGGGTCTGGCACAGGCTCTGGCGCAGGGCCTCGTCCTCGGTGGGGTAGGCGGCAAGCCCGGCGCGCAGATCCAGCAGGCGGCAGACGTCGGCGGTGTACAGCGTGTCCGAAAGTGCATCGTGGAAGGGGCGCTCCATAGGGATGCCCATGCGGGTGACCACGCTTTCCAGCGTCATGCCCTCGCCCTCCTTGCGGGGATGCTCCCGCAGAAAGACCTGCTGCAAGTCGTACCAGACTGTGGGCTTGGACTCGTCCAGATTGCACAGGAACAAATTCTGCTTGAGCACCGGCACGTCATCCAGACCCCACTCGGCAAACTCGACATCCGGGCCGCACCACTGCATAAAGCGGCGCAGGCCCTGCACGATGGGCTCGCCCTTGTCCAGATCGGCCTGTGTCAGGCCGGTCACCTTGGCGATATGGTGCTGCAATTTGCGGAAGATGCGGGGACGCAGATGGATGGAAAAGGTGTCCAGCACATTGGCATCCTCGTCGATCTTTACAGCGCCGATCTCCACGATCTCGCCCCGCAGGGTCTGCTGCACCCCATGGTAGTTAAAGGTATACGGCTGGTAGCCGATGTTCCATTCCAGATCAAATAAAACCAAGTTACGCGGCATTGCTTTGTTAGTCCTCTCGTAAAATAAACTTCTCCACAGCCTCGGCCACGCCGTCGTGGTTGTTGTCGGCGGTGGTCACATAGTCAGCGCAGTCCTTTACCGGCTGCTCGGCATTCTGCATGGCGACACCCACCCCGGCGTAGGCGATCATGGAGCGGTCATTCAGGCCGTCGCCGCAGGCCATCAGGTTCTCGCGGGTCAGCCCCATGCGGCGCAGAAGCTCCGCCAGACTGCCGTCCTTGGCCACGCCCAGCGGCACCGCCTCGATAAAGAAGGGGCTGGAGGGATACAGGTCGGCACGACCCGCAAACTGCTGCTGTCCGGCGGCGCACACCGCGTCCCGGCGGGCGGGGTCCAGCGTGATAAGCATCTTGCACACGGGGTAGTTCACATAGGATGCCAGATCGTCCACATGGATCATGGGCAGCTTGGTGGTAAAGCACTCCTTGTTGGCCCACTCGTCCTTGTCCCGCTCACAGACGATGCCCTCGCGGTTATAGGTCAGGATGGCAATATCCTGCGCGGCGGCAAAGGCGCACAGCTCGGGCACAAGGGCGGGGTCCAGCGTTTTTTCCACCAGCGTTTCGCCGGTGCGGCAGTCCACGATCTTTCCGCCGTTGTAGGACAGGATGCAGCCGCCCTTTTTGTCCAGACCCAGCTCCTCGGCCAGCGGCTGAATACCGGCGGTGGGCCGGCCGGACGCCAGCACGATGGTGACGCCTTTTTCAATGGCGGCGTCCAGCGCGGCGCGGGTGCGCGTGGTGACGAGTTTCTGGTCGTTGGTCAGGGTGCCATCCAGATCCAGCGCCAGCACTTTGATATCAGACATATTTAAAAGATCCTCTCGTTATCGAAGTGTATCTCAGCTTGCTCTTTCTATTGTACAATGAAAAGCCCCCTGCTTGCAACCCTTGCAGGGCGGTTCGGCGCAAAAAGTGCCCCTTCGGCGGGCGTTACAGGCAGATTTTACCGGTTTTGCCCGGATTCCGCTTCCACCGCCACCTCCATCCACGAGATCTACCACAAGCTGGCTGAGCTGACCAAGGTTCAGTAAGAGCGCCTGATTTTCCTGCTTCACTTCCCGCTCCACTTTTCCACAACCAAGCCGCAAAATGTGCAAAACCCTCCCTGCCGCAAGCGCAAAGACTGCGCCCGACAAGGAGGGTTTTGTTGTAATGTCAATGCTGAATGCTTCAGGCTTTCATTTCGGGAAAGCCCTCCAGCTTGGAGGTGCAGTGGGGGCAGCGCACAGCCTTGATGGAGATCTCGCTCTGGCAGTAGGGGCACACCTTGGTGGTGGGCTCCTCCGGCTCGGCGGGCTCTTCAGGCTTTTTGTGCAGAGAGTTGACAAACTTGATCACAACGAACAGCACAAAGGCCACGATGAGGAAGTTGATGATGGAGTTGACGAACTCGCCGATCTTGATGCTGGAGCCGCCCAGACCAATGACCACATCGGAAAAATCTGCCTTGAAAAACAGGCCGATCAGCGGGTTGATGATGTCCTCCACCAGCGCGGTGACAATTGCGGTGAAGGCACCGCCGATGACAACGCCCACTGCCATGTCCAGCACGTTGCCGCGCATGGCAAACGCTTTGAATTCTTCAAAGAACTTTTTGATGCCGCTTTTTTTCTCTTCCATAGATAAACTGCTCCTTCTTCCCCTTTTTTTACCGCAAGGGGTTATTTTATTTTTATAATAGCGTATTATGCAGCGATTTGCAAGAGTAAAGCAGCCCATTCTATAGGAAATAAAAAGTAGCCTCTCCCGCGAAAAAAACGATCCCGGAAAGTCCGCAGACTTTCCGGGATCGTCCAATTCAAAAATAATTTTCCGCCGGTTTATATGCTATAAAGATGCTTATGCCGCGGGCTGCTCTGCAGCAGCAGGCTGCGGATCAGCAGTCACCGTAATGGTGCGGCTGATGGTACTGCAGGAGTAGTTGCCCCCCGCCTTGGCGGTCTGGGTGTAGGTGCCGGGCTCGGTGGGCACGCCGCTCATTTTGCTGCTGAACCACAGGAAGGTCTTTTTCTTGTAGGTGTAGCTCACCTTGCCGTTTTCAGCCACCTGTCCGTCCGAGATCACCTTGGCGGTCAGATCAGCGCTTTGCAGCTGAGAGACGGTCATGCTGGCCGGGGCATCCGCTGTCCAGCTCAGGCTGACGTTTTCGGTCTTGGGCTTGATCTTGAACATGGCAAACCCGGCGGCGTTGATATCGCTGCTTTCCAGCGCAATGGCACCGGCAAAGTACTTGCCGCTGTCCTTGGGCTGCTCGTCCAGATAGATGCGGCTCAGCGCACCCTCGGGCAGATACTTGCGGATCAGGCTCAGCGCCAGCTTCATGCCGTTGGAAACATTCTTCACCGTGGTCAGGTAGCTGGCCGGGACAAAGAAGCTGACGGTGTCCATCACCGACACTACCTCGTCCGCCACCCGCAGCAGCACGCCGACATCGTTGCCGTCGATCAGCTGCTTGAGGTAGCTGTATACATTGAATTCCTCGGCCTGGTCCGGGGTCTGGGACATCTTTTTGGGCAGGGGGATCAGCTTGAGCAAAGTGCGCAGCTTATCCGAGATCATCAGGGTCACATAGCCGTAGGCTTCGCCGCTGGTGCCCAGCACCACGGCAATATACTGGGTGTTTTCGGGCCGGGTCTCCACCTCCAGCTTATAATCGGAACCATAGACAAGGTTTCCGGTCGCCCGGATGCGGATGTTGACGATATCATTTTCATCCTCTGCCGCGCTCAGCGCTGCGGCATCGGGCAGTTCCTCGCTGACAACAGCGGTGCTTTCCGGCTGCTGCGCTGCCGCCGAAGCAGGCATTGCCAGTACACCAAGCATCATGCTGACTGCGAGCAGGAGCGAGATCCATCGTTTGGCCTTCATACGAAAACCTCCTTTGTTATTTGGTATCATACTCACATTTTACCGCAAAATAATCCTAGGGTCAATAACGGGATTCAAGCCGGGCGCATCACTCCCCGATATAGGTAAAGCGGGGCTGGGTAACGCCGTCCCGGGTCACGGTTTCCAGCCACATGGCGGCGGGGCGCACCCACAGCCCGCCCTCGCCGTACAGGGCGCGATACACCACCATTTCCTCCTCGGTCTCGCTGTGGCGTGCCACGCCCAGCACCTGATATTCGTTGCCTTTAAAGTGGCGGTAGCGCCCGGGGCGCACCGGATATTGCAGTTCCTTCATAACTGTTTCCTTCTCTTTCTTCAAAAAAGGGCTGCTGCGCCGGGCGGGTGCAGCAGCCCACAAACATTATATTATAAATATTACAGCGTGCTGTCCGTTCCATCGCCGGGGGTCTGCTCGGCAGAGTACAGCAGCATCAGGTGGTTGGCCGAGGCTTCCAGCTGGCTCTTGGCCTGCCGCAGGGCGGCTTCCTCGGTCTCGTTCATCTTTTCGGGCTTATCCTTGCGCAGGCAGTGGCGCAGGTTGGCAAGGTCGGCCTTCACGCGGGCTTTTTCGTCCTTGTCCAACTCCTTTTTGCACTTGGAAAGCGCTTCATCCACCTTGTAGGCCAGCACCTCGGCCTGATTGTGCAGGTCCAGACGCTCCTTGCGGCGGCTGTCCTCGGCCTCGTAAGCGGCGGCGTCTGCCATGGCGCGCTGGATCTCGTTTTCGGAAAGGTTGGTGCTGCCGGTGATGGTGATGTTCTGCTCCCGCCCGGTGGCAAGGTCTTTTGCAGATACCTTCACCACGCCGTTCACATCGATATCAAAGGTGACCTCGATCTGCGGCTTAGACGAAAAGCTTGCCCGGATGCCGTTCAGCTTGAATTTACCAAGGGACTTATTGTCCCGCGCAAAATGGCGCTCCCCCTGCAGAACGTTGATCTCCACGCTGGTCTGCATGGGACGGGCGGTGGTAAAGATCTGGCTCTTGCGGGTGGGGATCATGCTGTTGCGGGTGATCAGCGGGGTGGCGACCCCGCCCAGCGTCTCGATGGACAAGGTCAGCGGGGTCACATCCATCAACACCAGCCCCTGCGCTGCCGCGCCGGTGGCACCCGCCAACTTGCCGCCGCCCTGCAGCAGTGCACCCTGCACCGCTGCACCCATGGCGACGCACTCGTCCGGGTTCAGGCTGTGGCTAGGCTCCTTACCCAGCAGCTCCCGCACCTGCCGCTCCACGGCGGGCATCCGGGTGCTGCCGCCCACCAGCAGCACCTTGCCCAGCTGGCTGGCAGAGATGCCGGCATCCCGCAAGGCGTTCTGCACCGGGGGCACGGTGCGGGACAGCAGATCGCCGGTCATCATCTCGAATTGCGGGCGGGACAACGCGATATCCAAGTGGTGCGGCCCGTCCTTGCCCACCGCGATAAAGGGCAGGTTCAGCTGGGCAGAGGGCGCACTGGAAAGCTCCTTCTTGGCCTTTTCCGCCTCCTCCTTCAGCCGTCCCATGGCGGCGGGGTCGCGGGTCAGGTCGATGCGGTCAGACTTTTTGAACTCTGCCACCGCGTACTCCACGATGCGCTGGTCAAAGTCGTCGCCGCCCAGATGGGTGTCGCCGCCGGTGGCCAGCACCGTAAAGGTGCCGTCCTCGATCTCAATGATGGACACATCAAAGGTGCCGCCGCCAAGGTCGTAGACCAGAATTTTCTGCGCGGCTTCGTTGTCCAGACCGTAGGCTACCGCGGCGGCGGTAGGCTCGTTGATGATGCGCAGCACGTTCAGCCCCGCAATGCGGCCGGCATCCTGCGTGGCCTTGCGCTGGCTGTCGTCAAAATAAGCGGGCACGGTGATGACGGCTTCGGTGACAGGCTCGCCCAGATAGCTCTCGGCGTCCCGGCGGATCTTGGCAAGGATCATGGCGCTGATCTCCTGCCGGGCACGGTCCTTGCCGTCAATATGTGCCCGGTAGTCCGAGCCCATGTACCGCTTGATGCTGGAGATCGTGCGCCCGGAATTCGTGGCGATCTGGCGCTTTGCCGCGCCGCCCACCAGACGCTCGCCGTCCTTGGTAAAGGCCACCACGCTGGGGGTAGTGCGCTCGCCCTCTGCGTTGGTGATGACCACGGGCTTGCCGCCCTCCACCACCGCCACACAGGAATTGGTCGTACCAAGATCAATGCCGATCACTTTGCTCATACTGTTTCCTCTGTTTCTTGTCCGCCGTGTCTGCGGGCTGATTTTTCTCCAGTCTATCTTACCGGACGGCTGTGACCATTTTTTAGTCCAATTGTAAAGATTCTATGTTATATGCTGCCGGAGCCGTGGGCGGCTCGTGGGTCAGCGCATAGAGCAGCTGCTCGGCCTCCTGTAACCAGCGGTCGGCGTCCGGCTCGTGCTCCCGCTGCAAAATGGTAAAGGCCTGCTTTGCCTCTGCTGCCTGCGCCAGCGCCTTTTTGCGGGAGGTGTAGCGGGTCTCGTACTGCGCCAGCCGCAGGCAGACCCGGGGCGTATACTCGATATCCGGCACCGCTGCCGCGTTCTGCCGCGCCCGGCGGTACCACAACAGCGCCTTGCCGTTGTCGCCCCGGGCGGCGCAGTCATCGCCAAGGTTCAAAAGGGCGATGGGTTCACCGCTTTCGGCTGCGGCCTTCCACAGCTTGCGCGCCTGCGCAGCGCTTTTGGGTACGCCGCGCCCCTGATACAGGCACTCGCCCAGCAGCGATAGCCCGGCAGAACTGCCCTGCTCGGCGGCTTTCTGGTAGCACTCTGCCGCTGCCGCCCAGTGTCCGGCGCGGGCGGCTTCTTTCCCGGCTTCGGCCTCCTCTGCGCCGGGGCCCTCCGGGGTGTGGCCTGCGTGCAGCAGACCGTTGAGCAGCGCACCGTCCAGCGAGGCGGAATTGCTCCACGGGTCCAGCACCACACCGTCGATGCCCGGGGTGTCCAGCGCCAGCTGCATGGCCTGCTCCAAGGTGCGGTCAGCCATGGGGCGGCTGCCGGTGCTGCGGTCCGCACCGGCCGCTGCCACCGAGGTGAACAGCGGCAGCCAGCAGCGTCCCTTATCGTTGCGCAGCGTCCACAAGGCAAGGCCGTCGGCCTTTTCCGCCGGGATGGGATGCTCCATCCACGGGGCGGGCGCACCCTGCGCCGAAAGCGCCGTCTGCAGCGGCACCAGCACATGGGTTTCCAGCTCCAGCGCGTAATTCAAAGCGCTCATCAGGGTCCAGAAGCTCTCCTCGTTCTGCCCCTTGTACAGCCCCTGCACCGCCTGCTCGATGGCCGGGCAGCCGGTGCCGCGCGGGCTGTACACCGGTGCGGTGCGGCTGCGGCGGCTGCCCACCGGGCGGAAGCGTACCCCGCCGTCTGTTCGTCTTGCCATTGTGTTCACCATACTTCCCTATCAATCTCAGCTCTAGTATAACAGGATTTGGCAGCTTGTACAATGCAAAACGCAGCTGCGGCACTGGATTTTCAGTATACATCGCGTTATAATAAGGTGTATTTTGACCCCGAAGGAGGAATTTTTTTGAACCGGATGCTTGGCTACCTGAAGGGCTACGAGCGCGAAAGTGTGCTTGCACCGCTCTTTAAGATGCTGGAAGCCACCTTTGACCTGTTTGTGCCGCTGGTCATGGCGGATATCGTCAATGTGGGCATTGCAGCACATGACCTGCATTATATTCTGGTGCGGTGCGGCCTTTTGCTGCTGCTGGCTTTCATCGGCCTTACCTGCAGCCTGACCGCGCAGTACTTTTCCGCCAAGGCGGCGGTGGGCTATTCCACCGCACTGCGGCACGCCCTGTTTGCCCATATCCAGAGCCTGAGCTTTTCAGAGATGGATACGCTGGGCACCAGCACCCTCATCACCCGCATGACCAGCGATATCAATCAGGTGCAAAGCGGGCTCAACCTGTTTTTGCGCCTGTTCCTGCGCAGCCCCTTTGTGGTGCTGGGCGCCATGGTCATGGCCTTTACGGTCAACGCCCGGGCGGCGATGATCTTTGTAGTCACCATCCCGCTGCTCAGCGTGGTGGTGTTCGGCGTGATGGTGATCACCCGACCTCTGTATAAGACCGTGCAGACCCGGCTGGACCGGGTGCTGGGCCTGACCCGCGAGAACCTGACCGGCGTGCGCGTGGTGCGCGCCTTTGATAAGGAGCAGAGCGAGATCGACCGCTTTGAGGACGCCAACGCCCTGCTGACCGGGATGCAGCTGCATGTCGGCCACCTTTCGGCGTTGATGAACCCGCTGACCTATGTGCTCATCAACCTTGCCATCGTGGCGCTGCTGTACGTAGGCAGCATCGAGATCAACGTGGGCGGCATGGCCTCCGGTGATGTGATTGCGCTGGTGAACTACATGAACCAGATCCTTGTGGAGCTGGTAAAACTTGCCAACCTCATCGTACAGATCAGCAAGGCGCTGGCCTGTGCAGGCCGTGTGCAGGCGGTGCTGGATACCAAGCCCGGCATGACCTTCCCGGCAAAGCTTCTGGGCGAAGTGCCCGCCGACAAGACCGGCGATGCCGTGCGCTTTGACCATGTGGGTCTGACCTACGCCGGGGCGGGTGCACCCAGCCTGACCGATATCAGCTTTACCGCCAAAAAGGGCCAGACCATCGGCGTCCTCGGCGGCACCGGCAGCGGTAAATCCAGCTTAGTAAACCTCATCCCGCGCTTTTACGATGCCACCGAGGGCAGCGTGGAGATCTTTGGCCGCCCGGTGGCCAGCTACCCCCGGGACGCTTTGCGCGGCAGGGTGGCGGTGGTCATGCAGAAGGCGCAGCTCTTCGGCGGCACCATCCGCTCCAACCTTTTGTGGGGCAACAAGGATGCCACCGATGCCGACCTGTGGGCGGCGCTGGAAACGGCACAGGCCGCAGACTTTGTGCGTGCAAAGCCCCTTGGGC
>OGLV01000754.1_pt1 | contig 9804 bp, 8 predicted proteins | sample 1572851 | NCBI WGS metagenome assembly OGLV01 (sample SAMEA2582005, study PRJEB24529) | metagenome | biome: Human gut stool | place: China | collected 2011
ACTGCCATGAACGATATTTTCGCCGATAGTCAGCGCGTAATCGCCGCGGATAGAACCAGGAACAGAATCTAACGGATTAGTAGCACCCATCTGGCCACGAACCGCTTTAATTGCATTCTCACCGGAAATAACCATTGCTGCAACAGGGCCGGAAGTAATAAATTCAACCAATTCACCAAAGAAAGGTTTGCCTTCATGTTCAGCATAATGATATTTAGCTTGTTCTTCAGTGATTTTTACTAATTTTAAAGCCGAAACTTTCAAGCCGCGGCGTTCAAAACGAGCGATGATTTCACCAATCAGATTTTTTTTGACACCATCGGGTTTTACGAGTACGAGTGTTTGTTGCATTGGAATCTCTCCTATCTAGACTATTTTAATTTATACTAAATCGCAAAACGATTTTAGCCTTTTAAAAGCTGCTGATACTTTTTCTTATCCAGTTTCTCGATCATTGCTGTGATCAGCTGAACAGCACCTTGATAATCATCCATATGAATAATGGATTGATGACTATGTATATAACGGGTAGGGATACTGAATGTTAATGTCAAAACACCGGCATCGTGTAAATGTATACGACCGCCATCAGTAGCACCGCCCTCTGAAATACTGATCTGTGTTGGCAGCTTCAATTCTTCAGCAACTTCTTTTGCAAAATCACGCAATGCTGTATTGGGAATCATACCAGCATCAAAAATTGTTATAGCAATACCCTTTCCCAATTTCGCAGGAGCTACATCATCACTTACACCTGGCGTACCACCAGCCACACATGTATCAATAACGAAAGCAACGTCAGGGCTCAGCAGATTAACGCTTGTTTGAGCACCACGTAACCCGACCTCTTCCTGTACTGTTGCTACACCATATACAGTATTAGGATGCTTTGTGCCGATATTTTCCATAACGTCTGCCATGACTGCACAGCCGATGCGATTATCCCAGGCTTTACCAAGCAGAGTTTTACCATCGCCCATAACTGCAAATTCAGCATATGGCGTCACTGGGCAGCCTTCGAAAACTCCTAAATTGCGAGCCATGCCTTCGTCGGCAGCGCCAATATCAATATACATATCTCGCTTGGCAACCACTTTTGTTCGTTCTTCCGGTGTCAGTATATGTGGAGGTTTACTGCCGATAACGCCAACAAGATCACCCTTGCTGCCGTGTACAGTAACGCGTTGGCTCAGCATAACCTGCTCCCACCAGCCACCTAAACAAGTAAATTTTAAAAAACCTTCTTTTGTTATATGCTTAACCATAAAACCAATTTCATCCATATGGCTGGCAAGCATAATTTTTGGCAAGTCCTTGCCTTGACCTTCATTAGTAAAAACAGCGCTGCCTAATTTATCATAAGATACTTTGGCTTTGCCCTGCAGCCGCTTTTGAAGCAAATTTTTAATTGATGTTTCAAATCCTGAAACACCGCAGGTTTCAGAAAGCTGTTTTAACCAAGTTAATTTTTTATCCAATTATTTCGCACCTCCACTGCTGCGCATAGCTTTGGCCTGCGCGCGTAACCGTGCCACACGGTCTGCGGTGCTGGGATGTGTACTGAATAACTGCTTCATATCTTTTGCGCTAAAGGGGCAAATGATAAACATATGAGCAGTATTTTCAGTAGCTCCCGGCATCGTTCTGTTTTTTGCATACGATTCTATTTTCAGCAAAGCGTCAGCCAAAGCATCCGGATTACCGCTTAACTCACCACCGGATTTATCAGCCATATATTCCCTCGAACGCGAAACAGCCATCTGAATAATACCTGCAGCCAAAGGCGCCAGTATCATCATAGCCAAACCAACAATAGCACTGCTGCTGCTATTGCGGTCTCTGTCGCCACCACCAAAGAACATCCCCCAGTGAGATAGCGTCGTAATAATACCTGCCATAGATGCAGCTATTGTACCGATTAAAATATCACCATGTTTGACATGACTCAATTCATGTGCCAAAACGCCTTCAATCTCATCTTTATCTAAGGCATTGGCCAAAGCGGTAGTTACTGCAACCGCAGCATGTTCAGGGTTACGGCCGGTTGCAAATGCATTCGGCACAGGGCTGTCAATAATATATACTTTAGGCATCGGCAAATTACCTCTTTCCGCCAAACGCTGCACCATTTTATATAAAGCAGGCGCACTTTTTTCATCAACCTGTTTGGCATTATACTGTGCCAAAACCAGTTTATCGCTGTTCCAGTACGAAAATAGATTCATGGCGAGGGAGATGATAAGCATCATCATCATACCGCGGGCACCGCCGAAATAATCTCCGACCAGTACCAATAACACAGTAAGAGCCGTCATTAAAAAAGCTGTTCTCATACTTTTTTGTTCCTCCTCAAAATAAAAACTATCGAACATTATCTATAAGACCTGCGTAAGTCTTATAGCATATTATACCAATTACTGCACTATTTTTCAATTTGCGCTTTAACAGCTGTCAACATATTTTCACTGTTTTCACGAACTTTTTTCTTTAAAATAGGATTTAACAGCCCGGCAATCATCGGAATACCAAATTCAAAATCTACCAGCAGGGAAACTTCTGTCCCTTCACTCACAGGTACAAGTCTCCATTCCCCTTCCATTTTTTTCAAATCACCCTCGGTCTGACAATAAGTGATACGCATTTCTTCCGGATAAAAGGTATCGCGTTCAGTCCAGACGATTTTACGACCATCAACATTAGATACCCAATGTGAAACAGTAGTATTTTCTCCGCGTTCTAAAATTTCTACACTCACCAGATCATGCATAAAAGAGGGGTAAGCTTCCATATTTTTTATGATTTCAAAAATAGGCTTACTATCGCCGTTGATCACAATCTTTGTTTCTACGCAAGGCATAATTCTGCTCCTTTTATAAATCTTCAATCACTTCAGCCGTACTGCTGACAGCTTCTCTAAAGATAGTCAAAACCTGATCAATAACATCTGTAGGCATGATCAGAGGCGGTTCAATACGAATAACTTTAGGATTATTTAGAGTATAAGCAATAATAACTCGTTTATCGATCATCAGCGACATCAGCATTCCACCGGCGCCTTCTTTTGTAAGCTCAATTCCGATCATCATTCCGCGGCCGCGGATCTCTGCGATGACCGAAGGATAATCTTTTTGAATTGATTCCAACCCTTTTTTAAAGTATGCCCCCGCCGCAGCACTGCGATCCAGCACATCATTTTTTTCAATGTAATTCAGCGCAGCATTGGCAGCAGCACACGCTAATTGATTACCGCCAAAAGTTGAAGTGTGTAAAAAAGGTGCTTCTATTAATCCAGCCCAGGCATCAGCCGTAGCGGTTATAGCTCCGATCGGCATCACCCCTCCACCTAACGCTTTAGCCGTAGCCATGATATCCGGAGTTATCTGCTCATGTTCAACCCCAAACCAGGTCCCGGTTCTGCCAATACCAGTCTGTACTTCGTCCGCAATCAGTAAAGTACCGTATTGGTCACATAACTCTCTTACTGCTTTAAAATAACCTTCCGGCGGAACGATGATGCCGCCTTCCCCTTGAATCGGCTCTAAAATAACGGCAGCTGTTTCTTCATCAATAGTTTCAGCAAGATCATCTATATCCCCATATTCTACATGTGTAAAATTATCCAGCAGCGGTTTAAACGGATCTCTAAACAAATCTCTGCCAGTAGCTGTCAACGAACCAAAAGTTTTTCCGTGAAACGCATTCCTTGCCGCAATAAACTTTTTCCTTTTTGTAGCCAGTCGCGCAACCTTCAGGCATCCCTCAACAGCTTCTGTACCGCTGTTAACGAAAAACCTGTATTGCAAAGCACCGGGAGTAATTAAAGCCAGTTTTTCAGCCAGGTCTGCCATAGGTCTGTTAAAAAGCACTTTACCGCTCATTGGCATTTTATGCAGTTCTGCTTCTACAGCAGCTACGACATCAGGATTGCGATGTCCTAACGCAAACATTCCGTAGCCGCCAAGACAATCAATGAATTGTTTGCCCTCGCTGTCAGTTATAGTCCACCCCTCTGCATATCTTTCAACGCTTGCCAATCCCATAAACCGAAATAATTTCGCCTGAGCAGGGTTAATATATTTTTCATATTTACTGATCGTTTCTTCAACATACATATGTATAATCCTCCGACTACTTCAATAAACTACTTACAGGAACTAATTGAATACCAGATGCATTTACCTCGTCGATAACTTTGCTCCACGCTGCGGCAGTATGCGGTCTGGCATGACAAATGGCAATAGCGCTTCCATTTCTGTCCGCCATTTCTACAGCCTGCCATATTTTAGCAATAATGTCATCTTCGTCGGAACTGTTGTCCAAAAATATATTGTTACGGGCAGTAGGAACACCCATACTGCGTGCGACCTGATCACCTATAGATTTGGAGTATGTACTGCTGTCTACAAAAAACAAGCCTTGTTGTTTTAAAACTTTCAATACAGCTTTCATCGTTGCTTCATTACTTGTTGCTTTAGAACCCTGATGATTATTGACACCTTCGATACCAGGTAAACTATCTACCGCTTTCCGAGTTAATTGCTGCACCTGTTCAGCAGTCATATCAGTCAAGATTGTAATCTTACCCTCAGACATAGCTGTTCTGTCCATAGGTTCCATAGGCAAATGCAGCATCGCAGTCTGACCGCCGCCTTTTATAACATGCAAAGCGTCACTGCTGAAATCTTTATAGGGAAGAATAGCGTAACTGAAAGGCGCATTCAAATTGACCAGCTTTCTCACCGGTGCCAGATCGTAACCACAATCGTCAATAATGACAGCCAATTTTCCATGATATTTCTGAGCAGTTTTTTTGTCATCTTTCTTCGTACTTTCGTCTTCTTTGATATCTTTATCTTCTTTAGTCAGATTTAAGTTATGATAAAAGTAAACCGTATCGGTGATAAAATTCATTTTACCAGTTCCTGCTTTAGCTGAAATAGCAATTTCCATACGTACAGCTTCCCAACCATTATAAGTAGCCTCACGCTGATTGAGAACAATCATTTTCGTACCGGAAATCTTTTCGCCAAGCCAGGCTGCCGCACCTTCTAATCCAGTACTTGGCGGAACTCCAATAGCCAGCTGCCGCTTATTCCAGACAACTTCTCCACCTGTTTCTTTCATACGTTCGTGCTGATCTTCACGACCATTATCAGTTAACTGCCAGTTATCCTTCGATAATAAAATATCATCGACTGCCCTATGCGCTTCTTTGGACTCTTCCCGCAAATCAACCGAAGAAGAACCAGTCAAGCCTTTATCAAGCACATCTTTTTCTCCGTCTCTGCTCGCCGCATAATAAATGCCTCCAGCAACAGCTATAGCTAATAATACTAAAATCAAAGTCAGTACAAAACCTCCTCCTGACCCTTTTTTTCTATTAGTCCTTCTTGCCATAGTAGCCTCCTCTATGCCCGCGGATGCGCTTTTTCATAAATATCGCGCAGGCGTTTATTTGTTAAATGCGTATATATCTGTGTCGTAGAAATATCCGAATGCCCTAAAAGCTCCTGGACAGACCGCAGATCAGCACCATTGTCAAGTAAATGTGTTGCAAAGGAATGCCTCAGCATATGTGGTGTAAGCTCCTTATTTAATCCTGCCTGATGCCCATAACCGCGAATGATTTGCCAAAACCTCTGCCTTGTCATTTCATTTCCGCTCATACTTAAAAATAAATTCTTTACATTAGGATTTTTAGTATGAAGCAGTTTGGGCCTTACCACATTTAGATATTTATCCAAATATTCAACTGCTATGCTGCCAATGGGTATTAACCGCTCTTTAGATCCTTTACCGAAAGCGATGATATACTTCATTTGCAGATTAACGCCGCTGACAGGCAAACCCAATAATTCAGAAACACGCATTCCCGTTGCATAAAGCACTTCCAGCATCGTTCTGTCACGATAGCCTTCATCCGTTCTCAAATCAGGCTGTTCCAAAAGCTTCAAAACCTCTTCCTGATTTAAAACTTTTGGCAGCTTGATACCTTTTGTTCCAGCTTCTACAACTTCCGCAGGATCAATCTCCAAATACCCTTCTGCTGTCATAAAACGATAAAAAGATTTTATAGCAGCAAGTTTTCTGGCAATCGTTGCTGCGGCTAAACCTTTATTTTTCAAACCTGTCATATAGCGAATAACCTGCTCACGCGATACAGTTGCCAAGGCGTCATTATCCTTTAATCCTAAAGCTTCTTTAAACAAACGCAAATCACGCTCATAAGCTAATCTTGTATTTGACGCTAAGCCTAATTCAACTGTCAGATATTCAAAAAACAAATTTAATTTATCGTTCATATTTCATCCTCAAAAAAGAAAAACAACGCTCAAGCGCTGTTTTTCAAAACATTATTGTTCGCGCTTTTCTGGCTGCATAATTGTAATATTAGCAGCCGGCGAAATAGTCGATATAGCGTGCTTATAAACAAGCTGTTGTTTGCCTTCATTTTCAATAATAACAGTAAAGTTATCAAAACCTCTTACCAGACCTCTGATTTGGAAACCATTAATCAGGTAAATAATGACGCCAAGGTTTTCCTTACGCACATGATTTAAAAAACTGTCCTGTAAATTCATTGCTGGCTTTGATCCACTATTATTCATAGCTTTCCCCTCCAAAATAATTTCTATCTATTGTTATAATTTTACCGCAGTTTAAACTTTTCCACAAGCGTTTGCTGCATCTCGTCAATAATCTTTTCATACACAGGCTCTTTTTCCAAATCAAACCATTTAATATACGGCATCTGACGATACCAGGTAAATTGGCGTTTAGCAAAATTACGTGTCGCCTGTTTCAATTTCTCAACTGCTGCCAATTTATCCATCTGGCCTTGTAGATACCAGACTATTTGTCTGTAACCAATGCTGCGCATCGACTGAGCATCCAATGATAGCCCACTGTCGAGTAAAGATTTAGTTTCCTCTACCAGACCATCTGCCATCATTTTATCAACTCTGACATTGATCCGCGCATATAAACTTTCTCGTTCCATTCGCAGACCAAAAACAACAGTTTCATAAGGCCATTCCTCCGACTTCCTATGAGCTATTTTTTCACCACTCTGTGCTGCTTCAATAGCTCTGATAATTCTTCTGCGATCATTTATATGTAATCTTGAAGCGGTCTCCAGGTCAAGTTCCTGCAGTTTTTCATACAAGGCGCTGTTGCCGTGTTCTTCAGCAAATGCTTCCAATTCACTGCGTAGTTCACTGCATTCTTCAACAGTATTAAATTCATAATTTTCAAGCAGGGCCTTGATATAAAGACCGGTACCGCCAACAATTACAGGTAATTTACCACGACTATTGATATCAGCAATTATTTTTTCCGCTTTTTCTTTAAAATCAACAACGTTGAAAGCAGCATCCGGCGGCAAAATATCGATTAAATGATGCGGTACTGCCGCCAGTTCTTCAGCAGAAGGTTTAGCTGTACCAATATCCATTCTTTGATATACAAGCATGGAATCACCGGAAATTATCTCGCCATTCAGACGTTTGGCTAAGGCTATCCCGCAATGGCTTTTGCCTGTTGCAGTAGGACCTAAAATGACTGCAACTCTCGGTTTCATGCCGTTACCTCCTTCGGATACCATATTTTACACGGCTATAACGGCCGCCCAGAATTTCCGTACACCCTAAAGCTTCCAATAATTTTTGTCCGCGTTCTTTAACCACTACACAAGGAGCTACTCTAAGTGCCGCCTTAACAGTCGCTTCTGTTAACGGTTTCTCACAGGAAATAGGCCTCAATGGCTCCATATTTGAAGAAGCATTTATCGGTATTCGAAACATTGGGTCAAAATAAACAACATCAAAGCTGTCGGCTGGCAAAGTGTACAAATACTCATCTGCTTCCGCATATACCGTTTCTATTCTGCGCATGGCGTTGTTTAAATCAACATCTTCAGCCTGATAATTCTGCAGACCTTCGCTGACCACAAAATGTAACAACGGCGAAGCCTCAACAGCACAAACAGTTCCTGTCCAGCCTGTAATAAAACTGGCAACAACAGCATCACTTGCCAGCCCCATCGTACAATCCAGTACTCTCATTCCCGGTTTAAGAGCCAATGCAGCACTAAAGTGATCGGACTCGTGCTTTTTTAAACGCTGTACACGCAAAACGGCCATACTTGGATGAAAAAAGAAAGTTCCAGAAGCAGTATATACCTGCGGGCCTTTATTTGTTGCTACTAAAAGTGCTTCTACCCGTTCTTGATCTAGTAAAAACCCCAAAGACCCCCTACTGCCACGTTCCACATATTTTACACCAAATTTTGCTGCCCATGTTTGCGCAAGTTTTTCTAAGGCAACATTTTCACTGCGTCCAACTGTTACTGCAAATTTAAACGTTTTCTGCATGTTTAAGTTCGCTTAAACATCTTGTATAACTCGGCCGAATTTATTTCAACCATACACGGTCTGCCGTGAGGACAAGTAAAAGGATGCTCTGTATTGCAAAGATCAATAATCAGTTGTCGCATTTGGCGCATATTCAGCACCTCACCGGCTTTAATTGCTGCTTTGCAAGCAGTCATATGTAAAATATTCTGACGCAAATCACTTGGATTAATCGTTCTTAATTCACTCAGCATTTGAGTAATTTCACGCACAAAGTCCTCGGCATCATCAGCCTTAATATCTGAAGGCAAGCTTGAAACGCGCAGCATAGATTCGCCTGCAGCCTCAATATCGACACCCAAACGCAGAAATTCTTCCCGATGTTCCTCTATCAAATTTACATCCTGGGCAGTAACATCGATATATAAAGGAATCAACATCTGCTGGGCCGGAATATCATTATGGGACGCAACAAGCTTATCGTATAAAATGCGCTCATGCGCGGCATGCTGGTCAACCAAAAACAAAGAATCATCAGATTGGGCAACAATAAAAGTTCTGTCAATCTGTCCCAATGGCCAAATCGTATCAACACCACTATCGGTATCAGTGAAGTCGATAATATTAGAAGCAATGTTATCTTGCTTGTCAAAAACATCACGAGTTTCACTGATCGTATAAACAGGCTCCGTTTTTGGAGGCCTGTATGTGTATTCAGGTTCTTTCCAAACGCTTTGCTGTTGTGACTTGTAAGCCGAGTAAACCTCAGCCTTTGCTGTACTGATATTTGTCTCAGTTGTTTTTAAGGCTGGCAACTCTATCTCAGGCACTTTAGTTTCAGCGGCTGGTGTTTCAACAACTATCGATGGTTCTGTTGCTGCCACAACTGCTTCAGCAGACTTGAATACCTGCAGTTCAGAATCATCCAATAATGTCAGGTCCTGAGGTTTAGCGCTCATAGGTCTTGTCAGTGCATCAGTCAAAGCTTTATACATCGCTTTATAAACAGTACTGTCATCGCTGAACTTAATTTCACTCTTCTGAGGATGTACGTTAACATCAATACTTTCAGTATCGACGGTAATATTCAAAATAGCAAAAGGGAAACCGCTTTTCGGAATCTGAGACTGATAGGCATGATCAATCGCCTTGGCGATCATTCTGTTAGTAATGATACGTCCGTTTACCAGCAACGTCTGCCATTGACGCGTGCCTTTTAGTAAAGTAGGTTTACCAATAAAACCTCTTACCTTAACTTCGCTGTCAGCAAAATCAACGGTCAAAAGCTCCTCACTAACATTTTTACCATATAGTGCCTTAACAGTATCAACTAAATCTCCGTTACCCGGCGTACTCAAAACCTCTTTATCATTGCTGACAAGCTTAAACCGCACATCAGGGCGTGATAAAGCCAATTTTGTGATCAATTCACTGATATAACGGCTTTCAGTCT
>OGLV01000755.1_pt1 | contig 9769 bp, 5 predicted proteins | sample 1572851 | NCBI WGS metagenome assembly OGLV01 (sample SAMEA2582005, study PRJEB24529) | metagenome | biome: Human gut stool | place: China | collected 2011
ACCGCGAACTGGCTGAAAAGCTGAAAGTGAGCCGCCGCAGCCTGCAACAGTACCGTGATAACGGCCTGCTTGCCTTCACCCGGCTGGGCGGCAAGATATTGTACCGTTCTTCCGATATCGAGAAGCTGCTTGACAGCTGCTACCGGGAGGCGAGAACCAGGCCGGAGGAACTTTAGGAAAGTTCCGTATGGGATCATGAATGAAGGAGGTGTGTCACACCTTCTTCATTCATGCACAAAGCCCTGACTTTCACAAACAAAGGCTTGTTATTACCTAAGATTTCGTATCTTTAAGAATAAAGATTCATACAGAATCACAGGTTCAGGAAATACAGGCGGAAAGCAAAAGAGTCATTATGTTCCGAAGAAGGATTAAAACACTGAGGACAAAGATGCATAAATCTATAATATGAACTACAAACTGTGTGGAAAAGAAATCTACCGCAAGGATTTTTGTGAGATATTTGGAAAAATGTACCAATGCCTATAGATAATATTTATAGAAAGATGGATAATTTCTATAAAAAAGTTGTCTAAAAACACATATTTCACAACAGGTGTTTTTAGACAAATCTTTGTTGTTAATTAACCTAAATCAGCTATATACACAGTCAGTATTTTATATTGTCAGAATCAATTTATTCTGTCCAAGCATGACGATATCCTTGTATTTTATTCCAATAACCACGAGTAAAATCAGGAACAGCTACAGGAACATTTCCGTTTTCTATTGAAATCCGGGTAAGCTCAGCCATGCAGCACCATTCTGCCAAATCATATACGTCCATATCCAACGGTAATCCATTACGCAGGCAATATACCAGACGGTAATCCATTATATAATCCATTCCACCGTGCCCGCCTACCTTCTTGGCAGCTTCTTCCAATTCCTGATGGATAGGATGTTTATATTTTCTCATCAAGGATTCTTTCACCGTATTGGAAACAGCCGTATGCATATTGAGATTCTCATGGTCAGGCATATCAACGGTCCGGATTTGGTCGGGGCGGAAGCAGTACTCCTCAATGGGATATTTGTTGGCATATCCATTGGTACCTGTCAATTGATACATGCGGCTGTAAGGGCGTGGATTCATTACATCATGTTGAATATGAATCGTTTTTCCCTTTTCGGTACGGATAAAGGTCATGGTATGGTCACCGTTTTGGAAATCCGGTGCGCTTTCTTTCTGGTATTGTTTTACTAATTTCGGACCGGTTACAGCTTTGGTATCCATTGCCACCAACGTTTTCATACGGTCACCACGGTGAATGTCAAGTAACTGACAGGCCGGTCCCATGCCATGGGTGGCATAAATATCACCACGGAAAGCACGGTTATAGTCCAACCGCCAGTTGTTCCAATAGTAAGGCCAAAACTCTTCCAAATTGTGGATATAAGCGCCTTCAACATGCAGAATTTCACCAAACAAGCCTTGTTGTGCCATATTCAATGTGGTCAATTCAAAAAAGTCATATACGCAATTCTCTAATTGCATACAATGCTTACGTGTCTTTTCGGATGTATTTATCAGTGCCCATATTTCGTTCAGTGTCATGGCTGCAGGAACTTCAATGGCTACATGTTTGCCATGTTCCATGGCGTAGACACCCATTTCGGCATGATGTTTCCAGTCCGTTACAACATAAACAAGGTCAATGTCGTCACGGTTGCATAATTGTTTCCAAGCATCTTCCGCACCTGAGTAAGTCGCAGCTTCCGGCATACCGGAACTGACCAGCGTCTTTTGTGCCTTTTCCACCAGTTCAGGACGCAAATCGCACAACGCTTTGATTTGTACACCCGGGATGTGGGTCCAACGCTCCACGGCACTGATGCCACGCATGCCCACCCCAATAAAACCTACACGGACCGTGTCAATTTTAGGTGCTGTCAGTCCAACCGCATCCTGTTGCCCGGCAGGACGTTCGGGTACGGCTATCTGAATGGGTTCATAAGGCTGTTCACAAGTTTTAGGGACTGACGTACAACCAGTAAAGCATAATAAAGCCGTCGCTATTGAAAATAATGTTTTACGCATACTCATGTATTATGTTAGTATTTTAATATTTAAGGAAGAGATGAGATGGACAGCGCAGCCGTTTCCACCCCATCAAATCTTCCCGATTCTTCAATTATTTGTTCAGGAAATTATTCTTGTAAGAAATACGCTGTAATAGTCCATACCTTTTTACTTCCATCGGCAGCGGTGATTTCATATTTGTTGGGTTTGCTCCAGTCCCCCGGTTTACCCAGTACGGCTGCTCCGTCTATGGGTTGAATCATGGCTGCTGTAGAAATATTAAGTGAAACCACTACATTTGACATCGTGAATTTAGGTCTTTCTTCAGCCGGGAAATTGCTGGGAAGCTTGCATTCAAAAGAACTTGTTCCTGTTTCTGCATCCGCCTGAAAATTATCATAACTCAAGGCCGATTGCAGAACTTGTTGTTCACCACTGCCGGGAATGGTTTGAGAACCATAATAACGATGATAAACACCGGCTATGCCGATGATATCTTTGCCTTTATATGTATCCAGATCTTCGAGATTGCTATCCAGGCAAGATGTTGTAAATACAGTCAAAAGCAAGATTGTAATAATATTAAATATTTTTTTCATATTCATTGTCTATAAATTAATGGATTACCAGCCTTTATTTTGTACATGATCCAAACCATAAGCCTCACGGGTATTCAGAAAACTTTGGTTAATTGGCAAAAGATAGCGTTTTTCTGTAAATTTACGCTGGGCGCTATTGTTCAGGGTCATTTGACCAACCAGCAACTTGCTCCGGTCCCGGCTGATGGACATTTTGTATACCGGCCGGTCAAGGTCATAAATGATATCTCCGGCATCACGACCATGATTGGCATAACCGCCATATTTCCCCCAACGCAGATAACTGTAATAAATGTCACCGCCCTCATTAGTCAGCTCACAGTTTCGTTCACGAATATAATCCGTCCACGCTTCTTCTTCTGTAGCGGCAGTAGACTCGCTCAATCCGCCATGTATGGTACGTGTCATGTTCAATGCTTTCACCGCATTGGGCACATCATGTTTCAGCAGATAGGCTTCAGCAAGGTTCATATAGGCCTCTCCCAATCGAACGATATTGAAATGCAATGCCACCTGGCAATTATGGTAAGCTCTGGGTGTAGGGTTTTCAATGTTGCCTTTACGCCAATAATAACCGGTAGTGGTATTGTACCAGCCTCCATCTTCCTTGTCACGGACACCTGCTGAGAGGTTTCCACCCAAATTGAGCTCAACAGTCTCACCAATCCAGGAGCATTTGTCATAAACTATGGCAGTATAGAAACGGCGGTCACGCCCGCTGTACATCAGTTCGCTCAAATCCCGGTCAGCCCCCTTGTTTAACTGATGGTAACGGGTAAAAGTGGGATAGCTTTTGTTAAGCTGCTTTAAATCTTGTGGCGTAGGAATACGGCGTGCATCACCATTTACTTGCTTGTATGCATCCACCTGACCTGCTTCGGTAATACTGGAAGGGTCAAGTACGGTTACGTTATTTTTATATTGGGAAGTTTCATACCAAGGCATTGCCTTACCGGTTTCCTCATCGGTCACAAGAAACTGGTCAACCAGGTCTTGTGTGGGAAAGTAAATGGCCCACCCTTCGAATGTCTGCCCATTTGCCTGTTTTAATGCTACCGGCGATTGGGAATTGATCACGTTATCGGTGGAAACATTCGGATAAGTACGCATCAGTTCTTCAAAACTGGAGACATACGTATTTTCTTTTTCACGGTAATATCCCCAGAGAATTTCCGGATTATATAAATCCGTTTCGTTGAAAAGACCGTTTGAATTGCTTAACTCAACCCCACTATTGCTGATCACATCATTGGCAGCTGTAATAGCCACGTCCAGATAAGAGGCATCACCGGTATAGGCATAGGCTTGCAGGGCGGCTCGGCTCAGTAAAACTCCCGCCGCCCAACGTGTTGGCAAACCAGAAGCATTCTCGATCGGCAGGTCGTTTGCCGCAATTTGCAAATCTTCTATGATTAACTTGTAGCTTTCCGATACATCCTCGGTCATCGGAATATTGACAGCCTCAGGATTCTCAACTGTAAAGACTTCTTTTACAGGAACAAAACGTCCCATCTTACGTGCCTGGTCAAAGAAAATCATACCACGCATCAAGTTTCCATGTGCCTTTAGCTCTATCTTTTCTGTTTCGTTTAAGGTAGAGCTGTTTTGCACATTGGTAATAATCATATTGACTTTACGCAACAAGCCAAAACGGTTGACTCCCCAATCATTGCCTGTGCTCAATCCCAATTCTGTGGCTACGTTGTCAATACCCTCGCCAACCTGTGAGCAGAGCACACCGTTGGGAGTTCTTGCTTCCCAGGAAATGCTGGATCCACTGCCGGCATATCCGCTATTAATTACTGCATCATAGGTGGAGTTGATAAAACCTTCCACGGTGGCTTTGCTGCCCCATACGGTCTCATCATCAAAACTTGTTGTCGGGCGTGTATCCAGCGTGTCGATGCAAGAGTTCAGTATCATAAGGCTGATACCTAATATTCCATATTTATATATATTTCTCATCATACAATTATTTAAAATCCTAAATTTAAAGTCAATGCTATGGTTCTTTCAACCGGATAACCGTAATAGTTGGTATCGGACGGTTCCGGATCCATTCCATATTTGGTCGCTTGCGAAATGGTAAAAATATTCTGACCGGATATGCCCATCTTACAACGGGTCAGCCAAGAGACATTTTTCAGCAGGCTGTATTTAAAATCATAGCCGAACTGAAAGTCCTTCATACGCAGGTAAGCACCGTTAATCAGCCAAAAGTCACTGCTTGCGTAGTTGTTATTCTGATTCAAAGCTGTATTTGCCATCAGACGCGGGTATTGTGCGTCACGGTTATCCGGAGTCCAAAAGTCTGTTTGATAATCGTAAGCCACTGGCATGCCGTAGGTCTGGCCGGTCTGCATACCCAAACTACCTGCAACATACATATTAAATTTGGTAGATCCTTGGAACAGGGCACTCAGATAAAAGCCCTTATAACTCATATTTAAATTGATGCCGAATTGTCCACGCGGCTTGCCTGATTTTCCCAAACGGCGTTTGTCCGCATCAGTAATCTGACCGTCGCCATTCGTATCCTGATACTTTATATCGCCAGCTGTAAGATAACCAGAATTCAAGGCACCGGTAAAACCTACCGAATTGTAAACGTCCTCAGCACTTACGTAATATCCTAAGTTATGATACAGCAGACCGTAATATCCTTTATTCTGCTGAGTCCGTTGATATGGATTCATCACGGATGACTCACCTTCACTTTCATCCAGGGCCATCAGTTCATCAAAGTAGGTGAGATTGGCTGACACATCGTACTTAAAGTCACCGATATCATCTCTCCAGCCCAGTTGAAGTTCAAATCCGGCACGACGGTGTTCACTATCCGATTTTACCCTGGGCAGCCCTACGCCCAAGGCGGTATTGAGATAACTGTCACCACGCGGAGCCACCAAATAGCCCTTTGTCGAGTAGTAAAAATAATCAAATGAGCCATAAAGGCGGTTGTTCAAGGAAGCAAAGTCAAAACCGAAGTCCATCTGTCTGGTGGTATACCATGTCAAGTCCGGAGAAGCCAAGTTTCCTTCTGTAAATCCGGGAGTATATTTTCCGTTAACAACATAGGCATAAGGATTATAACTATAGGTGGTCATATATTGGAAACGGCCCGCAGACTCATCCAGACCGGTTTCACCATAAGAGAGGCGGAGCTTCAATGAGTTCAGGATATTTTTTTCTACCAGTGGTTGCATGAAGCCTTCCTCCGTCACCACCCATCCTAATGATCCGCTGAAAAAAGCGCCCCAGCGGTTGCCGGGTGCAAACCTGTCAGAACCATCATAACGTATGCTTCCTTCCGCGTAATATTTATTGGCATAATTATATTTCACCTGCCCGATCCAAGCAGCGCGTCCCAGTTCGGCTTCACTACCGCCATTGGTTTGGGAATTGGCATCACCAACCTCAATCTGATCTATGTCAAATGTATAGTTGGTACGCTTCCCCCAATAACTGTCACCCCATTCATAGTATTGCTCAAAACCTGCCAAAGCCGACAATGCATGTTTGCCGAACAGATTGGCATACTCTATAAATGCCTGATTGGTGAATGAATAGCCTGACCCGTTAGTCACACTAAGTTGGGGTTTGTTGGCATAAGTGGCTTCTTGTGAATCCCAATCATATTGGGCGGCATCTTTACGCCAACTTTTATTCTTGGAACCGTAATAGCGATAATTGCTGGCTGCACGTACCTTCAGACCTTCCACCCAAGGCACTTCCCAGACCACTTCGCCACGACCGTTGATCACATTGTCAACATTACGGTTATAACCAGCATCCTTGGCTGTTTCCGCCACCGGATTATCAGTCAGGTTATAGGGAAGTCCATACTTGTTGACACCCGGATAAGTGGAGGGCCGGTCGTTTATGTGTGAGAAAACCGCATAATAATTGCTCGCCGTGGAGGTATTGGGATGGGTGGTCTTTTGCCAATAACCGTCAATGGTTGCATTAATGCGCAGACCGATGGACTCAATGAACGAAGACTGTGCCAAACGGAAATTCGTGCGTTTCATCCAGTGGTTGTCGTTTTTATAAAGCGAATTCTGGTCGATATGTCCCAAAGAAACATAATACTGGTTGTTTTGTGATCCTCCGGTTACACGTATCGAATGCTTACTTTGTGGAGCCCAGTCATTCAACACTAATTTACGCCAGTCAGTATTGGCAAAGTTCAACGGATCGCTACCGGTGCGAAAAGCCTCCAACGCTTCTTCACTGTACATAGGTTCGGCACCATCATTGGCACGGGCAATGTTGGCATAGACAGCACGGTCATAAGACCCCATTTTTTCCGGCCAGATAGATGGCTGTGAAAAACTCATGTTGAAATCGTATTCAACAGTGGGCTTGCCTTCCTTTCCACGCTTGGTAGTCACCTGAATAATACCGTTGGTAGCCCGTGAACCGTAAACTGCCGTTGCCGAGGCGTCCTTCAATATTGACATTGCCTCAATATCATCCGGACTTAAATTTTGGAAGTCGGCAGCAGAGCGGATAACCCCGTCAATCACATAGATGGGAGCTCCTCCTCCACGGATACTGATGCTGGGAGTTGAATTGATACCACCTCCGCTGGCTTGCACAATCAAGCCGGGGGCACGCCCTGCCAGACCTTGTGCAATGTTGGTAACAGGAATATTTGCCATCTGGTCAGTCTTTACCGTTGATACAGAGGCAATCAAGTCACGTTTGGTAGTACTGCCATAACCTACAACTACCACTTCGTCCAAAGTTTTGGAATCTTCTTTCAAAATGATTTTTAAAGGTTTTCCATTCCACACAACTTCCACATTTACATAACCTACATATGAGGCAACAATAATATCACCTTTTTTTACATTAGGAATACTAAAGTCACCATCCAGTCCGGTTATAGTTCCGTTGGTTGTACCTTTGACAACCAATGATGCACCAATAACGGTCTCACCGTTTTGATCCACCACGATGCCTGTGCATACATTATTCTGTTGCGCAGAATACATGCCCGTAGTTGCTGCATAAGGTGCGGCTTGAAGATATCCGGTAGAAAATCCAGATAAAAGCAACATCACACTTATCAGCTTTAGTTGATTTTTTTTCATAGATTTAATATTAAAAATGTATTTGAAACAATTTTTGTTTTGATTGGTGAATTGTAGAAATGGTTTTTAAATAGTTTTTGTCATAGATTAAATATTTAAGTTAATATGTTAACAAATTAGTTTTTTAAAAAAGGTAATTTTGATATTTATACGCAAATATATAAATACATTTAATAAAAAAGTTATTTTCCTGCATTTTTTTGGAAATATTTTTTTAGCAAGAGTCAAATTATTTAAGATTTTAATGAGGTATGTTTTTCTGTTATATAAGTTTCCAATATAATTTTTCATAAAGAGTTGCCACCTTGCAACGACTAAATACTAAGAATGCAATGTTGCTTATTAGGACAGGAATGACATGGAAGCAGACATTATTTGTTCAGTGCTGGTTATGAGATATTTAAGCGGAAGGAATACTTGCTTTTTATCATTGGCAAATGTATATTTGGCTGTGTGTGGGCTGACGCGGACATTGCAGCCGGCCTTTTCGCCTGTGCGTTTCAGGCTGCTTTCTATGTTCCCCACATCCCCTACGGGAAATAGGGACAGCAGTAAAAATATGATAGAGAGAACAGCTGTGGCCTTGTTTTTTTTGCCTATTCCATTTTTTTATGATTCCCTTATATCAATCCCAGTGTGTTGCCATATGGAATATTATGGCAACAGGGAACAGCACACTGCCTAAAACATGAAACATAGCCAAATTATGCCAGATTTCATGGCTGTTCCCACGCCCAGTCACATGCGGTCTAAACCAAGATATAACAGACGTAATGAATAAATCTATCAAAATCCAATTAATTACAAAAGTTCTTTTCATACGCTTCCAATTTTATTATATTGCAAAGGGCACTACTTTTATTCTCAAGGCCTTTATTCCATTATGTCATTATGAAATTGGGGCGGGCCGTGTATCGATAGAACGGTCCGTTCCCGTAATGGCGGCGCATAAAAACACGTCCGCAACATCCCGACGATTTTGTTCATCAAGAACGGGCAGATCGTCGACAAGCAGATCGGCGCGGCTCCGAAAAACGTATTCGCGGAGAAAATCGCAAAACTTCTGTAAACTCGTATTCTGTTTTCATGGCGATAGGGGGGCGACTCTCCCTATCGTTTGTTTTGTGCGATCTCCTATCCGCCGAACATATTTTCTCCGTAGTATTTTTGAGCCGTACGTGCGACGATGTCCGCATCGTATTTCCATTCGTCGTTGCGGTACCATATCTTTTTGCGCAGCGAACGGAGATAGCGGGATTCCTTTTTCTTTCCGCTGTCGGTAAAGTACATCTTCAATGCCATGCCGACACGGTCTTTTTTGGTGATAACCACACCCGTACAATACACATAACCTTTCTTGTATGGGTCGTCTACCGGCAAAGTATAGATACACTGTACCGGCATTGAACCACCTACGGGCTTTGTTTCTGGAAACGGTCGTAACGTAGTCGTCGAAACGAAATTCTTTATCCGACGCCGAATCGAAGCCCCCGTCCTTTTCTTCTTGTGACCGTAAACCGTCGTCTTCAATTCCCCCGATTTATACAGGTAGCGAGGCGCTCCGCTGATTGTTGTCGGGAGAAGATGGTTGATATCGGATGATGGAACAGGGGGGGATATACGACGACAAAGCCTGGAGACCGTATTTACAATGTCTCCAGGCTTCTGTGTATTGCCGGCAGGTTCCGGCCGCTTTGTGAAATCGATTGCGCGCGGAATTACCAGCCCAGCACGTATGCGAAAATCAGCGGGGCCACGATCGTAGCGTCCGATTCGACGATGAATTTCGGGGTGTCCGGCGCGAGTTTGCCCCAGGTGATCTTTTCGTTCGGAACGGCGCCCGAATATGATCCGTACGAGGTCGTCGAGTCCGAAATCTGGCAGAAGTAGGCCCAGAACGGCACGTCTTCCCATTCGAGATCCTGGTACATCATCGGCACTACGCAGATCGGGAAATCGCCCGAAATGCCGCCGGCGATTTGGAAGAATCCGACGCCTTTGCCGCCGCTGTTGGCGCAGTACCATTCGGTCAGGAAGATCATCGTTTC
>OGLV01000757.1_pt1 | contig 9733 bp, 10 predicted proteins | sample 1572851 | NCBI WGS metagenome assembly OGLV01 (sample SAMEA2582005, study PRJEB24529) | metagenome | biome: Human gut stool | place: China | collected 2011
TGCAAAGGTAAGAACTTTAAAGCATATCTTCCAAATATTTTCGGAAGTTTTTTTTATTTTTTCTCTTTTCTGTATTTTCAAATCCTTTAAACAAGGATAAGAAAAGCAAAACAAGAAAAGTTCTTTTTCTTTGCGAGTCGGACTGCAAAAATAAGGAGAATTATTAATAAGTTCCAAATGTTTTTCGAAAAATATTTTTATCTCTTTTTATTTCTCTGTGTCACCTTCCACACTTCTGTTTCAGTATTTCAATCTTACCACTTTCCTTCTCTTGGAAAGCGGGTGCAAAGGTATAGGATTTAACAATACAAGCCAAACATATCTATCATTTTTTTTAATAAAAATGAAACTTTTTTGTAACTTACTGATTCATAAATGCATTTCGCATGAACAATTTTGAAGAAAGGAAAAAGAGAGAAAATAACTATACATTATATATATACGTGCGCGCGAAGAGCACGAAGAAAGAGAATAAAAACATTTTATAAGCATGCCGGATTGGGTGGTGGCGGTTCTGTCAGTATAGTCGCCGCATCAAAGCAGGGACATTGTTTCACCCACTCTTCCGGCTCTATCTCCCCGTTATGGTTCAGGTCGGGGCTCAGGTCGCGGTGACCGCAAAGCCGGGAACCGGGATAATCCTTCAGCAGCAGCAACACAAGCACACGCAGGGAGTGCTTTTGAAAAAGGGTGCGTGTATCGGCAGGGCGACCGCACTCGTCAAGACCGCCTTCGTAGCAGACACCGATGCTACCTGCATTCCAACCCCGGACATGGGCACCAGGCAGGGACAAGGGACGCAGGGACTTGATGTCACCGTTCTTGCGGATATAAAAATGATAACCTGCGCCGGAGAAGCCCCGGCGCAGGTGGTCTGTCGTCAAGTCGTGCTCCGTATAGCAGCGGTCGCAGCGGGTGGCGGAACAATGGACGACGATAAGATTGATGAATCTCATGAGAATTAAAAATTAGAAATTAAAAATTAAAAGTGAAGGAAACCCGCTACACTGTCATGGCATGGGCGCTCAGGGCACCAATAAGCGCGGAGGCTACAGCGATTATCACTTTCAGAATCTTATCCCAAACAGATGATTTTGTACTCATAAAATTAAGGATTAATGGTTAAGAATTAATGGTTAAGGATTAGTGATTAAGGATTAAGGGTTAATGATTAATGGTTAATCATTAGGGATTGATTAGCGATAAGCGATTTGCTTGTGTTCATTAACCATTAATCACTAACCCTTAATCATTCCTTCTTTATCCCAGCGGATTTTCGCCCTGGTCGCCGTCGTCGCCGGAGCCGCCTCCGGAACCACCGCCTTGATTGCCGCCGCCGGAGCCGCCCTCCTCGGGCTTGTCGAGCACAAAGCCCACATTCGCCGGGCTGCGGGTCACGGCGGTACTGCCGTTCACCAGCTTCAGCTCCTTGTCGGGGATAAAGCGGATATTCACCTTCGAGATATTGCGCACCGTACATTTGTCCGAGGCCTCCATGCCGGGACAGCGGAACGTCATGTGGAAAGTGCCCAGCTGGTTCAGCTTCACCTTGTCGCCGTTGGCAAGGTTGCCTTGAATCTCCTCCACCAGGGCTTCGATGACGTGCTTCACGTCGCCCTTCGTCATGGCACAGTTTTTCTGAATGGAGGCGGCAAGGACATCGATGTCCACGGTGCCGCAGGTCTTGGGTTTCTGACGGAGATAGTACAACATGGGCGAAGCCGGGTTGCTTACGATTTTACGGCGCTGGAAGCGCTCTACAATTACATCCATAAATTTGAAAAGTTAAGGTTTAAGTTAAGAAAAATGAGTTATAAGAGAGAAGTGGGTAAGGGAAGGGATAGGGCGCCCGAATCAATGATTATTCCTTTTCTTAAGCACATTACAAAGATACAACATTAAGAAGCGGAAGTCAAGTGTTTTGCCATTTTTTTTACTACAAAAAACACGGAGACACAGAGTTTTTCAAGCAATAAGAAAAATCTCCGTGTCTTTGTGTCTCTGTATTCTATAAATTTCCATCCATCACTTTGCATTCCTCGTCAGCCACTCCAATGGTGGTATGTAGTCCACCAGTTTTGTCATGCTTTGGTTATGATGGAAATAGACTTCACCGGTTTTGCCATTACGGTGCTTGGCTATGATGACGATACCCAGGCCATCGGTGGGATAAGTACTCTTCTTATCGACGGTCTTGCCGTAGAGGGCAGGGCGGCAAAGCAGCATTACCATATCCGCATCCTGCTCTATGGCGCCGCTCTCGCGCAGGTTGCTCAGGGTGGGGCGATGGTCTATGCTACCGTCGCTCGCCCGGTTCAGCTGGCTCAGCAGCAGTACGGGGATATCCAGCTCCTTGGCCAGCAGCTTTGCCTTGCGGCTTGCCTGCGCCACTTCCTGCTCGCGGTTACGGTTTTTCTGGTCACTCCTCATGTCACATAGTTGCAGATAGTCCACAATCACCATGTCACAGCGATTCTTGCTCTTCAGCAGGCGGGCGGAAGAACGCACGCGGTCCATGCTCGTCATCGGATGGTCGTCTATCAGTATGGGCAACCGCGACAACTCGGCAGACGCCTCATGCACCTGCCTCACCTCGCCAGGTGTGAGCTGGCCGCTACGCAGGTGTTGCGGGTCTACCCCCTCCGTAGCTGCAAGCAGCCAGCGGTCGCCCAGGCGCTCGCCTTGCATTTCGAGGCTGAAGACTACCACATGACGCCCCGCCATGGCAGCGGCACGGGCCAGGTGGAGGGCAAAGGCCGTCTTCCCCACCGACGGACGGGCAGCAAGGATGTTCAAGTCGCCGCGCTGCCAGCCCGCCGTAACCTGGTCCAGAGCGTCAAAACCCGTAGGGATACCCGTAATGCCGTTGCATCCGTGCTCCATACGCTGCTCCACCTCGGCCAGCGTGTCGTCCATCAGCCGGTCTATGGAGCGAAGGTGGTCGGCTACGCCGCTCTCGTCCTCCAGCCCCTCCAGCAGTCGATGGGCTTCCACCAGGATGTCGTCAATATCCATCGACTCGTCGGCACTGAACGCCAGCAGTTGCTGGAATCCCGTACGCATGATACGCCGCGTGTGCAATTGCCTAAGGATGAGCGCATGATACTCCAGATGAGCACTGGAGCTGACCTTCGAGCTGATGCGTAACAGTTCGTAAGGCCCGCCCACGGCATCGAGTTTGCCACGGGCTGCCAGTTCGTTCTTCAGCGTGATGGTATCTATGGACTTCGCGCTGCGATACATCGATTGCAGGGCGGCAAAAATTTCCAGATTCTTCTCCTCGTAGAACATCTCGGGACGAAGTTTGTCCACCACCAGAGGCATGGCAGCGCGCTCTATCATGCAGGCACCGATGACAGCTTCTTCGAGGTCACTGTCGTGGGAAAAAGTAGTTTCAGTCATCATATTCATTTTCAAAAGATTTGTCCGCCAGATAGGTGGCGGCTTGTTTACAATATTTTTGGTTGTTCAGATGGTCGTAATATTCGTCGATGTTGTCCAGTGCCCGCTGTTTCTCGCCTGCCGTCAATTTTTTCCATTCGCGACGGGCCCGGCCGATGTTTACCTTGGGATGCTCGGTGATGTCATGAAACTTTTCCCAGAAGATGCAGAAGTCCTCTCCCACCCCAGCCACCGGCGCTGCCTTCTTCTTCCGCGGGGCTGCTTTAGGACGGGCATTGCCAGTAAGGAAATCATAATCGGGGATACGGATGTGCATCACGTAGGGGTTGGCCACCCGCTCCACGATGCCGGCGTCGAACATCTTGTTGAAGAAGTAGCGCGTACGGTTGCGGGGCCACCCCAATATCTCCATCCAGCGGGCCAGGGAAAGTACGGACTCGCCACGTACACAGTCGAAAAGGTGTCCCCTGACGTTGCAGGTCACCGTGCTGTAGTTGACGTGTGTCAGCACAAAGACAAAGGCTTCGAAGGCATCGGCGGCTTTCTCTCCGGTTTTCATATTCATTTGTTCCTCAAACAAGGCTTTGGGGAAGAGGAGATAGCCTTTCTTCAGCATCTCCGTTGTCATGGGTCTCATTTCTTTTTCCATTTTTGTCTATTCTTAATTCGATAATGCGACAAAGGTAAGGGACCAGCCAGGGGGATACAAATAAGCAGTTAGAATCGGCTAAAAATTAATGAAATACATAAGGTGGCGAGAGAGGGGTTCACCTCATCCTCCACCACCCTATATAATAATATACTAAAATAATCAGAATGTATTAGAAATACATTCTCTATTTCGCATATTTTTTAGAGACCAGAAGATACGGATTTTTCACGGTCATATCCTTCACGTGGTCGGGCATCCCCCAGTAGCTCAGGAGGATGCCTATCTGTACGGGGGTGAGGTGGGCAGTCCTGGCGGTATAGCCCTGGTCCGTCAGATCCTTCAGCAGGCAAGCGTGTTCCGCAATGGAACGGCGCAGGGCCTTTACGGCCGAGCAGGCATACGCGTAGTTTGGGTAATAGGCCACTGCCACATCTGCAATGCGATGGCATCCCTCGAGCAGCCATTCAAAACTTTGTTCTTTTATCATTTTGCATATATTTATTAATAAAACATGTTGCAAAGTTAGAATGGGAGGGAAAACTGGGAAAGTTCGAGTGGCAATAAGAAAACTTGCTCAAGAAAAATGAATGTGTCAAAACGGTTGATGACACACCCTCACTGTCTTATTGATAAAAGCAACACTTTCATACTATAATAGTAAAGCACACATTTTGTGTATTTCATGCAACTTATCGGTCAGCGATTTTTTTTAAGAGAGACAGCCATATTATATCTCGCCTGCCTATTAACGAGGAGTTCCGCACTAATCCCTAAGGCTGCTTCTACCATAAGAGCGAAGTCACTGGTTACATCTCCCTCTCCCTCTTGAAGTACCCCAGCACCGTGGCCGGTGTAAGACAGCAGCGTTCCACGCTTTTCAGGCGGCTCTGAAAAGTATATCGGGAGCATAGCACAAGGCAGAACCAAGTATAGTTCAAGCTACGGTGCAAGCGGTGCTGAAGGTGGTCGAAAAAACGGGAAACACGGGCAAAGAAGCTAGCGATACGCTCGCGGGGAACAAAACGGGAAGGCTGTGCGGCAGCATTACGGGAGCGCTTGGCGGTACGTTCCATCTGTGCAAGGGTATACTCCAGTTGCTCGATGTCATTGCGGGTGTTCTCCATGGTTTGTTCCAATTTCTCGCGTCGTGCCTGCTGCTTGGTATATCGTTCTTTTCTGTCAGCGATTCGATTTTTGAGGTCTTCTGCGGTGAGGTTTATTCCTTTGTTCTGGATTGATTTCATTATAAACGTCTGTTTTATAGTTGTTTGTCTGTATATAAGTTCACGAAAACACATCATCCGTCTGCACCGAATGCATAATGCATAAAGGGCAAACGGATGATATATCAGGAGCAAATGTACGATGAATATTGCAGATAAAGTTCTTAATGACCATTAAGTCTTGTTATAAAACATGATATTATCTACTGCAAATTTGGAGATTATCAGAAAACACGTACCTTTGCAATGTGTTTTTCATAGTATTAGATTTAAGGTTAACAAAAGATTGGCTGTCTGGGATAGATAGCCTTTTTTTATGCCCGCACCATTCGATTCATCCAATTAGTATCAATTCACTTTATACAACTTTTTAACCCACCAAAAGTGTTTTTAAACCCCAAAAGTTGTAGATTATAAATACTATGTTTATATTTGCAACATGAAAAAAGCGCTCGAGAAAATGTAGTATCTACAACTCGTCTGTGAAGTGGGTGGCGGTTGTGATATAGACAGCGTTCATAAGACAAACAAGCAAGCAATCTACAACAATAAAAATATGAAAGTTAGACTTATGACGAAAGTTAGTGCTGCAACCCTCATTTCAGCAATTGCCTGCAGCATATTCACGGGATGTACCGAAAAAGACCTATACAATCCCGAACGTGGAAAAACAGAACTAAAGCCGGAGAGCGAATACTTTGACTTTGCAACAACAGCCCAGGTAGCTTTTGACGTGAATTATGGAAAAATCGCAGGAGGCGCATTAATAGAGGTGTTTACAGAAGACCCCATCACCTATCAGACAAACAACCTCTACTCCATCAACGGCGAAGCGGTTTTTAAAATCTTTGCAGATGCAGACGGACGCTTCACCGGCAACGTAGAACTGCCCAAAGCGACAGAAAAGGTATATATCATCTCACAAAGCTGGGGAGCCCCCATGTATGTGGAAGCGGATGTGGAAAACGGCAAAGTGGTGGTAGATATGACCGAAAATAATGCCAACACCCGCTCAACTGCCATGACACGTGCAAAATCCAACCTGACTATCGACCTAAAGGATAGGAAGGAACGGGTATACTCCATCGTTGGATGGGGACAATCTCACGGTGAGATTATTGATAATAATGACATTGTAACTACGGGAAATTTCAATGACGGAACTTTAAAGCAGTTACAACACACACTGTGGAAAGGTTATGACAGCAAACCCAGCAATCTGGACAACAGAGCTTTGGTGAGCGATACAAAGCATGTGAACACCACCATTGCCCAAGCATATATCAACAACCAGGGACAACACGTAACGATTACCGATGCAGAACTGTATCTGACCTTCCTGACCGAACGTGCCGGTTACCTGACTTCCATCGGCTATTATTACTACAAGACCAATGAAATTCCCAACAGCCCTGACAAGGTAGACAAATTCATTATCATTCCCAATGCATCCATTGCAGGAGACGACCCGTATACCGGATGGTCTGGAAGTGGTAACAAATATTCCCGATATGACGCTCCCATACAGAAGAATACAAAAATACAACTTCTGTATCAGGACGAAAACGGTAATGTCTCCACCAAATTCCCGGCAGGATATACCATAGGATATTTCATCATCCCCAATGGATATACCCCCAATAAAGGTATCGACTACTCTATAAATTATATATATTCCAATAAAGAATGGAACAAGATATATGCAGGCCAACAAGCTCGCTTTATCTCCCTCTCCACCAGCAACGGCACGGTAGTCTACGGAGTAGAAGATGGCGATGATACCAGCTACGAAGACATACTGTTCTGTATCGATGCCAACCCCAATGAAGCCATTCAAGACCCGGACCGTCCGGTCATAGACCCGGAAGAGCCTACGGTGACGAGCTCCGAAACAACCTACCGCACGTATGCCTACGAAGACATCTGGCCCAATGGCGGTGACTATGACTTGAACGACGTGATTATCGAACACAAACGGGCCATTTCATTCAACAGCAACAATTATGTGCTGAAGGTGGAAGACACCTTTGTACCCGTACAGCAAAGTGGTGCCGCCACATACTCCAACGCATTTGCCGTGCAATATGTGGCCAGCCAGCGAGGCAGCATAGAACTGCCTGCCGGAGCAGTCGATGAAACAGAGACCTCTTCTGTCATCCTATTCCCCGATGCAAAGTCTGTGCAGGGCAACGAATTTACCGTAACCCGTACATTTGCAGACAACACATTGCCTAAGAAGAATCTGGAGAGCGACTTGAACCCGTTCATCATTGCCCAGTATACAGCCGGAGCCGACAACCGGACAGAAGTGCATCTGCCCAAGAAGAAAGCGACCGGTAAAGCCAACGCAGAGCAAATCGGAGCCGAAGACGATGCCTACTACATCAACAAGGACGGCAAATATCCATTCGCCATCATGCTGCCGGCCACAACCGGCACGGAAGGCCCCATCCGGTTCACTCCGGCAAAGGAAACCGTACGCATCGACCTGGAGTATCCCGATTTCGCCAAATGGGTAGAGTCCAATGGTGCCACCAATAATGACTGGTATCTCTACTACCAGTCGTCCAAAGAGTGAAATCCTACGACATTGCTTAAAGAAGAGCCGCGCAATAGTTGCATTTGCGCGGCTTTTTCATGCATGACCATTACCGTTATGAAATTATTTTTTCTACATTTGCATCCGCTAAAAGGAAACAAAACCGCATCAGGCTGAAAAAAACATGAGGAATACATCACCCGCCGCACCTACCATCCGCTTCCGCCGCTGGAGCAGAAAAGCCTACGCTGCATTTGCCAGCATAGGACGGTGTGTCACCATCGGTTGCCTGCGCAAAAGCGTGGCAGACAGCTCTCTGTCCAAACAGAAGACTGCGGGAACCGCCGGACATGCCGGATGCGGGGAAGAGAGTACCTGGAAAGGAGAAACGGAAGGAAGGGAAACCGACACCGGCATTCCGCTGGGTAGCAGCAGCGTCCTGACAAGTATCCTCACGGAGCCGGGAACGAACCGGCACATTCTTTTTGAAACACAATTCATCCGCCCCTGCGGGAATACGGGCGGACAAGACACATATAGCCTGAAACAAAAGAGAACAAGAGGTACGGATTACCGGAAGCCATGCAGCAGAATGACGAGCTGCACCGCCCCGGCAATCCGTACCTCTGTCTTTATCCATGAACTTAACCCAAGAAAGATATGACCCTACAGAAGTTGAAGGAACAAGTGCTGCGCGGCAGCCACATCAGTAAGGAAGAAGCCGAATGGCTGGCTGTGCAACCCGACAAGGAAGCGCTATACGAAGCTGCCCACGAGATAACCCGGGGCCTGGCCTCGGAGGAGTTTGACATGTGCTCCATCATTAATGCCAAGTCCGGACGATGCCCGGAAAACTGCAAGTGGTGTGCACAGTCGTCGCACTACAAAACCCAGGCAGACGTGTACGACCTGGTGGACAAAGAAGAATGCCTGCGGCATGCCCTGCATAATGAAGCCCAGGGCGTGGCACGTTTCTCGCTGGTGACCAGTGGACGGAAGCCCTCCTCCAGAAACATGGAGAAACTGTGCGAAGCCGCCCGGCACATGCGCCGGCACTCGTCCATCCAGTTGTGCGCATCACTGGGACTGCTCAACGAAGACGAAATGCGGGCACTGCACGACGCAGGCATCACCCGCTATCACTGCAACCTGGAGACAGCCCCCTCCTACTTTCCCCAACTGTGCAGCACGCACACGCAGGAAGAGAAGCTGCGCACCCTGCAAGCCGCCCGCAACGTAGGCATGGACATCTGCAGCGGCGGCATCATCGGCATGGGCGAGAGCGAGGAGCAACGCGTCGAATTTGCCATCGCTCTGCGGCAGACCGGGGCGGTTTCGATTCCCGTCAACGTGTTGAATCCGATTCCCGGAACGCGGCTTGCCGGGGCGCGGCCGCTGACCGATTCGGAAATCGTTCGGGCGGTGGCCGTCATGCGGATCCTCAATCCCGAAGCGGCTATCCGGCTGGCCGGCGGCCGTACGCGGATCAAGCATCTCGAAGAGCGGTTGTTGCAGTGCGGCGTGAGCGCGCTGATCGTCGGAGATATGCTGACTACGACCGGATCGGATATCGAAACCGATAAACGGATGTTTATCCGGTGCGGATTCGAGGTGTAACGTCCGTTATGCGCCTGAATTGCGAATTTCGCGGGAAATGCTTAATTTTGCGCACCGATCGTCCGAACCGATGAAAAGCTGGAAAATAGGGTTGATATTGCTGGGTTGTTTGTGGACGGGAATGCTTCCCGCCCAAAATTCCGTATTGGAATTTCCGCAGCAGGTGTGGAATTTCGGAACGATCCGGGAGGCGGACGGAGCGGTGTCGCACGAGTTCGAATTCGAGAACAAAGGGAAATCGCCGGTCGTGATCGAAAAAGTGACGGTGACGTGCGGTTGTACGACGCCGCAGTACAGTCG
>OGLV01000758.1_pt1 | contig 9732 bp, 10 predicted proteins | sample 1572851 | NCBI WGS metagenome assembly OGLV01 (sample SAMEA2582005, study PRJEB24529) | metagenome | biome: Human gut stool | place: China | collected 2011
TGTTGTGGGGCGGGCGGATGCCCGCCCCGGATTGAATGTTATTTGAGATAGGCGGCCAATGCGCTGCGCACCTCTTGTTCTCGGCGTTTGGAGAAAATCCACCCGGCGCACCGGGTGCCGTCGTGCGTAAGGTAGGCGCGAAACAGCCCGTTCAGATCGCGGAGCGTGTCACGCAGGGGTTTCGTATCGCCGAATACGGCGATCGACTTCGCGGAGTATTCCACGATCTCGACACGTGCGTCGGCCACGGTTTCGGGGGCGGTGGTCTGCACGGGTGCAGGGTTCTCGATGCATACATTGTCGGAATTTCCGGCCACGACGGCGAAACGCTTGATAATGCCCTCTTTGTCGCGGCACGATTCCTTGCTGACCTGCCAGCCCGAATAGCGGTGTGTACCGAGGTAATAACCGTGCCCCATGCTGTACTTTTCACGGTGTTCGTACTCGGCATTACGCTCGGCCAGGTGTGCCGTGCCCTCGAACCGTGCCGCGGCCTTGCGCATTTCGGGGAAAAGATCGCGCGTGTGGGTCGAGAATCCGAGGATCCCCGTGCGCACGATACGCGAGCCGAAATAGTCCGTATAGGGGTCGCATTCGCTTTCATGCTGTTCGCCGATGATGACGGCCACGGCATTGTCGGGAACGATCTGCCGCAGACGCTCCGCGCCGATGGTGCGTAACCGTTCCGCGTCTTCCGCCGCCGCACGTCGGGCGGCTTCCTGCTCGGCTTTGAGGGCGTCGGCACGAGTGCGGAGCGCCGCGACCTCGGCGGCATCCATAAATTCGGGGTGCTCGTCGTCGTAATAGTGCCCGATACCGAATTTGTCCCGCAAGGGGCGGATCAGATCCGCGGAGTGCTCCTCGGCGGTTTCGGGGTCGATCAATCGGTAATTGTAACCGGATTGTGTGTGTTCGATTCCGGCCACGACCATGCGCTGGCGCATGTTGTAAGGGCCGTCGAAAATGACGATCTGATTCTCCCGCACGTTCTGTACGTCGGTGTCGTAACTCTTTCCTGCGAATAACAATGTGACTTTTCCCATAGTTGTAAGGTGTTGAATGTTAGTAAAACAGCCGCAGAAGAAACCGCACGAGGACAACCACGGGGGAAAGGACGAGACGCACGATGTCCCGACACCGCCGCAAGAGCCATAACGAGAGGCAGAAACCCCAAAAACCGCCCGCGCCGAGATAGATACCCGCGAGAAATTTGAACGCCGCAAACGCGCCGAAAAGCACAGCCGCGAAACTTGCCGCAGACCTCCAAAACCCGCAGATGCCGGTGGGAGCGGTGCCGCTCCGTTTCAAAATTTCCCGTATGTCTTTGTGCTGTTTCATAACTACGACCTTTTTTTTATGCCGTATGGGCCGCGTTTGCCTTGCTTCCGTTTCTGTGGGCTATATTTCAGAGGGGCGGAATACAAACAAGATTTCAGGACAAAAAAATCAGCCGCAACTTATATATTGCGGCTGATTTATTTGTCTGAACCCGAAGGGCCCCGATCTTGGTTGTTTTCCGACCCCCTGCCATAGCTTCGCCCACGGAAACGGAAGCAAGGCAAATGCGGTGCATAACGTGCTAAACGGGGAGTAGGTAGTCTCGGAAACAGCACAAAGACATACGAGGAATTTTCAACCCGGATATAAAAAACAGATATGTCTTTTAACATATCTGCTTATCTGTCTTTGGCCGGATTGTATCTTGCTATCGGTAGCCAATAATTTCAAAATACTGTGAGCCGTAAATCCTTTGCCGTAGGCGGCGGTTATTTCCATTTTGGAAACAACCGATTCTGTATCGGGATTTTCAGCGTTCGACCGTTCCCAATGGCATATATTTATTCTAATTGGATATCCCATTTTGTGATTTCGAATTCGAGGTCACAAATTGCGGCCTCAAACCGATTGCGAACCGTCGGATCATTCTGTCGTATCCGCCTCCGGGTGTTCGATCCCTTCGGCTGTTTTTTCGGCCAATGCCTGTTTTGCCGTGAGCGGCGATACGATTCTTTTTCCGGTCTGGGCTTCGATCTCGCGGCGGGTATTCCCGGCGATACGTCCGCCCTGTGCCGCCACGGCACGGTTCGCTGCGGTCGTCCGCGGTTTTCGCTCTTTCGAAATTTCGGTGGTCGTCGCTTCGGCAAGCATGTTGAGCACCAGCTCCAGATTGGTCATGTTGTCGCGCAGGCTTTCGGTTTTCAGTCCCTTGTACTGCTTGTACTGGCGCGTGGTCATACCCGACCAGCCCAGCGTAATAATATCGGTCAGCGTGGCGTATTCCTGTCCCTTTTTGATACCGCGGCGTTCCCATTCGTCGGTCAGTTCCTTGCGTACCTCGATGGATTTCAGCCGCTGGTTGATCCAGTTGTCGGAATAGCCTTTGCGATGGTAATACTCCATCATCCGGTCGATGCCCTGTTCAGGATCGTCGATCTCTTCCAAATGTTCGCGGCCGACCTCGGCCAGCCACATTTTGAACGGCTCGGCTTTCGGCGAGGGGATAGACTGGATCAGGCGGAAAAGCTGTTCGACGTCGGCCACGTCAGTCAGACGCATCTTTCCGTCGGAAGCCTGCATTTTCAACTGGTGACAATTTGTCACCGTTTCATTCCCCTCCTCTTTCAGCCGCTGTTTCAGTTTGTTCCAGTATTTTCGTCCATCCACGCTGTCGGTTAATACGCTAACCACGTCCACAATGGATATGTACCACTTCTCCGCATCCTCGTCCCATACGGAACGGACTTGTTTATCTTCGAACAGTTTGATCGCATTTTCTTTTGTCATGGCCGGATAATTTTCTGTATAAAGGTAATTATTTGTTTCCGAAATTCGTCAGCAAAGCGGCGTTCTTCTGCCGTTCCTCTTTCTCGAACGAGGCGAGGTAACTCGCTGTCGTCTTCAGGCTGTTATGGCCGAGGCTCTCGGAGATATAGGCGATGTTCGCTCCACTCCGTTTCAAAACCGTAGCGTAGGAATGGCGGGCCGTGTAGGTGCTGATCCCGTCGATGCCGAGGGCTTCGCCGATCATCTTCATCCGCTTGTTGATTCGTTTGGTAAAATCTTTTGTCCGCTTCTTTTGTGTCAATGCATCCTCTTCGTCGTTAATGCATGGGAAAATATAATTGCCCGGTTTTCTTTCACTGCCCCAACGATCAATGATCGCCTGCATTTCCAGTGTGACGATAGCGTGGATTTCTTTGATCGTGCTGGTCGTGCGTTCGGTTTTCTGCCGGACGAAACAAATTTCGCCATCGACGATATTTGTATATTTCAACCGAACCAAATCGGCGGTATTGATCCCGTTACACAAATACATGAAAAACCAAATATCACGGTAACGCTCGGTCGTTTCCGTACCGTCGGCAAATGTGACGACCTGCCGGATTTGTTCCAACGTAAGGGCTTTCTTACGGGCTTCTCCGGTTTGTATCTCGTAGCGGTCACGGCCGAACGGATATTGCGAGTCTTTGATCGCTCCGGCTTTCCGGGCCTCGTTCATAATCGCACGGATCGCCCGCATGTGCATCCCGACCGTCGTGTGGTTTTTCGTTTTCAAAAGATACTTTTCATAACGCTTCAACCAATCGACCGTAACGTTCTCGAAAGGAATTTGTTTGCCGCCGAATAATTCGATATTCTTAATGATATTATCATAATACAACATCGTTCCTACCCGTTCCTCTTTTTTCAACGTTTCGATTTTCGTTTGAAACGCAGTATTGACCGTCACGCCGCACGCCCGGCTCAACCGCACATTGAGAGCATCGAACGTAAATTCGCCTTTTGCCGCAAGTTCTTCCGCATTTTTCCAAACCAGATCGTAACTGTTTTTAATGCTGTTCCGGACTTGCGATAGTTGTGCAGCCCGTGTTTCCGGCAATTTCTTCCATTCATCCGGAGAGAGTTCCTTACCTGTCGTGTAGTATTTCTGCACACGTTTGTAAACAACCTGCACTTTGACCGGATAAAGCCCGCTTTGTTTCGTGCGTCGAGTATCCAAAATCGTCAGTACCGTAACGCCGTCTTTGCTATCTCTGTACATAACCGACCGTTTTTGTGTATGTACACTGTACATACAATTTGCATACAAATATAGCGAAACTTTATTTTAAAAAGCAAATCACTTTTCCAAAACCAACTTATATAATACTGGTATATAATATATTATATATACAAATAGAAATGAATAGAAATAGAAGAAAACGGCAAGAATACGACTGTTAATCAGGGGGTCATAGGTTCAAATCCTAGTTGAGGAGCCAGAAAATCAAGAGGTTACGATGAAAATCGCAACCCCTTTTCTTTTTGGTGCACACAATTTGCACACAACTTACAAAAACGCCTTACATAAAATTTGTAAAGCGTTTTTAAATTTATTTTGCAGGCTTATTGATCTCAATTCATTAACTCACGGCCAATTAAAGGTTTTCCCTTAGGGAGATTGTATAGTGCGGTAAATTAACCATCATTTTCAAATGCAAGTATATTAGTATTGTAACCTACTAATATTTGACCGTTTCAATCTATAAAACGAGGTGTAAAAAATAACGAGATTGTATTTTGATAAATACTTGATTTTACGTGTGTATTTTTTTACGGACTATATCATATCTTTGTATTAACATACATAAGTATAAGCAACTATGAATCCCAATTTATCATTTAACATTTCAGAAGATTCTCCTATAACAACAGCAAAAGATGACGTATTCGGACGTAAACGAATTGTTGACGCAGTTGTACAGACTATTATCAATAAATCTCAATCGAAACATACTTGTTTTACGACTGGAATATACGGAAAATGGGGAGACGGTAAAACATCGACTCTTAACCTCATTTCTGAACAGTTAAACCAACAAGAAAATATAATTATTTCTTGTTTCAACCCATGGTTATTTAAAGATCAAGAATCCTTACTATTAGATTTCTTCAATTCGATAGACGGCAAAAATATAAGTCAAGATTTTGTAAAGGGATTAAAAAAATATGCCCCAATTGTATCTTTAGGACTTTCGGGATTAGTCAATATTTTCGCTCCGGGCGCAGGAACAATGATGGAGAAAGGTGTTACAACATTTATAGACAAACTTCCTGATTTAAAAGAAAATGTTAATTCAAGAAAGAAACAGCTAAGTGAAGAGATTGTAAAATCTCAGAAACATTTAGTAATTATAATTGATGACGTTGATCGACTTGATAAGAGTGAAATACATGCACTATTCAAATTGATTAAACAAACGGCTAGTTTCGACAATACCATTTTTATTATCGCTATGGATAAAGAAATGGTTGCGAAAGCACTATGTTCATTTTATGAAAACGGAGACATTCAAGCTGGACATAATTTCATAGAAAAGATCATCCAAGCACAGTTGTACCTCCCAAAAATCTCGCAAGGTCAGTTGTTACAATATTTTACCTTAAAATTCAAAGCAATATTGTCCAATCTGCCAAATACAGATTTAATTGACGAGCGGGAAATATTAGAAGCTCAATACAACATTCATAAATATGCATTACCTTTATTTGAAACTGCCAGACAAATAATTCAATACATTAATGTCTTGTCATTCTCGTTGCCACTACTATATACCGAAGTTAACATCTCGGATTTATGCTTATTAGAAGCGCTAAAAATTGTCAGTCCCGAAGCATATAAAACAATACGAAACAACAAAGCAAGAATTTTAGGTCAAATGCCTGATGGTGTCTATATGTTAGTTCGCTTTGCTTCTGATCAAGAAAGAAAAGAGGCCGCAGAGAAAGAAAAACAGGATTTCATAGAAATGTTAACAATAAATACTCCGCATCATTACCAATATGAGTTACATTATCTACTTGGGAAAATTCTTCCTTCATATTTTTATTCTTCCACAGTTCCTACATTAGAATATGACTCATCCAAAAGATTATGTTCTGAAAGATATTTTGAAAAGTATTTTATATACGACACTCCTTCGAACATTATTTCTGAAGACAATATTGATGTTTTAACCAACGAAATCAAAACATCAATTGATGCAAAGCGCCTAAATAGTACGTTCGATTACTATATCCAGAAGTATTCCATAGATGAATTTACCCGTGTATTACAATTGATTCTCTATAAAAGAACTTTACAAAAAGAAAATATCGGCAAACTATGTGTTGCTTTATCATTATTAAAAAGCAATAGCTCCCGTACTAGATTCACGGAAACAGATCATGCCAAACAATGGGAGCTTTTTATTGTAGACACGCTCAATATCCATATAAATAATTATGACAACGAAGGTTCGCCTATCAAAGACTTCGATACGATCCTTACGACTTTACAGGAAATCACTAAATATTCTCCAGCTTTATTTAGTCTGTTTGTTGTTGTCGAATTTTTAAGAAAAGGATTTGCCGGTTATGGAAACGAAGACAGATTAAACGAAATTGTCATGGTTGCTATAAAACGATTCATTAAAGAAAAATCTGAAACCGCTTTATTTGATTTAGGGCAAATCTGCATACTCGAATTATTTCCCGTGTGGCAAAAAGCAAACCAACAGGAATATCAAGATTTTATACGTCGACATATCCCCAAAGATGATTTCAATATCGCAAAATTAATTAATACATTAATTTACAATGGCGAATCTAAATACTACGAACCATTCTGTAAGTTGTTTGATAAAAAACTAGTTTACGAAAAGTTACAAAAAGAAATAGAACGTGTTCCAACATTAAGAAGGAAAGAAAAAAACATAGAAACATTTATGTCCATATATGAATCGGAACAACAACGCTAATCTTTAACTAATCATTTTTCTTTTTTACCTTTCGTATCTGCAATCTGTCCGCATTTTCTGTGAAGTCTGATTTTTTTGTGATTATTTTTCGTTCACTGTGGCCCGATATAGTTACAGAATCATGTAGCGGTAAATAAAAAAGCCGGTCGGATCGCTCCGTCCGGCTTGGGCCGTCGCCGTTTTCATTAATTATCAGGTTAGAGGGTAAACGGTTCGGGCTATGATGAAAAGGTAGTAGGTTCAAAAAAGGGGAAAGGGTATCCCGGTACGTCCCGTTCCCCTGCCGTTTTGTCCGGAATTGGAAAGTAAGCCTGATTACCGCACGGACAAATCGGCTTTATTTCTGTAAAATGCCGAATCTTCGGGCGGCTTCTCTTAACAGCGGAAGCATTTCGGGCAGGGCTTTGAAATGCAGGATAGGAAACGTCAGGAAACAAAACCGCTTTTTATTCATTTCCACGATATAATGCAGGGCTTCCTGAAACAGAAAGAAATCTTCGATGACCTTTTCGTAAGGTGTACCGTACGAATCGTCTTTGAGCTTGGCGGCATAAATCTGGTCGTGATAACCATAGGCGCACGAATAAACGGCGAACGGCAGGGTGCTGTCCGGATCGGCCTTCCCGTCGGCCATGTCGGAGAGTAATTGCTGCGGATCGGGTGCGACCCATGCCAGCAGCAAATCGTCGGGAATGTAGCCATATCCGACGGTCGTAACATCGTGGTTCCTAAAAAATGCGACGCTTCGATCATAATAAGCGACAGCGATCGGCGAACCGTTAAAGAATTGATTTTTTGTTTTCATAATTTTTTATATAAAATGAGTGTTCTGGCGTTTATCTGATCTTCATAATCTCCGTGACCAGCCGGTCGTCTACGTTGTGGTTATACCTGCGTGCGGCCCGGTGTCCGCAGATATTCAGTATTTGCATTTCCCGGTTCCGGGCCTCGGAAACCGTACTGGCCGTGCCGCCGGATTCGCCGTTGAAGTAACAAACCAGCATCGAGGCGTGGTCGAGCATCGCCCGGTTGCGGTCGATATAGTCCCTGTTGGACGTATAGCGGTCGTACAGGCAAATGCTGTGATCCGCTTCTTCCATTATTTCGTGGTATAGTCTTTTGTCTGCATCGGGGTACTTCGCTTCCTGTCCCGGAAACGGCATGACGGCGATCAGCCGCACACCGGGGAAATCCGGCTTTACCGACAGCCCGGCCCATGCCGCCCAGAGGTCGAAGCCCATCGCCATACCGCACAGGAATGTGTCGTACCCCTGAGCGTACAGCAGCCGCACGGCCCGTTCGGTGCGGGCGATCACGGTTTCCTGTACCCGGAGACGGTTCTCCCCGCGTGCCGACGCATATATTTTATAGGAACGGTGTCCGGTAAAAGCCACCGTCCGCACGGGATCAATAAAAGTTCCGAATGTTCGATCATCTTGTAGAGCCGCTTCCAATTTGCATTGGTCGTTCTTTTCACGGCTTCTCATTTTAAGATGCGATCGAAAGGTTGAAGATGCCGAATGACGGCGAACCGCTTAGCGATAATGTCTTGTATTTGCACAGGCATGGATGCAGAATTTAAATAGGTTGGAAAATATGCGCCCACGATACCGCCGTTGCAGAACAGATTTGTCTTGTGCAGAGATAAAAAAAGAAGGCGCGGTGTCAGCTCCTTTTGGCAGGTCTTTGGGAACCTTGAATCGGAAGCTGTCCTGCGCCCAAGTTAGTCCTACCCGGAAACGGGTAGGACATAACGAGGACTGACAACTTTTATACCCGATTCAAACAACCTCCGAAGAGGCCCCAAAGTTTGCCAAAAGTATGAAGAGTTGTTTACCTTATTTATAATGCGATCAATGCCGCTATGTAGTGTTATTCAAATACAAAGGTAACATAATTTTTTGTTTTTTATTAATGAAGTCTGTTATCGCAGACCTACTCCGTTATCAAAAGCAAATATATATAAAATAAATTTCAATGACAAATACATGAAAGTAGAATATGTCATTATTCAGGTTCTTTGTTATATGAGAAAGCAAAGACGCAATGACATATTACTCGGGATGATCGCGAAAAAGCTTGTCGATCTGCGTGAAAACGAAAATCTGTCACAACAGAAAGTTTATATTCATACCGGAATAGACATGGATATGGTCGAACGGGGAGAGTATAATATTACGTTGAGTACGCTTGCCGATCTTTGCGATTATTATAACATATCATTGGAAGATTTCTTTAAAGGCATGCCTAATCCATAAAGAATAAAATTATGAATAATCAAAGACATAATGAATTCTTGATGACCCAAGTGGCGAAAAAGCTGAAAGAGTTGCGAAGTGTGAAAAAATTGACGCAGGCAGAAGTTTACCGACAAACTAAGATACATATAGGGCGCATCGAATCGGGAAATTCTAATATTACAATGAGTTCTTTATCCGAGTTATGTAAATTCTATCAGATTTCTTTTGAAGATTTTTTCAAGGAGATTAGAACGAAATAAGAAACGGCGGACTGAAAAGTCCGCCGTTTCGTTTGTTTACCGCTCCTTGTTTGATCGGTAGTTCTGTTTCAACACTTCACGTATTCCCGCTTCGGGATAGAGGAACACCCGCCCGCTGACCGCCGTGTAAGGGATCTGCCGCGTGTCGCGGAGCGTCTGGAGCGTCCGGGGCGAAAGGTGCAGATACTGGCACACCTCGCTCCCGCTGAGGTAACGTTCTTTGCAGATCGACGGCGTGTAGTTGTCCGCCGCCGTTTTCATAGCCCGTTCGGCCTCGCCGATCAGCGCGAAGGCTTGCCGCACCTCGTTGCTGTCCATCGTCAGATAATCCAATGCCATCGTTTACGCTTTTTTCCGTTTGGTTTTCGATTCCAGATAGGCCGCCACGTCCGCCTCTTTGTAAAAGTATTTGCCGCCCACGCTGGAAAAGGGAATGATCCCCCTTTCGCGGTA
>OGLV01000765.1_pt1 | contig 9679 bp, 13 predicted proteins | sample 1572851 | NCBI WGS metagenome assembly OGLV01 (sample SAMEA2582005, study PRJEB24529) | metagenome | biome: Human gut stool | place: China | collected 2011
GTACAAGTCTATTTGACATTAATGATGTCTATATCCTGTTTTATTAAATGTGTCTATTTGCTATAATTAGTTGTTTTAGTATTTTAATTGGAGTTTGTTCACCTGCTTCGGCTAGAGAAATAAAATCACCTTATAACTTAAATTCTAACGTGGATCCTTGTTGGTGGGCAGGAAACCCAAATCCTGAGCCAGGATCAGAAGCTTGGTTACAAGCACATTATAATTTTAAACCAGGGGATCAAGCTACAATGAGAAGATGTTTTGTTGAAGCTTTAGGAATAGATTACAATACTCTTTCAAATTATTCGTATATTGTAAGTATGATATCTAAAAAAGCATTAACAGTTGGAATTGTAGGTAGTGTTTATGGTGGTATTGTGGCATATAAATATTTCTCATGTTGCGCTGGATAATAAAAATATATTATCAATATAAAATTCTTAAATACTTTAAAAAAAATAATATTGTTGATGAAGAACATTCGATAAGTATGAATAGTTTAAAAAATGAATTTTCTCATAATAAAATTAGTATTGGAAGCTTGATAGATTTTTTAAAAGACGAACAATTATTCATAAAATCTGATAAAGGAAATTATTATTTAGACGATTTGGTTTATAATTGGAGATATAAATATAAGTTTGTTTATTATGGAGAGATATTACTTCTTATAGTATTACTCCTTATGGCATTTCATGCACACTATATTGAAACAACTTTATTTAGAAGAAATGGATAATTCTAATATGAAAATAAACAAATATTTATTAATATTATATTTAGTATTTATGGTCAGTTTATGTGCTTGTAGTACTCAAAATAATATTCAAGGAAAAATGTTGGAAATATCTGTGCAAGATATAAAAGATAAAATAGATCAAAAAGAAACGTTTATCTTGCAATTTACAAAAAACTCTTGTCCATATTGCAAGATATTAAAAAATATCGAAGATGATTATGTAAAGAATAATCAAGATACTATCTTTGTTTTCGATATTGAGAAAAATCACGAAGATTTTATAGAAAATCAAGAATTTATATATGATATTTTTAAAGATTTAAGACACATTTAATAAATTAGGATATAAAGCTAAAATTAATACTTATACAACATCTTGTATAAATTGATTTCTGTCACATGTTTCATTACCTTACTTATAGGTAAAGTGTACAAGCCTATTTGATATTAAAGATGTCTATATCCTTTTTTGTTAAACGTGACTAAAGATTTAAAAACTGTTCCAAGTGTTTATTGGATAGAAAAGGGGAAACCTGAGAATCAACTACCTATTGTAGATGAAAATGAACAAGAATATATTTTGTCAGAATGGATAAATGATAACAAAACTTATTATCAATAAAAAAGAGATACAATATTCTAATATATTATTCAGTTAAGAAATGGTATTAGATGATGTTCTCTTTTTTTATTTTTCTAGTTTTTTTTCTTTTAAGTCTTTTAAGATAAGACTTGTAATATAGGAGGTAACATTGCGTGCCTCAGATTCGGCAGCTTCCTTTACTTTTTCTTCCAGGTCTTTTGGAAGATGTAAGCTGAAACAGTATTTAGATTTATAATATTTCTTAGTCTGTGTTTTAGTTTCTTCTGGTCTATCAATTCTAATATCTGTCATGTTCGTTCTCCTATCCAATCGTAATGTTCCATTCTTGATCCACACGTAATACGGTCATATCTAGATAGTCTTTTAATTGTTCTTTTCCGATTTCTTCGTATGGAAGTCCAGATATATCTGATATATCTGTTTTAAAAAATACATGATAGTTGCAATCTGCAACTATTAATAAGTCTTTAAGTTTCATAAATAATACCTCTTTATACATATATTATAATTAAAATATAATTATAATTATAATTATAATTCAATTATAAATTATCGATTTTACTATTGCATGCTAGAGTAATATATATTTTTTTGGTGAAATAGGGTCAAAAAATATATTGATAATATAACGTGACATAGAGGGCTTTCAGATACCAGATTATGTTATAATTTTATTCGGAGGTTAGCTTTATGAATTCAAACCTTCAAAGAGAACGTTTCTGCAATGTCCTAAGTAACATCTTAAGTGATGAATTATCAAGAATTTCTTTGTTTAGTAGCAGTGCTATTAATCATCAGAGAATTGAAAGGATAACTTAGGAACAAACATTGCAGAATACGAAAAAAAAGAGAGGACTGCAATCCTCTCTTTTCTCATGTCCTAAGACACATCTTAAGTACTTTTATTATATCATGAACTTTTCAAAAGTAAACGTCCGAGACTTAGCAGAAGCTAATTATGAGGACACGTACTTATTAATAATAACAAGATTTCCATGTTTTACTCTAGCACTGTACGGAGAAACATTTACATTTTGCTAGAGTAAAAAGTTGCTTGAATACGAATTTGATTCGTGTTATATTTTAGTAAATTATAGGGTCAAAAACTCATTGACAATATAACGTCCATATGAGCGGGTTTTGAGGTGTTTTATGAATCTATTAACTAAGTATTTAGAAACATATTTTGATGAGGTAACTTATAAGGATTTTTATAGAGATATATTTCCTGTTGGAGTTTTACAGTGCAAAGGGAAAGATTATTATGGAGATCGTAAATATAATGGCATTATCGTTGAAGTTACAGATGAGAAATTGAATAGTGGAAAGCCTAAAGTTTTAAGACATACATTGACTGATGATCTAGAAAAGCTGGATGAAGTTGTTTCTCGTGACAATTTCTGTTTGATGAGTCCTATTTCGTATGCAGGAAAGACTAGAGACAGTTCTATGGCTCGTGAATTGTATGCATTAGCTTTTGATTTGGATGGTATTCAGACAAGAATAAAAGATGGTGAAGAGTGGCCATACGGATTGGCCAATTTCTTTCATCAAGTGGATCATATGATGATTATGCCTAAGCCTACATATGTAGTAAGTAGTGGTACTGGAGTTCATTTATATTATGTATTTGAAAGACCTGTACCAATGTTTGAAAATATTGTGGAGCAGATTGAGATACTTAAAAAAGAATTAACTAGAATGATGTGGCATGATAGTATTTCCAAATTAGTGGATGAAATTCAATATGAGCCTGTTTGTCAGGGATTTAGAGTGGTTGGTACGATTACTAAGACAGGTGATAGAGTAAAAGCTTTTGAAACAGGCGGTAAAGTTACGATTGAATATCTAAATGAATTTGTAAGAGATGAATATAAAGTAAAAGAATTTACTTATAAGAGTGATTTGACATTGGATCAGGCGAAGAATAAGTATCCAGAATGGTATCAAAAGAGAATTATTGAAAAAAAAGGTAGAGGGACATGGAATTTTAATCGAGCAGTTTATGATAAATGGCTCGAACGACTGCCAAGAGAGGCTAATTTAGGGCATCGCTATTGGTCGATATGGGTATTGGCTATAACAGCCATGAAATGTGGTATTTCATTGGATGAACTGGAACGAGATGCGTTTGGATTGATTGATATTATGAACGATAAAGATGAGAACAAATCGGATCCGTTTACTGAAGATGATGTATTGGCAGCTCTTGAAGGGTATGACAGTGCATGGTATACCTATCCGATTGATAAAATGAGTTATCGAGCTAATATTCCAATCGAGAAAAATAAACGAAATGGACGAAAACAAGATGTTCATATTAAATACATGAACAATCAAAGAGCTTTTAAAGTCGAAATGGGAGAATGTACCAATGGTGGCAGACCAGATAAACAAAAGATTGTTCAAAAATGGCAACTAGAAAATCCTGAAGGAACAAAATATCAATGTGTTAAAGATACAGGTTTATCAAAAAATACAGTTAAAAAATGGTGGAATATATAAAAAAATAGGTTGTAATGAAATTTGATACAACCTATTTTTCCTACCATTAAATTGTATCATGAATTTTAATGCATTAGTAGACTGTGTTTTTTTATTTATACTTGTTAAAATCGTTATATAAAGAACATGAGAATAATAGGAGATGTGATAACCATGGTAAATGTAGGAAGTGAAGCTAATAGAATAAAATAGAAAGAGGTGATATTATGTTAAAAAGTTTTAAGAAAACATTTAAAATTATTATGTGTGGACTAATGGGAATAATATTATCATTAGGATTATTTTCTCCTGGATTACAAGTATTAGCTAACGAAACCAATCCATACGATGATTCTAGTCAAATGAATATTTTGAATAAAATGGAAGAAGCAGGTTATCTAGTAGTTGATAACGTTAATGAGACTATTACAATTACAGAAAAATATAAACAATACGTTTTGGAAAATTTATCAAGCGATCAGGATGCAATTTTTACAGAAAATTCAGTTACAATTGTTCCTAAAATTCAAACTAGAGCTAATAAAGGGGTTAATAAATTTGTTTGGACTTGGAAAGGGTTTGATATTTATATAGACAATAATATTTGTAATATGGTTGTTCAAGGTACTCCTGTAGCTGCGGCTTTGGCTGCATTTATTCCAGATCCTACTGTTACAAAAGTAGTAGCTGTGGCATTGGCAGCTGCTGCGGGGTTAATTGGATATAATAATCATGGCCGTGGAGTTATTATTGCATTTGCATGGATTCCGGGAAAAACTCCAGTTCCTCATTGGATTTCTTCTCAATAAAAAATCTATTGTATGAAAGTCATATTAATTATATTTTTAGTTATTTCTATGATTGTCCCTGCATTTAAAGATGATATACAAAAAAAACTCCCAATATTACTAAATATATATTTATACACGATTCCGATTCTTTTAGCTTATATATTGATATCTTTGCAAAAAATGTAGTTATACCTGAGAATGATATTTTAAATTTTTCCCCTCTAGACCCTAGTGGACTAGAGGGGAATTTTAATGACATAATAAGGTGGAAAAATGTATTGATAATCTAAGCTCTCGAATACTGAAAAGAGGATAGGCAGAAAGCCAAAAAAAGATATAGTTCAAAAATGGAAATCAGAACATCCAGAAGGAAAAAAAGAGCGTTTATGCTCTTTTTTATTTTTTATAAATATTCCTTCTATGACCGATTTCAAAAATTCTGATAGTTATTATATCTTCTTCAATTGATGCAAATAATCTATAATCTCCTACCCTGTATCTCCAAATACCTTTTAGATTTCCTTTCAAAGCTTTTCCGTGCAGTCTTGGATCAGGTGTATTGACTAGATTTTTGATAACCCAGTTTTTTATAACACGAACAGTTTGCTTATCTAATTTTTTTAACTGTTTAACTGCAGATTCAGTAAATTCTACTTTATACATTTAGACACCAAGTATTTTCCAAACTTCAGTATGATCATATGTCTTTTCTTGTTTAGCTTTTTCAAACGCATATAAGATACGATCTTCATCAAGATCAAGATCATTCTCTATTTTATCCAGAACAGCATCACGAATAAACTGGCTCATATTTAATTGGTTAACAGAAACATAGTCATGAATTAATTTAGATTCATCGTCATTAACTCTTAAAGAAATTGTAGTCATAATAAGTCCTCCTTTATGTATTATTTGTAATACAAGTATATAATTGAAGTTCATTTTTGTCAAAGACCTAGATACAAGAAAATATATAATTTTTTATTAGAAAAACATGTGCTACAATAAGAATATAAGGTCTCGCCGATTGAGAGCGCAAACTCAACCTTAAGGCTATCGCCGTAAGGGTTTGCGGTCTTGCAGACGGCTAGAAAGGAGTGAAATTTATGGCAACAGTTTATGGTAGAATAGCCAAAATTTCTAATGTAGTTGGTCGTTCTGATTATTTGAATGATGAGAAACGACAAGAAAAAATCGTATTGCAAAAAAAAGAAATGCAATATTCATGGCAGGAACATTCTTCTTTTGAAAAGGAACATCAAAAATCGAATGTTGCCAATAATGAGGCACTTGAAGTTCATATTGCTTTACCGAATGAACTTGCTGAAGATAAACGAAGATTGGAGCAAGTCTGCGATGACTTGGCTCATGAGATAGTTGGTGAAAATAAGGACTATGAATATGCAGTTCATTGGAATCACAATCGCACGAATCTTCATGTCCATATCCTTTTTAGTGAGCGAGAAAACCAAATAAATCTTGAGCCTAAAGTCTATAAGAAAGATATTTGGCATGACAAAGATACGCATAAATTAGCGAAAGCAAATAGTGAAAATACTATATTGGTTCATAAAAAAGGAGAAGTCCAACGAGATAAAGAAGGTAACATCAAATATCAAACGGACATATTCAAAGTAAAGGATAAGAAATTTACTGAACGTTGGTGGTTACATCACAAAAACAAGATAGTCAAAGACACTTTAAATAAGTACGGTTACAAATTAGATTTACACGATGGTATAAAAAATAACCCCTATCTATCACAGAAGAAGTTATATAAAGGAGCAAGCAAAGATTATTTAGATAATGCAAAAGCGTGGAATGCAGAAGTTAAACGATATAACGAAAATGTAAAACAACATATCGAATTAGAACCGATACAATTAAAAAATTACATTTCTATTAAACAAGAAGTCCTAGAAAATGTAAAAGAGGCAAATGCTAAAGAAAAGAAAATAACGCCAAAAGCAATTGAGTTAGTACATGAAATGGCAGACTGGGTCATGGATACACTCCGAAATCTTAAAGTATATATCAAACGCAAAAGCAGAGAATATGAGGCTGCAAAGGCCTGGAATGGAATAAAAGATAAATTCAATGACATGTTTAAAGAAAATAAAAGACTTGATAATGAAATTAAAAGTCTAAGCAATCAGATTGAAGATCTAAATCATCTTGATCATGAATTTACAGAAGTGATAGACAGCAAGTTAAGTCTGATACATGACATAGAAGAACAAGATATGCGCCAAAAAGAGATGTTAAGTCAGCTAAAGGTATTAGAACCGGAAGCATATAAAGACCTCACACAGGAGGAATATCGAAAGGAGATCAAAGGATTGAGTTTTGAAGAACGTATAGATAAAGCTACATCTCTGATTGAAGAACATCAAAGAATGATAGAAAGGAGCAGAGGATATGAGATCGATATCTAAAAAAAGCAATTTGGATAGGTTGAAGCAGCAGGTACAACAAACAAGCAATCAGCAGTACCAGATACAGACGCAGAAGGATGAATTAGAACAAACAATTGCTTGTAAAAAACAAGAATTAGATTCTAATCAAGATGCAATGAGACAACTGATTCGTTCTGTATTCGCACAAAATGAAGTGGCTGCAGCAAAAGAGAAGGAACAATTGAATGACAGATTAGATAGGTTTGCCCATAACCAGCAGGTAATGAATCAGCAAATCATTGAATTAAACGACAATATCACGGATACAACCTCATTAAATGCGCTGTACGAGGCAAAAAGAAAAGAACTTGATTTAAACTACAGAAACCAGGAAACTGTTCTTAAGGAACAAATCAAACGGCTTTCAGAGCGTATAGAATATCAAGAAAACAAATTAAACACCATAAATAGATCGATTGAATCCAAAAAGGAAGAGCTTGATAGAATCAGTGAAGATTTGAAAAAGAAAGAATTCTGGATCAACTTTAAAAATGTATGGATCAATAAGTGGATAGCATTTGTTTCGGCTGGATTTTTGCTTGTATTTATTGGCGGTTTTTTAGGATGGCCAACATATAAAATAATGAACAGTATTTATAAGATTATGATGAGCGCTTTTAAATTATGATATAATCTTTTTGTTGCCTAGACTCACCAACGCGAAGGAGGTGAGAACGTGGAATTTGTTTGCAACTTTATAGTTTCTGTCGGAGCAAGTGTGGTCGCCTACTACATTTGCAAGTGGCTTGACGGAAATGACTAGGCAGCAAAAGCACAAACTGAGTGGATTGACTACCCACTCTTTTTTTATGTAAAAGACACATTTAATAAATTAGGATATAAAGCTAGAATTAACACTTATACAACGTCTTGTATAAATTGATTTCTGTACACATGTTTCATTACCTTACTTACAGGTAAAGTGTACAAGCCTATTTGATGTTAAAGATGTCTATATCCTTTTTTGTTAAATGTAACTTTAGTGAAAAAAAAGAAGGCAAACTTAATTGCCTTTCAATATAAAATTAGTCTCTTCCGTTAAATGCGTATTTATATAAGTCGAAGATCAATTCTTTTGTACATGGACGAGGGTTACCACCTGTACAAACGTCTGCCATTGCTGAATCTGTTAATGTTGGTAAGTCTTCTTCTTTAACACCGATTTCTTTTAAGCTTTGAGCAATTCCGCAATCTTTACTTAATTGAATAACGGCATCGATAGCTGCTTGACGATATTCTTCTTGAGACATTTCATCAACACCTTCAACTCCCATTACACGAGCGATTTCTCTAAATTTTTCACCTGTGTAATCTTTGTTGAATTCCATAACATATGGAAGTAATGTAGCACAAGCTACACCATGAGGGATTCCATAGAATGCACTTAATGGGTGAGCCATACCATGGTCAACACCTAAACCAACGTTAGAGAATGCCATACCTGTCATATATTGTCCTAAAGCCATGTCTTCACGTCCTTTTGGATCGTTAGCACATGCAGCACGTAAGCTTCTTGAAATGATTTCGATTGCTTTTAAGTTTAATGTATCAGCAAGTTCCCAAGCAGCTAAAGTTGTATATCCTTCAATAGCGTGAGTTAATGCGTCAAGTCCAGTACTTGCTGTTAAACCTTTTGGCATACTTGACATCATTTCTGGGTCGATGATCGCAACAACAGGAATATCGTGAGCATCTACACAAACGAATTTTCTTTTCTTTTCAGTATCTGTAATTACATAGTTGATGGTAGTTTCGGCTGCTGTACCTGCTGTAGTAGCGATTGCGATAACTGGAATTGATTTGTTTTTAGTTGGAGCAACACCTTCCAAGCTAACTACATCTTCAAATTCAGGGTTAGCCAAGATAATTCCAATACCTTTACAAGTATCTTGTGGGCTTCCACCACCAATAGCGATTAAATAGTCAGCACCTGCATTTTTGGCAGCTTGTACACCATTTTTAACTTGTTCAACAGTTGGGTTTGCCTTAACTTCATCATAAATTTCATAAGGAAGTCCAGCTTCATCCAATAAGTCTGTAACTTTAGTAGCTACACCAAATTTGATCAAGTCTTTATCTGTAACAACTAAACCTTTCTTTAATCCACGTGCTTTAATTTCTGTAACCACTTCTTTGCTGGCTCCAGCACCATGATAACTTGTTTCATTTAAAATAAAACGATTTGCCATAAGTATTATTTCCTCCTTGTATAATTGTTAATTTCATTTTACGAGTTAAACCGCTTACATACAAGTTACAAATTGATAATAATGTCACATATAAGTGTTTTAGTGCATATGATCCAATATTTGTGCTAAAATTTTAAGAAAGGGTTGGAGGGATTGTGTGGAAAATTTATTATTTAGCTTAAATGCAACGATTCCCATCTTTCTATTGATGGTTGTCGGTTATTTTTTAAATAAAATGAATATTTTAGAATCTTCTTCTTTAGGTTTATTGTATGATGAAGAAGATTTTAGTTTTAATACTATGTGTGTTAGTTTATAGCGCATTGTTTGCTCAATCCAATGAAAACAAGAAAACCGTATTTCAATTGAGCTTTGTCCCGCCCCTGAGTACCAATGGAGCCTATTCGCATCAGTAT
>OGLV01000769.1_pt1 | contig 9637 bp, 5 predicted proteins | sample 1572851 | NCBI WGS metagenome assembly OGLV01 (sample SAMEA2582005, study PRJEB24529) | metagenome | biome: Human gut stool | place: China | collected 2011
GAATGACAAAGTAAGGTCTTGATTAGGGTCCAAATAAATGGTACGGCGTCCGCGTGTGTATTGCATGGTTACATATTGCGGAGTGAATCCTGTGATTTCTATGTTGCCGTTTCCAGCGGCATCAATCGCCACTTCTTTTTGTTCGCCACTTTGGCTGAAAGTCAATCTCACTTTGACCTTCTCATTGGGATTGGTGACCTTAAAAGTGAGCTTTGCAGCTTCTGTAGCGGTAAAGGTACTCAGCGCAAGGCCAAGTACCATGATGGATTTTAGAGTTCTCATCTTATTTTTTTCTTTTAGGTTTCATTTTCAATGCATCGGGACGCATGTTATAGACTTTTTTTCCGTATGCGGGTTCTGTGCTGAGGCTGGCAGGGATGGGGGCTTTGCCGTTCAGTTTACGAAGCACCATTTCCAAGGCGGCTGCATATTCCTGATGGATGAAAGCATCATCTCTGTCTGTTTGGTTATAAGCAATGTATTGCAGATAGCCTACACATTTGTTGAACCAGAATTCGGGAAGTTCCTCTGCTTTGTATCCCAAACGGGCGATAAATTTCAGTCTACTGATTAACTCTTGCTGATTGACTGTGGTGTCTGCAATCATCGCATCAATCTGGGTAGCTGCCGCTTCATACTTTTGTTCCCGGATATCATTATTGATACGGATCATTTTCAGATTGAAATCTTTTCCTTCATAGTTGCATAAGGCTTCAATTTCCGCCAATTCGCCGTATGAAGTTTCTTTTGCCAATTTAGCATCAACAGCTTTTTTGCCGAAACGCTGGCAGAAATCTGCATAATTGTCTGATACTTGCTTCAGGTACGGGTTCATGCCATTGATAGTGTTTACATATACTTCCCATACATCCGGATCAGTCAGTTTGGCACCTCCTTTTATTAATTCATCAAAAGCGGCTTGTACGTTATTGCGTGCATAGACTGAATAGTGATAATTGATGTAATCAATCAAGAATGCACGTTCTCTGTTCCCCTTGGTATATTGCTCTTGCAGGTAAAAAGAGCGTTTGGTAGGAATGTTTGCATCTTTTCCTGTCTGAATAAACTGTTCGGGAGTCTGACGGCTGCTGCTGCGATGAACGATTTCTTCGGTGGCAGGATCTATGAATGCATAGGTGGGATAACTGCGTACACCGTATTTCTTGGCTAATGTAATTCCTTCACCTTCTTCAGCATCAATTTTGAGGTTGATGAAAGTTTGGTTATAGTAGTAACCCACTGTAGGCAATGAGAATACGGTTTGTGCCATATTCAGGCAAGGTCCGCACCATTGGGTATAGAAATCAATGAATATCAGTTTATTTTCTGCTTTGGCCTTGGCTACGGCTTCTGCCCAAGTAGTGCCGTGCAGGAAATTGATTCCTGCATTCTGGGCATTTAAGTGAATCGCATAGATACATGCGAAAATGAGTAAGATATATTTTTTCATGTCTTTGAATTTAATATGTTAATAACCAGGGTTTTGTTTACATTCCAGATTAGAACTGATTTCTGACGACGGAATGGCATCGATACGGCGGTCTATGATGCGTTGGTAATAATTGTCTCCTTGTGCTTCCGATTTTTCATATTCTTTTTCCAAAGCTTCTCTTAACGTCTTGTTCAAAGCAAGCAGACGGGTGAAATCGGGTTTCTCTGTGTATCCTGCAAAACGGATCATGGCAAACCATTCATGCCAGTTCTCGAAAGACAATTCCAGCATCCATTCGTTGAATATGGCGGTTTCCAGTTCTTCGTTATTGGCTGGAAGAATTATTTCGGCTCCTGCTCTTTCGCGTAGTTTACGGATCGGTGCGTAGGCTTCGGATATAGAGGCTCCCGAACGATACAAGGCTTCGGCTTTAATCAGATAAAGTTCAGAAACACGGCTGAAGATGACAGGCATGTCATTGGCATCATTCAGCAGCTTCTTTACCGATTTCAGGTTGTAGGCTACCGCAGAACTGCGGCTGTCCATCAGACTGTCTACTTTAGAGAAGATGGCATCGGCGCGAGGATCATCCCCCACCAGTTCCACATACTCATTGGTGGGCCCCCAGTAACCTTGTTTTTTCGTGGGGCTGTTACCGTAACATTGCTGACGGGTTGAAGTGTTGGTGGCATCTTTTTGGTCGAATACACGAGCGAATAGAATCTCTTTGGTTGTTGAAAACTTATCAAAAACGTCACCATAGTTTGCTTCCGGCAATGGAGAATTTGTATCAATTGCATCATTAACTGCTGCTACCGCTTCTGTGTATTTTCCTGCATACAGCAATACTCTTGCCTTTAATGCCTTGGCTGCTTCTTTAGAAGCTTGTGAAAGCTTTTTCCAATCAGGAGCTTTTTCAATAGCTATTTCCAGTTGATCCAGAATATATTGATAAGAATCGGCTACGGAGCTACGCGCCTTTAAAGCATTGGATACGGATGGAGCTTCATTACGCATGACAACTCCGTATTCACTATTCATATCCCAAAATTCGCAGTAACGAACCAGGATATTGAAGTAGGCCAAAGCGCGTAAATAGGCTATTTCACCTAACACTTCGGCTCTACGGTTTCCGGAGAACTCTCCGTCACTCATGCGGTTACAGGCTGTTTCCAGGAAGTTGGCGTTTTTGATTACAGCGTAATCTGCATCCCATTCCGTTGCATCACTGAATGATAGGGTAGGCAACATTCGTTCGGAGTAGTAAACGGCATTACCGGCGCTGACAATTTCTTGACGCCACATGGTCCCGGCTTTGAAGGAACCACTTACTGTAGGAAATATGACATTGAATCCATTTCCAGGCAAGGAGTAATAGATTCCGTTTAAGGCTAACTCTACAGCAGCGGGTGTTGTGATGGCACCGTCTAAATCTGCTTCGAATTCGGGCTTTTGGTCCAAGACATCTACCAACTGGCACGAGGAAACGCCCATTGTAAGTAAAGCTAAGAATATATATTTTTTCATTCGATTATACATTTAAATGATTATAAGTTAATTTTTAAACCAGCCGAGAAAGAGCGGAAACCCGGATAAGTGGAGGTTTCATAGTTACCGCCATAGTTGCTGTTACTGTTTACGGTAGCAGGGTCTGTTCCCGGATAAGAGGTGAGCGTGAACAAATTGGTAGCCGAGACAAATAGTTGTCCTTTTATCACTTTGTTTAAAGGTAAATTATAAGTCAGACGCACTTCCTGCAAACGGAAGAAGGAGGCATTAAACAATTCATGATCGGTTAGTCTAGGTACACCGTCACCTATATACAAGGCCGGGTATTTGGCATTTTTGTTGGTGTCAGACCATCTGTCATTCAATCCATAGTCAATCAAACCGGTTAATTGTCCGGGTAGATTCTGCAATGTTTTGTTATAAATCTTCAAACCACCGATCTGATATCCGAAGTTGGCGAACAGGCTGAATTGTTTATAAGATAAATTGGCAGTCAGACCGCCGAACAGATCCGGATCAGGATTACCGATAATAACACGGTCATTGTAGTTGATGATTCCATCTCCATTTAAATCCTTAATTTCCAAATGTCCCGGTTTTAATGAGTTACCATCGTAATAACTTTGTCCCTTTGATTTAGCATAGGCATTCAATTCATCTATTCTGGCTTGATCTTGTATGATCCCGGCATATTCATAACCATGGAAAGCTCCCATTGGATAGCCTACAGCCAATACTTGGTCGGCATAGCTGCCTTGAACTACTACATCCATAGCTGATTGTGCTCTACCTTCTTCAACCAGTTTGGTGACTTTATTCTTGTTATGTGACATATTCAAGGTCAGGTCCAAGTTCCAGTCTTTAGTAGATAATACACGGCCTACCAGGTTTATTTCAATACCGCGGTTGGTCAATGCTCCGATATTACGGTTCATCTGCATAGAGCCACCGGTTGCACTGGGCGGGAAATCAAATGACCAGATCAAGTCTTTGGTATCTTTGATATAGCCGGAGATAGAACCGGTCAGTCGGTAATCGAACAATGCGAAATCAAGACCTAAATCATATTGGGTCGATTTTTCCCAACGGATGTCGCGGTTACCCACTTGTTTATGTATAATGGCTGACAGATTATTATAACTGGTTGCTTCGTATAAATCACGATTAGAGAAGCTGGTTAAGTTTTGGGTACCGGTAGTACCTACGCTGGCACGTAATTTCAAATCATTAATGAATGTCAGGTTTTTCATGAAGTTTTCCTGAGAGATACGCCACGCAATGGCTCCCGAAGGGAAGAAACCATAACGGTTGTTCGAACCAAACATGGATGAACCATCATAACGTCCTGTAAAAGTGAACAGGTAGCGCTCCATTAATTTATAATTGATACGGGCAAATGAAGAGAACAGACCACTTGCATTATATCCGTTACTCCAAGATGAGATGCTTGCGGCACTTCCTAAATTGGTGTAAATATCATTATCCGGATAAGTCTGGCCATTCATTCTTGTACTACGGCTTATACCACGTTCAAAGGAGATACCGGCTACGGCATCCAAAACATGATTCTTGTTGAACTCATAGTTATAATTCAATGTATTGTCGAATACGGTTTTTGAATATTTATAATGATATTCTGACCCACTGGCTTCATTTCTAGTACTTAGAAAACTTGGACTGAATGAATTGTTTTCAGTAAATTGTAAATTACCCGATAAACTGGAACGGAACCGGAATCCTTTCCAAATATCAACTTCTCCGTATACGGTTCCCATGATGCGGTAAATATTATCATGGTTTTTCTTATAGGTGTTGGCCACCGGGTTGGCTTGACCTGTGGACATATCAAATTCCCCGTTATCATTATATATAGGCATATCAGGACGATAACCTTGTGCGCTGAACAGTGAAGTTCCTGCATTATCCTGATCTGTATAACTCATATTAGCATTGATACCAAAACGGAGGATAGGCAATACATTCATTTCTGTAGACACGCGTGCATTATATCGGCTTAAGTCACCTCCTTTAACCATACCTTGCTGATCGAATATGGATAATGAAATAAGATATTTGGAAACTTTGCTACCTCCACTTACTGTCAAGTCGGCATTGTGGCGGATAGCTGTTTGTTTCACTTCGTCAAACCAATTGGTGTTGGCACTGCCTAATGCGGTGGAATTAGGCTCAAGAATTTCTAGTGCATATTGGTTGGACGGATCATACACCAAGGTTTCTTTAGCAAAGCGGCGTACCGTTTCGCGCCATTCATCACCATACAGGATACGGAAGTTCTTAATTTGAACATCAGTGGTTACATTATAATTGAAGTTGACGGTGGGTTTGGAACCTTCTACTCCTTTTTTGGTGGTAACGATAACTACACCATTTGCGGCGCGAGAACCATAGATAGCAGCCGCAGAAGCATCTTTCAGTACGTCCATAGACTGAATGTCATTGGGCGAAATTGCATCCAGCATACTGGGATCTTCTACAGGAACTCCATCGATAACATACAAGGGTTCATTAGAACCGGTTAATGACGTAGCACCACGCACACGTACACGGACTGTCTCACCCGGAACACCGGTATTCTGTGACACCTGTACACCTGCTGCCAGGTTTTGAAGCATAGAAGTTACATTAGGAGTATTCAATTGGCTCAACTGCTTTAGGCCTACTGAAGCTACAGAGCCGGTCAAATCCTTTACAGAAGAAGTACCATAACCTACTACGACTACTTCGTCCAGATTGGTCACCTCGCTTTCCATTTTTACATTGAAAACGTGTCTGTTGCCAATTTTTTCCTTAACTGTCTGCATACCGATAAAGCTGATCATCAGTTCGTCGTTTTTAGTGTTTTCAGGATAAGACAGCATGAATTGTCCATCCATATTGGCTACTGTACCGAACGTGGTGCCTTGGATAACAATAGAGGCTCCGATGACCGGTTCGCCCATATCATCTTTGATCACTCCGGTAATTGTTCTGCGCTTGGCATTTCTGTCAATCGGTAATATGAGTACATAATTGTTCTCTACTAATTCATAGCGCATACCTGCCTGGCTACAAATCACGGAAAGTGCTTGTTCCAGAGGTTCTTTGTTTAATGTAAGTTTCAAAGGTACATTGTTCAATGTTGCATCTTCGTACATGATATGAATGCCTGTTTGCTTTTTAACCATGTTAAGAGCCTCTTTTACACTGATGTTTTCACTTTTGATAGTGACAGTCTTGTCGGCTAGTACGTTTGCAAACATTGCGTTGAATGTGCAGAATATGCACATTAACATTACTAATAGCCTCATTTTTGGAGGTTTAGCTACTAAACGATTCCAAAGTTCGTCTTCTTTCATAAAACTCAAATAACTCATTTAATTTAGAATATTCCTGTTATACAGGGTTTGATTATTGTTTTTTTACAAATATAGTTTCTCCTTTTCTCTCAAACTTGACATCGGATACGCGATGAATAATATCTAATGCAAAATCCAAAGGCTTGTTACGGAAAATGATTCCGGTAAACTTCATGGTTTCCAATTCCTTGGATGCTATTTGAATATCTACATTATAGCATCGTGACAGTCGGGCTGTCAGCAAAGGGAATGGCATTGCGTCAAATTCCATAGCACCATCTGTCCATGAAGTATAGAATTCTGTATCTACTTTGCTAACTTTTGATTGTGCAGAAGAGTAATGTTCACCTGGCAGCAGGTAGTATTCACCTGAAGGAGCAGTTACTTTTAGTTTACCTTCAATCAGAGTCACAGATAATTCTTCATCGGGATAAGCCGAGATATTGAAAGTTGTTCCTAATACATAAATAGCATGGTCGTGTGCTTTTATTATGAAAGGACGGGCTGCATCGTGGGTTACCTCAAACATAGCCTCTCCTTCTAAGGTGATTTCACGGGTATCTCCAAACTGAACCGGAAAATCGATATGGGAGTCCGCATTCATTTTTACTTTTGTACCATCAGCCAATACTATTGCATATTCCGAACCTTTTGGCACTATGATCTTATTTTGTAATAGTTCGGTATCCAGTTCTGTTTTATGGGGGTAATCACTTTCTTGAGGGAATATGATTTCTCCATTGTTAATATAACTTCCGTTGATTTCCCGTTGGTTTTCATAGAGGGGAATTACAGATTGGTTTGCTTGTACCCAGGTGGCTTTAGGAGTTTGGGTGTTCTGGGGAAGAGATGATTGCTCGCTTTGGGTAATGGCAGGCGTCAGATTCCGGTTATTAAAATATAAAATGGAAGCAATCCCTATGATAACAGCTATCGCAGCGGCAGATGAATAAATCGCAACCCGATAGCGGATAGAGTGGGGCTGCTTGCAACGTTTTTGAATAGCTTCCCATGAAGCTTCTTTATCAAACTGTTGTAATAAGTTAAGTTGGTTATTGACATGGCGGAGTGAAAGTAACTTCACAAAAATTTCTTTATGTGAAGCGTCTTCTTCAATCCATTGTTTTAATTCTTTAAATTCCTGTTCATTGAGTTGGTGGGACAGGTATTTTTGAATTAAGGTTTCTGTTTTACTCTTTTGCATAATTGTTGTACTGTTTAACACTAAGTATCACAAATACGCAAAACGGGTGACAAAAATCTGAAGAAAATTATAAATTAAATAAGATTAGGATTTCTATCATATTGAAACGACGCAACATTTTTAATGCGCGTGATAAATGAGTTTTTACTGTATTTACGGAAATATGGAGTTCTTCGGCTACTTCTTTGTACTTTTTGTCTTCCAGAACAATCTTGACTAAAACATTGTATTCCTGTTCCGGCAGTTTTTTTAATTCGGCCAGCAACTGGCTTCTTTTTTGCAACAGTTCTTCTTCATCATAAAAGTCATCGATGGGAGAATAAGATTCTTCCTCCAGCTCGTCTAAGGAGAAATAGCGTTCCCGTTGTACTTTGGTCAGTGAGGAAAAACGGACGGCATTGAACAACCAAGCATGTAGGTTGGAGGAAATGGCAGTATGCGAGTTCTTGTCCCAGAAACTGACAAATAGATTCTGCACGATATCTTCTGAAGTTTCCGTAGAGCCTGTGAACTGTACAGAGTAAAGGCATAAGGGAAGGTAATAAGTATCATAAAGCAGACGAAAGGCTTCTTCTTTGTTTTCAGTAAAGAGGGCTAATATCCTTTCGTCTACTTCATCATATTTATTGTATTTTCTTGCATTATTGTCCATAGATGCCTTTTATGGCACAAAATTAGGAATTTAACCGGCAAAATGTGCGATTTACATCAAATAAAAATGCAAAAAGTACAATGTATATAGAATATCTTCTTTATTTTTCAATTCTGAACCAGTCAGCGTCCGTCCATCCTCCGTCATTGGTTACAATAGCGGGGCGCGTACAGAAGATACCTACCTTGGCTCCTATCCATTTACCTTCTTTTACTTGGAAAGTTTCTCCTAATGGCTGGAATTTCTTGCCGTCCGTACTGTAACTGAGGTTACATTTCACTAACAGGTCGTGACCGCCTTCACTGGCTTTAATCTTGTCTCCTTTTGCGGAAAATTTAGCGCGAAGATAGATTGTGCCGTCTTTTAAGGGAACGGAAGCATTTACTTTTTCAGTACCCCCTCGATCGGCTTTCAGGCATTCCACTTGTGACAGGACGAGTCCGTTGTCTGTGTTTTCAACAACTAATCCGGCATAATCCATTCCCATTACAACCAGTCCCGTACGTTCACCTTTATATTTTTCTGTCGGCTTGAAAGTAAGCTTGGTGGTGGCAGTAAAATTGGGAGCCGGGGTTTTTTGTAGCATCAGATTAGAAACATCCCATAAACTCTTATAATCTTCGGGAACCGGGTAGGAGTATAGACGTACAAATCCTTCTCCTCCGTTGAAATAAGCCCATTTTTCATTGATGTTAGCCTGCCATTGCCATTGAGGAGACAATGTATAACCATCAAACTCGTCACTTTCCTGCGGAGTACAAATAGGATAGTTCTTACCTACATTAGGCTTTTTATAAGTCAGAACAGGTTCGCCACAGCCGTCTCCGTCTTTATCAATACCTATGACGGGCCAATCATCAACCCATTTCATAGGTTGCAGGTGAACCAGGCGTCCGTAAGCACCTACGTCCTGGAAGTGCATGAACCAGTCTTCTCCTGTAGGGGTGTCTACCCAACCGCCTTGATGAGGCCCGTTGACGGGAGAGTTGCCTTGCGCTAATACTGTTTTCCATTCGTATGGACCGTATACGTTTTTTGAGCGAAGTACGACTTGCCATCCTGTAGGAACGCCGCCTGCCGGATGGAAGATGTAATAGTATCCATTACGTTTATAGAATTTGGGCCCTTCACAAGTCTGATGTGCTTCATGACCATCGAAAATGATACGGGATTGTGTGATAGCTTTACTTGCATCAGCACTTAGCTCACAAATTGTAATTACACTTTTCAGTCCGGCCCGGCTTCCTGCATAAGCGTGAACCAGATATACACGACCGTCATCATCCCATAATGGGGTCGTGTCGATGATGCCCTTTCCGGCTTTCACCAAAACTGGCTCGCTCCAGGGACCTTTCGGATCTTTGGCTTTCACCATGAATACTCCTTGGTCCGGGTCACCCCAGAATATATAGAATTCACCGTTATGGTGGCGGATACTGGGTGCCCATACACTGTTGCCATGTTCAGGACGGACATCGGTAACA
>OGLV01000774.1_pt1 | contig 9598 bp, 7 predicted proteins | sample 1572851 | NCBI WGS metagenome assembly OGLV01 (sample SAMEA2582005, study PRJEB24529) | metagenome | biome: Human gut stool | place: China | collected 2011
GCGGCGGGCGTCATACACAATGTGTCTGACCACCGGCTCAATGGCAATGGTCACGCCGTACTGCTCGGCGCAGCGCACAACCGGCTTGAAGTTCTTGATAAAGGTAGCAAGGGCGGCATCGCTGCGGCACTCCGGGCAGAACTTGTACTCCGCGTTGGGTGCACCGGTCTCGGTGCCCACCATGCCGCAGCCCAGCAGGCTGGCAAAGCGGATATGCGCATAGTACTTTTCCTGAATGGCGTGCAGGGCAGACGCATCCGGGTGCGCCAGATTCAGGTAGTTGCCCAGCACCGCAATGTCCAGCTCATTTTTTGCAAACAGACGGCGCAGATAGGCCGCGTAGCCGGGGGTAAGGGCAGAAGGGGTGTTGGGCACCTCCTTCAGGGATTTGCTCAGTGCCAGATGCACGCAGGAAAAGCCCTTCTGGCGTACCAGCGGCAGCACCTGTTCAATGGGCAGCTTTTCTGCGTCGTGCAGACGTAGACCGAATTGGATCATGCTTGGTTCCTCCTTTGATATGGGTGCGTTTTTACCATTATACACCAAAACTGTCTGCGGGGGAACACCTTAAACGCCTTTTAGCGCTGCTGATCGTTGCCCCGGGCAGTACCTGACAACGCGAGTGACGCAGAAGTGTGTTAAAAAGTGTGATATAAAGAAGATAAAATACGGATTTGTTAGCTTGTTTGTTGGATTATGACATAATTTCGGGCATTTCACAACACATATAAAAGCAAAAATCCCACGATACACGCCGCTATTCTAGCGGTATATCGCAGGATTTTTCTTGGAGCTGGTGACAGGAGTTGAACCTGCAACCCACTGATTACAAATCAGTTGCGCTGCCATTGCGCCACACCAGCAAAGGTTGCTAAAATAGTATAACACAGGCACGGCAATTTGGCAAGGATTGTTTTTTTGCAGGGGATAATAATGCCGGAAAACAGACGAAGATGATAGAAAATAATACACAAGTATAAAAATATACTACAAATTTAAACAATTTTGCATTGCAAATTTTTTGACGATGTGCTATGCTGAGACGTAGAGGAACACCGCCGGAAAGGCGGCTGCAAACAGATTTGGAGGATTTGTATTATGGCTGACCGCATTGTTTTGAATCCTATCTCTTACCATGGCCATGGCGCAATCGAGAACATTGTTCCCGAACTGACCGCCCGCGGCTATAAAAAGGCTTTTGTCTGCTCTGACCCCGACCTGATCAAGTTCGGCGTCACCAAGAAGGTCACCGACCTGCTGGATGCCGCAAACTTTGCCTACGCTGTTTACAGCGAGATCAAGCCCAACCCCACCATCGCCAACGTACAGGACGGCGTGGCTGCCTTCAAGGCTGCCGAGGCTGACTGCATCGTGACCATTGGCGGCGGCTCCTCCATGGATACCGCAAAGGCCATCGGTATCATCATCAATAACCCCGAGTTTGCGGACGTCCGCTCTCTGGAAGGCGTTGCCCCCAACAAGAAGCACGCGGTGTTCACCATCGCAGTGCCCACCACCGCCGGTACTGCTGCCGAGGTCACCATCAACTACGTCATTACCGATGTGGAGAAAAAGCGCAAGTTCGTCTGCGTGGATACCAACGATATCCCCGAGATCGCTGTGGTTGACCCCGATATGATGTCCTCCATGCCCAAGGGTCTGACCGCCGCCACCGGTATGGATGCGCTGACCCACGCCATCGAGGGCTACATCACCAAGGGCCACTGTGTCATCTCCGATATGTTCCATCTGGAAGCCATCAAGCTCATCAGCCAGAGCCTGCGCGGCGCTGTGCAGAACACCCCGGAGGGCCGCGAGGGCATGGCTCTGGGCCAGTACATCGCCGGTATGGGCTTCTCCAACGTGGGTCTGGGCATTGTCCACTCCATGGCACACGGCCTGTCTGCCCTGTATGACACCCCCCACGGTGTGGCCTGCGCCATCCTGCTGCCGGTGGGTCTGGAGTACAACAAGAGCGTTGCCGGCGAACGCTACCGCGCCGTGGGTAAGGCCATGGGCGTTATGGGCATTGACGAGATGAACGATGTGGAAGCCGCTGATGCTACCATCGCTGCCGTCAAGCAGCTGTCTGCTGACGTTGGCATCCCCACTAACCTGAATGGCATCCTGAAGGAAGAGGACATCCAGTTCCTCGCTGAGTCTGCTTATGCAGATGCCTGCCGCCCCGGTAACCCCCGCGACACCAGCGTGGAGGAGATTGTGGAGCTGTACAAGAGTCAGCTGTAAGCTGTAAAAAATGACCCTGAGAGCCGCTGCACCGTGTTTGTGCAGCGGCTTTTTTAGCGGAATGATGCGTTCGTAAAATGAAATCCCGCGCCAATTGTAACATTTTTCCGCTGTCCTCTTGTATAAACCGGCGCAAGCGAGTACAATCAGAGCATAAAATTTGAAGGCGAGGAAAGCGCGATGACACTGAATTTCTACACGCTGGGCGTGCTGTATCTGGTCTATTCCTTCCTTGGGTGGGTAGGGGAGACCGTGGTGGCTACCTTCCGGGGCAAGCGGTTTGCAAACCGCGGCATGGCGGCGGGGCCGTTCTGCTTTGTGTATGGCACAACGGCCATCCTGATGGCAGTGGGCTTTGCAGATATGCGCACAAAGCCCGTGATGTTGTTTGTGGCCTGTATGCTCACGGCTACCGTGGTGGAGTGGCTCACGGCAAAGCTGCTGGAGCGGCTGCACAACCGCAAATGGTGGGATTACTCCGATAAAAAGTTCAACCTGAACGGCTACGTCTGCCTGCAATACTCGGTGCTGTGGGGCGCGCTGGGCATGGTGACTGTGCTTTGGGGCAACGGGCTGCTGTTGCGTCTGTGCGCCCTTGTGCCGGACTGGCTGCTGCATCCGCTGGTGTGGGCGGCGCTGGGCATCGCGGCGCTGGACCAGCTGGGCTCGGCGGTGCTGGTGGGGCGGTACGCAGCGCAGCACCCGGTGCTGGAACAGCTGAACCAGAAGCTGGAAGAGCGCTCCGATACCCTGCGCCGCCGCATTGCCGTGTATGTGGAAAAGCGCATCCAGCGCGCCTACCCGGAGGCCGCCCGGCAGCAGCCCACGGCGGTGCAGAAGGGGAAAGCCGACTTCCTCAGCGCGGCAGACCTGCTGTGGCTGTTCGTCATCGGGGCGTTTCTGGGCGACATGGTGGAGACCGTGTTCTGCCGCCTGACCGCTGGGGTATGGATGAGCCGCTCCAGTCTGGTGTGGGGGCCTTTCAGCGTGGTGTGGGGTCTGGCGCTGGCTATGGCTACCGTGCTGCTGCGGCAGAATCAGGAAAAAAGCGACCGCTATCTCTTTGCCTTCGGCACGGTGCTGGGCGGCGTATATGAATATGTGTGCAGCGCCGTTACCGAGCTGCTGTTCGGCACCGTGTTCTGGGATTACAGCAAGTTCAAGTTCAATCTGGGCGGGCGCATCAACCTGCTGTACTGCTTTTTCTGGGGCATTGCGGCGGTGCTATGGATGCGCTACGGCTATCCGCTGGTGCTGAAGCTAATGAAAAAGGTGCGCAGCCATATCCGTCCGTGGATGACAGCAATGCTGGCGGTGTTCATGGCGGTGAATATGCTTACCAGCGCGCTGGCATTGGCGCGGTACGATGCCCGCACCAGCGGCGAAGCGCCCAACGGACAGCTGGAAGTGTTCCTTGATGAGCATTTCGACAACGCCCGCATGGAGCGCATTTACCCCAACGCCAAAAAAGTGATCAAGGCAGAATAAATCCCATATTTCCCCTTGCGCTTTTGCCGGAAAACAGGTATAATATTCTCTGGATAAAAGGGAGTAAGGGGCGTACCTTGGTTGAAAAACCGGTGCGCTGTGCTGTAGCGACAGTCCCGGCAGAAATGCCCGATGCAGTACCGGATGCTTGAGACTTTTATCACATTTTCCCATTTTGGGCAGGATGTGATAAGGGTCTTTTTTTGTGCCTCTGCCGCCATCATTTAAAAAAGGAGAGATATTATGCTGATCCCTGTTCTGTTGTTTATCGTGGGTCTGCTGTGCCTGATCAAGGGCGGCGACTGGTTTGTGGACGGTGCCACCGGCATCGCCCGCCGCTTCCATGTGCCGGAGCTGCTCATTGGTGCCACGGTGGTGTCCATCGGTACCACCCTGCCGGAGGTCATGGTGTCCACCATGTCCGCCGTGTCCGGCCATGGGGAGATCGCCTACGGCAACGCCATCGGCTCGGTCATCTGCAACTCTGCCCTGATCGCCGCCATCACCATCGCCGTCCGTCCGGGCAAGGTAGACCCCAAGACCCTGCGGGTGCCGGTAGCCTTCTTCTTTGCAGCAGCCGCCATCTACTGCGTGGCTGCTTACGCCATGGGCGAGTTCACCCGCCCGCTGGGCTTTGTGATGCTGGCCATGTTCGTGGCTTACATGGTGGCAAACGTATTGCAGATGAAAAAAGCCCCTGCCGCCGCCGAAGCGGAGGCCGAGGCCGAAAATGCCGGGGAAGAGATGTCCCTTACCAAAACGCTGGTGCTGCTGGTGCTGGGCGCTGTGCTGATCGCACTGGGCGCAAACCTGCTGGTGGATAACGGCACCCTCATCGCACAGGCACTGGGCGTGCCGGAGTCGGTCATCGCGCTGACCTTTGTGGCGCTGGGCACCTCTCTGCCGGAGCTGGTCACCGCCATCACCTCGCTGGCCAAGGGTCACGGTGCGCTGTCGCTGGGCAATGTCATCGGTGCAAACGTGTTTAATCTGGTGCTGGTCAGCGGCGTGTCCGTCACGCTGGCACCCTTCACCGTGCCGCAGAGTTCCACCCTGTTCGGCATCAATTCCAGCCTTGTACTGGAGATCCCGGTCATGCTGGCTGTCATGATGATCATGACCCTTCCCGCGCTGAAGCGCGGCAGGCTGTCCCGTGCACAGGGCATTATTCTGCTGTGCATCTATGCTGCCTTCTGCGCCATCCAGTTTACCATGTGATATTCCCGGAGATACTTCCTTGCCCCCGGCCTGCTCTGTCAGGCCGGGGGCTTTGGTTATTGTACCCTGCGGGACGGCTTTTTGTTTTACGGCTGGGTGAGCACCTCCGGGTCACCGGGCTTATAGATATGAGTCTTGGCCAGACGGCGCATGGTGTCCTCGTGGTTGCGGCTGGCGTAGGCGGTGTACAGAATATCCATCACGTTCAGCTGGGAAAGGCGGGAGGACATGGCACCGTTGCGGAACAGGCTCTCGTTGGCGGCGACATACAGCACATGGTCGGCCAGCTGTGCCACCTCGGAGGGGTAGTAGCGGGTCACCGCGATGACCGGTGCGCCGCCCGCCTTCATCTCCTTGATGCACTGGATCATCTCCATGGTCTGCCCGGAGTAGGAGAACACGATGCCCACATCCTGCGCGGTGGCGTTGCGCGCCTGCAAAAGCTGCGAGTGGGAGTCCTCGTTGACCACGCAGGGCTTGTCCAACCGCAGGAATTTTAGGTAGGTGTCTTTTGCCACGCACAGCGAGGAACCAATGCCGAACAACAGTACCGTGCGGCCGGTTGCGATCAGCTCCACGCACTGCTCCAGCTCGTCCAGCAAAAGCAGCCGCTGGGTGTCCAGCAGGCTCTGGATGTTCTTGTGGGTCACCTTGTCCACGATCTCCTGCAGGCTGTCCTGCGGGGTGATGTCCTTTTCCCGGTGGCTGCCGTTCTCGCCAAGGGTGGCAAGCTCCAGCGTCAGGGCGTGGCGCAGTTCTTTGTAGCCCTGAAAGCCGATGACCCGGCAGATGCGCACCACGCTGGAAGGGGAGGAGAAGGAGCGCCGCGCCAGATCCCGGATGGTAAGGGTGGTGGTCTCGTCCGGGTTTTCCAGAATGAACTGCGCGATCTGCCGCTCGGTGCTGCTGAGGGAGGGCTGCACCTCCCGCAGGCGTAAAAGAACGTTCTGCATATAGATACCTCTGTTGTATTTCAGGATGGATTGAACAAGCTGCACAAAAAAGTCGTACTTGTAAGCAAAAATTTCAAAAATAATGCTTGCATAAAACATTGTACCACAAAATAGTCTTTTTGTGGACATTTTGTTTGAAAAAGTTTATACTTTAGTCACAATCACGCCGCAAGGGGTGCGGCGGAAACTGGAGGTGCAGGATATGGGTTTGAATCTGAGTGGGATGACCACCGAGACCCGCAACCCGCGCACGATGCAGCTGGACCAGATGTCCCCGCTGGAGATCGTGACTGTCATGAACGAGGAGGACGCCCGGGTACCGCTGGCCATTGCCAAGTGCCTGCCGCAGATCGCGCAGGCGGTGACATGGGCGGCAGAATCCTTTGAAAAAGGCGGACGGCTGTTCTATATGGGCGCCGGTACCTCCGGCCGCTTAGGCGTGTTGGATGCCGCCGAGTGCCCGCCCACCTTCGGTGTGCCGAAGGAGATGGTGGTAGGGCTCATCGCCGGCGGCGAAAAAGCCTTTATCGAGGCTGTGGAGGGCGCAGAGGACAGCCGGGAGCTGGCTGTTGAGGATCTGAAAGCCCACGGCCTGACCGCAAACGACCTTGTGGTGGGCATTGCCGCTTCCGGCCGCACGCCCTATGTGCTGGGCGGTCTGGACTACGCCAAGAGCGTGGGCTGCCACACTGCCGCCATTGCCTGCAATATCGGCAGCGCCATCGGCAAGGCCGCAGAGCTTGCCATTGAGGTGAATTGCGGCCCCGAGGTATTGACCGGTTCCACCCGGCTCAAGTCCGGCACAGCACAGAAGCTGATTTTGAACATGATCTCCACCGGCTCTATGGTGCGCACCGGCAAGGCCTACCAGAACCTGATGGTGGACGTGCAGCAGACCAACGAAAAGCTGCACACCCGCGCCGAGAATATCGTCATTGACGCCACCGGCGTGGAGCGAGAGAAAGCCCGCGCCGCCATTGACGCAGCGGGCGGCAGCGTAAAGACTGCCATCACCATGCTGCTGGCAGACTGCGATGCCGCAGAAGCCGCCCGGCGGCTGGAAAAGGCCCGCGGCCATGTGCGGGAGGCCATCCGGCTGGAAGTGCTGTAAGATATCTCTAAGTTCCTTAGCGGCAAAGGCCGCATCGGATATACACCTGTTTTAAAGGAGGACCCACTTATGACGAATGAAGAACTGGTCCGCGCGGCGCTGGAGAAGGTCGGCGGAAAGAGCAACGTTCTCACCGCAACCAACTGCATGACCCGTCTGCGGGTGCGCGTTAAAGATGACGCCAAGATCGACGACGAGGGCCTGAAGGCCATCGAGGGCGTGATGGGCATCGTGCATGACCGTACCGGCTATGTGGAGATCGTGGTCGGCCCCGGCAAGTGCCGCAAGTGCGCAGATATCTGCCGCGACATGGGCATCCCGGCGGACGCCGCCGCTTCCACCGCCAACGACTGGCAGACCAACAAGGCCGCAGTCAAGGCCGGCCAGAAGCAGAGCAAGGTCAAGGAGCTGTTCAAGACCTTCGGCGATATCTTTATCCCCCTGATCCCGGGCGTTGTGGCTTCCGGTCTGTGCGCCGGCATCAACTCCCTGATCGGTCAGGTGGTGCCGAACTACGCCGACATCCCCGCACTGGCCCTTATCAGCACCCTGCTGGGTCTGATGAACACCTGCTTCCTTGGCTACCTGACCGCATGGGTCGGCTACCGCGCAGCCGAAAAGTTCGGCGGCACCCCCATTCTGGGCGGTATGCTGGGCATGATCACCGGTCTGGAGGGCATCAACAAGATCTCTTCCATTCTGGGTCTCTTCAACGAGGCTGTGCCGCTGGATTCCATCCTGCGTGCAGGCCGCGGCGGCGTGCTGGCCGTTGTGCTGGGCGCATGGTGCCTTGTCAAGATCGAGCGCTGGGTGCGTAAGTGGATGCCCGAATCTCTGGACATCGTGTTCACCCCGCTGATCACCATGATCCTGTGCCTCGTGCCCTATATCCTGATCATCATGCCCGCTACCGGCTATGTTTCCACCGCGCTGTGCTGGGTGGTTGAAAAGCTGTGCATGAGCGATATCCTGATCGTGCGCATCATTGCCGGTTATATTTCCACCGCTCTGTTCCTGCCCATGGTCGCTATGGGCATGCACCATGGTCTGGTTGCTCTGTACTCCGTGCAGCTGGAGAGCTTTGGCTACGTTACCCTGTACCCCGCTCTGGCTATGGCCGGTGCAGGTCAGGTTGGCGCTGCTGTCGCTATCTACTTCAAGGCTAAGAAGTGCGGCAACACCCGCCTGAAGAACGTTATCACCGGCGCACTGCCCGCAGGTCTGCTGGGCATCGGCGAGCCGCTGATCTACGGTGTCACCCTGCCTATGGGCAAGCCCTTCATCAGCGCCGGTCTGGGTGCCGGCTTCGGCGGTGCCTTCGTTATGGCCATGCAGGTGGCTGCTACCGCTTGGGGCCCCTCCGGTCTGCTGGCTCTGTTCGTCATGACCGCCGGCCCTCACGGTGTGGCTGCTTCCGTTGGCTGCTACGCAGTGGGTCTGGTCATCTGCTACATCATGGGCTTTATCGTGACCAACGCAATGGTCTCTGTTGAGGACGTTGCCAATGCTTAAAACACTCGGACGGTCAGTGTATCTGACGCAGTTTGAGGAACAGCGTGCGTCGCTTTCCGCTTTTGCGGCAGGCGGCGCGCCTGTTTTTATCTCACTGCATATCAGCGAAGAATTTGATGCCGCTTACTGCGCCCGCGTGCAGGAAATGTGCGATTTTCTCTCCGCGCAGGGCTGGCGCATTCTGGCAGATGTGTCGGAAAAGACCATCCGGCAGTTCGGCTGTGCCGACCTGACCGCGCTGGCAAAGCGGCTGCACCTGTGGGGTCTGCGGCTGGACTACGGCTTCTCGCTGGAGGAGATGTGTGCCCTTGCGCAGCAGCTGCCCGTTGCCGTCAATGCCTCCACCACCACCCCGGAGGTGGCACGGCAGCTGGCGGCGGGCGGTGGCACGGTCATCGCCATGCACAACTTCTACCCCCGCCCGGAGACCGGCCTTGACCCGGAATTTCTGCGCGAGAGCACCGCAGCTTTGCAGGCGGAGGGCTTGCAGGTGTACGGCTTTATCCCCGGCGACGCCCTGCTGCGCGGCCCCTTGTATCAGGGTCTGCCCACGCTGGAAGCCCACCGCACCGCTGCCCCCTCGGCGGCCTTTGCGGACTTGGCGCTGAACTATGGGCTGGACGGCATTTTTGCGGGCGACCCGGAGGTCAGCGCCCGGGAGCAGGAGTATATCCGGCACTTCTGCACCACCGGCGAGCTCTGCCTGCCGGTCGTCCTGCGCCCCGGCTATGAGACCCTGTACGACCGCACCTTTACCTGCCGCCCGGACTCGCCCAAGGGGCTTGTGCGGTATCAGGAATCCCGGCTCTACTCCTGCTTTGGCAGCACTGTGCAGCCGGACAACTGCGCAGAGCGCCGCCGCCGCTGCGTGACCATGGATAACATTGGCTACGGTCGCTACTCCGGCGAGATCCAGCTTGTGCGCGCTGACCTGCCCGCAGACGAAAAGGTAAACGTCATCGGCGAGGTGCCCGCAGAATACGACCTGCTGCTGGACTGCATTAAGCGCGGAAAGACCTTCCGCATGGTAAAAACATCATAAAAACAAGCACCGGAGCGTCCGCAGACG
>OGLV01000792.1_pt1 | contig 9338 bp, 5 predicted proteins | sample 1572851 | NCBI WGS metagenome assembly OGLV01 (sample SAMEA2582005, study PRJEB24529) | metagenome | biome: Human gut stool | place: China | collected 2011
TATAAAGGGATTCACATAGTCTACAGGAGAAAAACTTTTCTCCGCAGCCGGAGACACAGCCAGCAGAACAAAGGCAAATACGCCGGAAAGGAATGCTCGTTTCATGGTTCTCAAAAGTTTATGTACATCAGATGATGCTTGTACGTTTGGTAAATTCTATAATTTCGGGAATATAGCCGAATGCCAGTCCGGTTACGGTATCGGCACAGCCATAGTATATGGCAATCCTGCCCGTTTCATTGTCGTGCAAAGCGGCGCACGGGAAACATACATTAGGAACATCGCCCATACATTCGTACGGTTCGCGCGGAGCAAGCAGATAAGGCCCTGAGCGGAACTTTACCTTCCACGGTTCGTCCAAATCGAGCAGAGCAGAACCGAAACTGTAAACATAACCGTTGCAGGAATGCAGCACACCGTGATAAATCAGCAGCCAGCCCTCGGGAGTCTCGACAGGGATAGGACCTGCACCGATTTTGGTGCATTGCCATGCACTTACCTCAAAAGCGGCAGGTGACATCACATGGCGGTGGCGTCCCCAAAGCTCCATATCGGGCGACTCACTGTAGAAAATATCTCCAAAGGGAGTATGCCCATTGTCGCTCGGACGGCTCAACATGGCAAAACGACCGTTTATCTTGCGCGGGAAAAGTACTCCGTTACGGTTGAAGGGAATAAAAGCGTTTTCCAACTGGTGGAACGTCTCGAAATCATCCGTCCACGCAATGCCGATCGTCGGCCCGTGGTAGCCGTTGCACCACGTAACGTAGTATTTGTCGCCGATCTTCGCAACGCGAGGATCGTAGCCGTAGACCCACTGGCCGATCTCGGCGTCCGCACCCTCCAGCCGGAAGTCGGACTCCTCGATCTCCCACCGAAGGCCGTCGACCGAGAAGCCCACGTGGATGCGCATCCGGCGGTTCGTGTCGTCGCACCGGAAAACGCCCGCATAGTTATATTTTCCTTTTTTGAAGGGAACGACCGCCGAGTTGAAGATCGAATTCGACGTCGAAAGCGCGTCGCGCGGGATGATCGGATTGGCCGAATAGCGCCACATCACTTCTTTGGAGCCTGCGGGACGATCCTCCCACGGCATATCGGGCTGATTCGAGCCCGCAATTTTCAGTGTATCCATATAAATTATTTGTCGTTTGGTTTGTCGTCATAGGTAAAGGGAACCAGCCGGGTGATCACAAAAGCCGGAATGGTGGCGAGCATCACCGCGAGGAAGAAGATCCGGTAGCTCATCAGATCGCTCAAAAAGCCCGAAGCCATGCCCGTGAGCATCACCGAGAGGTTCATGATACCCGAAGCGAAAGCGTAGTGCGCCATCTGGTGACGCCCCGGGGCAACCTGCTGCATCATAAACAGCGTAAGGCCCACGAATCCGAACCCGTAGCCGAAGTATTCCAGCACGATGCCCCCGCCCACGATCCACATCGACTGAGGCTGCAGCCATGCCAGCAGCGCATAGACCGCGAACGGGATATTAAAGATACAGCATAATATGAAAAGAGTGCGTCGCAGGCCCCGGTGTGCGATATAGTAGCCCGCCAGCAGCGAACCCAAAAGAAAAGCCCCGGCACCGAATGTCCCGTAGTAAAGGCCGATCTGCTGGTTCGTGAGGCCCAGACCGCCCGAAGCCGTATCGGCTTTGAGGAACAACGGCACGATCTTCATCACGAAGCCCTCGCCCAGACGATAGAGGATGATGAATCCGAGGTAGTACCAGATATGCTTTTTCTGGAAGAAGGCCCCGACGACCTCTTTCAGGCCCGAAAGGCCATCCCGCAGCGAATGCCGTTCGGCAGCGCCGCCCCCGGCGGGAAGCGCCCGGACATGGTAGACGCCCAGCAGGACGAGCAGGCCGCAAAAAATGGCAAGCACCACCGTCCACGAACGTACGTAGGCGTCGAATGTTGCTGCACCCACGGCGCTGAAGCCTTCGTAGAGAAAACCTGCGAACCACACCAGGCCGCCCGTGGCGACCAGTTTCGCAAGGTTGTAGAACGCACCCTGCCAGCCGATATACTTCGCCTGATCCTGCGTCGTGAGTTCCGACATGTAGACGCCGTCGGCCGCGATGTCGTGCGTGGCGCCGCTGAACGCAACGACGGCAAAGACGGCGATCGTAACGGCGAAGAACGACGGTAGGTGAAGCGACAGAGCAGCAAGGCCGAACAATATGCCGCTTAGGAGCTGCGTCGTGACGACGAAGAATTTTTTGGTACGGAAAATTTCCAAGAAGGGGCTCCACAGGAATTTGATCGTCCACGGCCACATGATAAGCGATGTCCAGAACGCGATTTGTGCGTCCGAGATCCCCAGATCCTTGAACAGAACCGCAGAGACCATGTTCAGAACCACAAACGGAAGGCCCATCGCAAAGTACAAACTCGGAACCCAACGGAGAGGAGAAAGCGATTGTCGGGAGTTTTGAGTAAGTTGATTCATTTTGTATACTATATATTAGATCCGACAAAACAATGCCATCTAATATATAGTTCCACAACTCAATAAGATTCCCTCTCCTAAAGCTCTTTTTTTGATTTTTTCTTAAAATTAGAAACGAGAAAAATTTGACCCAAGAACAGATCAGCCGATTATATTTCAGAATATACTATCAATAGCAATAAGAGCAAATAATCCTTCAAAGACAAGCGTAATTTCATTGCCGCCTGTTGTAATTCCCTATCTACTTTTTTGAGGTTGATGCATAGCATGTCAGCAATCTCTTTGTAACTTTTTCCCTCCAGTTTATGAGCTATGAATACCTGTTTGGTCAATTCCGGCATTTGTTCCAGTTGTTTGCGGCATATCTCGATGATTTCCCGCTGGAATAATTCGTTCGGATTGCAACTTTCGATCGTGCGGGTATAAAAATCCATCACTCCGCGCTCCTTCATCAGGATTTTCTCATACACGGCTTTCCCCGTATATCTATCCCGACGATATTTCAGACAGCGTTTTTTTACGACACCGAAAAGATAGGCCTCTATGCTCGTAAACTGTACAGTTTCCCGGTTCTCCCAAATTGTCATGAAACTGTCATGGACAATATCTTCTGCCGTATTTGCATCATGTACAAGGCTATATGCCACAGCATATAGTTTTCGCTGGTATAGGCGAAATAACTTGTCGAACGACTGCTGGGTCAGTATGATAGTATCCGGTTTCATTCCAAGAACAAAGATAAGAAAAAATTAAAAAGATTATAATGCAAAAAAAATATTTACCCATATAATTGACCTGCAACAGGTTAATTTAATAAAAAAAATTATTTGCAAAAAAACGCATTTTAGAGGAGGGAATCTTATTGAGTTGTGGAACTATATAAATAGATGCGATATTATGACAGAATGGAAAAAAAGGTTACAGATGCAATGTTATTCCGTTTCTTCGCAGAGCAAACGACTTTGGAAGAAACCGATATGATTTCGGCTTGGCTGAACGAAGATCCGGAAAAGAATCAGAAAGTTCTCGATAAAGCATATAATTTGTATGTATTGGGCATAATGTGTGCACCTAATCCGGAGGCGGGTATAAATAATTCACGCTCTTTCCTACGTTTCGGATGGCCGAAAGTGCTGCGTTATGCCGGAGTTGCTGCCGCCATTTTACTGCTCGGAATTGCTGTCGACCATGTGCTTTTGAGTCAACGCATGAACCGGTGGTTACAACAGCAAACGACTGTCGAGGTTCCGGCAGGGCAGCATATTCGCCTAACGTTGGGGGATGGCTCCATCGTGGAACTTAATGCGCAGAGCCGCATCGTTTATCCTGCGATTTTCCCAAAAGGGGAGCGGCGTGTCCAGTTGAGTGGAGAGGCCATATTCAATGTCGCCCATAACTCTGAATGCCCGTTCATCGTGGAAACTTTTGCCTGTGATGTAGAAGTATTGGGTACGCATTTCGATGTAATCGCCAACCAAGCGGAGAATCGTTTTTCAACAGCTCTGTTTAGCGGCCGGGTTGCCGTGACGAATAAAAAAAACGGAGAATCCGTCATTCTGCAGCCCAACGATATCGTCAATCTTCGAGATGGAGGGTTTCAAATCCAAGAACTTGAAGATAAAGACGATTATCTGTGGATGGATGGTATTATTTCAGTGTACGGAATGCCGTTTGAGCAGCTGATGAGCAAGTTGGAGCGTAGTTATAACGTGAAGATAGAGATTCGGCGCGAAACCATGCCCGTCGTAAAATACAAAAGTTTGAAAATCCGTGTTTCGGACGGTATAGACCACGCTTTGCATATGCTACAACTCGCCTCGGATTTCACCTTTGAACACGATGCTGTTACCGATGTAATCATCATTAAATAGTCCATCCAATTATTAACTTATCTCAAATTCTTTAGATGCCTATGATGTAAACCACGAACTATCAACTCTGAACATTTGCTTCCTGATATGAAAAACCGATGAGTGGGCGAACACTCACCGGCGTATAGTTCAATCAGGAATATTAACCAATTCCCAACCATTGAACCAAACTTGACAAATGTATGAATAAAAAGATTATTCAGCAAATCTGCCTGTCTTTTCTTTTAGTTCTTACGCTCGTCTGTATCCCTGTTACTGGGGTGCAGGCACAGACGCAGAAGGTTTCCATCAAGATGGAAAACGTGCGTATGAAGCAGGTAATGAATGAGATTGAAAGACAGACAAAATTTCTTTTCGGAATCAATGATGATGTAGATGTTAACAGGCTCGTTACGGTAAATGTGACGAACCAATCCTTGCAAGCAGCCCTCGACCAAATGGTCAAAGGGACGGACATCACCTATCAGATCAGTAGTTCCAACATCATTCTCTCAAAAAAACAGGCAAAGCTCCCTGTTGACATTTCCGGAACTATCCGCGATATCAATGGCTCCCCGATCGTCGGAGCGACCATTGTTATCCGGGGCACCTCAATCGGCATCAGCAGCGGTTCCGATGGCTCTTTCTCGCTTCAGATACCCCCCCCCGCTGCCTCCCGGCAATTGGAAGTCAGCTATTTGGGCTATGAGACTCTGGTGGTCGATGTGGGTAACCGTACTGCTTTCGACCTTACGCTTCAGGAGTCGTCCGCCGAGATCGAACAAGTCGTGGTCACTGCTCTTGGTATTAAACGTTCGGAAAAAGCCGTAGCCTACAACGTACAACAGGTCAAGGCCGAAGACCTCACGACCGTCAAGGACGCCAACTTCATCAACTCGCTGACGGGTAAGGTTGCAGGTGTCACGATCAACACCTCGTCGTCGGGAGTCGGCGGTGCATCGAAGGTGATTCTGCGCGGTAACAAATCCATTTCGCAGTCGTCGAACGCGCTTTACGTTATCGACGGTATCCCGATGTATAATTTCGGCGGTGGCGGCGGAACGGAGTTCGATTCGCGCGGTGCGACGGAGTCCATCGCCGACATCAATCCCGAGGATATCGAGTCGATGTCGGTGCTGACGGGCGCCGCAGCTGCGGCTCTCTACGGTTCGGAAGCCGCGAACGGAGCCGTGATGATTACGACGAAGAAAGGCCAGGCCGGAAGGTTGAAAGCTACGTTTTCGAGCAATACGGAATTCTTAAACCCTTTCGTGCTGCCTGATTTCCAGAACCGTTACGGTACGGGGCTGAACGGCCAGCGCAGCGGCTCGAGCATTTACAGCTGGGGTGAGAAATTGCGTCGGGAGGCCCGCTACGGTTATACGCCGAACGACTATTTCGAGACAGGGCATGTCTATACCAACGCCGTTACGGTTTCGGGCGGTACGGACAAGAACCAGACCTATTTTTCGGCAGCTTCGGTCAACTCGGACGGAATCATCCCCAACAACGAGTACGACCGTTACAATTTCACGTTCCGCAACACTTCATACTTTCTGAAAGACCGGCTCAAGCTCGATGCGAGCGCCAGCTACATCTATCAGAAAGACCAGAACATGACCAATCAGGGAGTCTATTCGAACCCGCTGGTTCCGGCCTACCTGTTCCCGCGGGGTGAGAATTTCGACCTTTACCGTCGCTTCGAGCGTTACTACGAAGGGACGAAACTCATGGAGCAATTCTGGAGTGCGGATATGGAAGGCGGTGATTTGCGCATGCAGAATCCCTACTGGATCAACTACCGCAACCTGCGCAACACGGACAAGAAGCGTTATATGCTGTCGTTTTCGGCCAGCTACGACATCCTCCCGTGGCTGAATGTCGCCGGGCGCGTGCGCCTCGACAATTCGAATTCGCTCTACACGCAGAAACTCTATGCCTCGTCGAATACGACCATCACCGACGGCGGCAAGAACGGCCATTATACCGAGGCCCGCGCTTACGACACGCAGACCTACGCCGATCTGATGGTGAACATCAACAAGACTTTCGGCGAGGATTGGTCTCTGAACGCGAATATCGGCGCCTCGATCAACAATATCAAGACCGACGAACTGTCGTACCGCGGCCCGATCCAGGAAAACGGCCTTCCGAACGTATTTAACGTCTTCGACCTCGATGACACGAAAAAACGTGCGGAAAAAACCGGCTGGCACGACCAGACCCAATCCATCTTCGCCTCGGTCGAAGTAGGTTGGAAACAGATGCTTTACCTCACGGTGACGGGGCGTAACGACTGGGCTTCGCAACTGGCCAATTCGCCCGAGTCGTCGTTCTTCTACCCGTCGGTGGGCCTTTCGTGGGTTCCGACGGCGACATTCAACATGCCGGATGCGATCAGCTATCTGAAGATCCGCGGTTCGATCGCCTCGGTAGGTATGCCGTTCCCGCGTCACCTGACGGTTCCGACCTACGAATACGACGCCACGAACAAGGTGTGGAAAGACAAGACGCACTATCCCATCGGCGACCTGAAACCCGAGCGCACCATCACCTACGAGGTGGGTCTGGATGCCCGTCTGTGGCAACACATCAATCTTTCGGCTTCGTGGTACCGGGCCGATACGAAAAATCAGACCTTCGACCCGTCGCTGCCGCCCTCGTCGTCCTATACGACCATCTACCTGCAAACCGGCCATGTCCGCAATACGGGTGTCGAACTCTCGCTCGGGTACGATAACCAATGGCGTGACTTTCGCTGGACGACGAACTTCACTTATTCGTGGAACAAGAACGAAATCCGCGAACTTGCGGCTAATGCCGTAAACCCCGTGACGGGCGAATCTCTGAATCTCACCAAGCTCGACATCAAGGGATTAGGCAAGGCGAAATATATTCTTAAAGAAGGCGGTACGTTGGGAGACCTTTATACGACGTCCAATCTGCGGTATAATGAAAACGGCTATGTCGAAGTGGACAATGCCGGTAACTTACAGGTTACCGATGAGGGTGAGGATATCTATTTAGGTTCGGTGTTCCCGGATGCCAATCTCGCATGGCGTAACGATTTCAGTTGGAAGGGCATCAATCTCGGCGTGCTGTTCACAGCCCGTCTGGGCGGTGTCTGCTACTCCGCGACGCAGGCCAATTTGGATCTGTACGGCGTTTCGGAGGCTTCGGCCGCTGCACGTGATGCCGGCGGCGTGCTGATTAACGGCCGTGAGATGGTTGATGCGCAGAAGTGGTACCAAGCCATCGGCTCGCAGTCCGGTCTGCCGCAATATTATCTCTATTCGGCGACGAACGTCCGTTTGCAAGAGCTTTCGCTGGGTTACACCCTGCCGACAAAATGGTTCCGCGACAAGATGCGCATGACCGTCTCGTTCGTAGGGCGTAACCTGTGGATGATCTACTGCAAGGCGCCGTTCGACCCCGAAGCCGTCGCCTCGACGGGACTGAACTATCAGGGCATCGACTATTTCATGATGCCTTCGATGCGCAGTCTCGGTTTCAATGTCAAATTCCAATTCTAAAGCGCAGAAACTATGAGAAAGATCAATATGAGCTGGCAGTCGGTGTTGCTGTCGGTCGCGCTGCTCGGATTGGCTGCCTGCACCGGTGATTTCGAGGACATCAACCGCAATCCCAATCAGGTTACGGAAGAACAGATGGATGCCCTCAATTACAAGACCGGCACGAAATTCAAGTCGCTGCAGAGTCTTGTGATTCCCGTGCAGGAGCACATGTACCAGTTCAACGAATCGCTTTCGGGCGGGCCGTTCGGCGGTTACATCGGTGCTACGGTCGATACATGGCAGACCAAGTTCGAGACCTATAATCCCTCGGCCGACTGGCGCAAATGGCCTTTCGCCAACGTCATCACCGAGACCTATACCCCCTATAAGGGCATCGTCAACGGCACGGAAGACGAAGTGGCCATCGCTTTCGCCCGCCTGTTGCGAGTGGCCATCATGCACCGTGTGACGGACTCCTACGGTCCGATTCCCTATTCGAAGCTGGAGAGCAACGAGTCGGTCTATGTGGAGTACGATTCGCAGGAGGCGGTCTATACGAAGATGTTCGAGGAGCTGGACGAGGCTATCGAGATACTGGGCCGCAATACGACGCTTCCTGCCGAGGCATGGAGCCGTTACGACGGTGTTTATTACGGCAATATCGCTCAATGGCTCAAATACGCCAATTCGCTCAAGCTGCGTATGGCGATGCGCCTCTCCTATGTGAAGCCTGACATTGCCCGGGCAAAAGCCGCGGAGGCGATTGCCGGAGGTATCATTACGGTCAATGCCGATAATGCGGCTATGCACGCAGCCGAAAACCGCATGACGCTGATCTATAACGATTGGGGCGACCACCGTGTCGGGGCCGACATCATCAGCTATCTGGACGGTTACGACGACCCGCGTCTGGAAAAGATGTTCCTGCCCAACGACGTAGACGACTACGTGGGTATCCGCATCGGCATCGACGTGGCGGGGAAATCGACGGCCATGTCGAAGTATTCGAATATGATCGTTGCGAGCGATACGCCCTATTTATGGTTCAATGCCGCGGAAGCGACCTTCCTGCATGCAGAGTACGAACTGCGCTGGGGATCGGCCGAGACGGCGAAGACGCTCTATGAGCAGGCTGTCCGACTTTCGTTCGAGGAGCGGGGAGCATCGGGGGCCGACGCCTATTTGGTCGACGCCACGAAGAAGCCTGCACCCTATACCGATCCGCTGGGCAACTACAGCGCATCTGCCCGGAGCGAAATCACCGTTCCGTGGGAAACGGCGACGGACGGCAGCGATACGGAGGCCGTTCAGGAGCGCAACCTCGAACGCATCATCGTGCAGAAGTGGATCGCTATCTTCCCGTTGGGAGTCGAAGCATGGTCGGAACACCGCCGTACGGGGTATCCGAAACTGCTGCCTGTACCTACCGACAAATCGGGAGGTTCCGTCAATGTGGAACAGGGCGCACGCCGTCTGCCTTACCCTGTCGAGGAGTACCAGCAGAACAACGCCAACCTTC
>OGLV01000808.1_pt1 | contig 9190 bp, 10 predicted proteins | sample 1572851 | NCBI WGS metagenome assembly OGLV01 (sample SAMEA2582005, study PRJEB24529) | metagenome | biome: Human gut stool | place: China | collected 2011
CGGCGTTGATGATGGGTACCGGCGAGTGGCGGGAGGCCACCAGCGGAGCGCCCTCCTTGGGGTGGCGCATGGCGATGATGTCGCTGTAACAGCTGACGGTGCGGATGGTGTCGGACACGCTCTCGCCCTTGGCGGCGGAGGAGCTGTTGGCGGAGGAGAAGCCCAGCACCTGTCCGCCCAGACTCAGCATGGCGCTCTCGAAGCTGAGACGGGTGCGGGTGGAGGGCTCGAAGAACAGGGTGGCCAGAATTTTGCCGTCGCACTTGTGGGCATAGGCGGCGGGATGGTCGATGATGTCGCAGGCGGTGTTCACCAGCTCCATGATCTCCTCCGGGGACAGCTGCAAAATGTCAATGAGATGGTTCATACGGTTCATTCTCCTTTTCTGATCCAGTTTTCGTCGGAAGGGTCATCCCGGAAGGCCAGCAGCCGGGCCACGTCTCCCTGCGTGATGTATCCCTGCTGGACGCCCACCTGAGCGATGGTGTCCAGATCGGTGAGGCTGACGCACTTGACACCGGCCTCTGCCAGCCGCTGGCGGCCCTTGGCCATGCCGTAGGTGAAGATGCTGATGACGCCCAGCACCTCCGCTCCGGCGGCCCGCAGGGCGGCCACGGTGTCCAGCACGCTGCCGCCGGTGGAGATCAGGTCCTCGATGACCACCACCTTCTCGCCGGGGGTCAGCTTGCCCTCGATCTGGTTCCTGCGGCCGTGATCCTTACTGCCGGAGCGGACGTAGCCCATGGGCAGGCCCAGCAGGTGGGCGGCGATGGCGGCATGGGCGATACCGGCGGTGGCGGTACCCATGAGCACCTGCGCCTCCGGGTACTCCCGGCGGACGGTGTCGGCAATGGCCTGCTCCACTTCGTTCCGGGCCTCCGGAGCGGTGAGGATCAGGCGGTTGTCGCAGTAGATGGGGCTTTTGATGCCGCTGGCCCAGACAAAAGGCTCGTCGGGTCGCAGAAACACCGCTCCGATGGAGAGCAGGTGCCGGGCAATGTGGGTGCGGATGTTGTCCATAAGTTCCTCCTATTCCTGCAGCAGAAGCTGCTTGAGCTCGTGAAGATCGGCGGCCAGATAGTCGGCTCCGGCGTTTTCCAGTTCCTCCCGGCCGCCGTAGCCGTAGAGAACGCCGATGGCGGGCAGACCGTTTTCATGGGCGCCGGCGACGTCGAAGCGGCGGTCGCCCACCATGACGGCGGGGCCGTCCGTGCCGCTGCGGCGCAGGGCGTCGGCCACCACGCTGCCCTTCCGGGCGCTGGCCCGGTTCTCCCCCTGCGCCCCACAGATGCGGTGGAAGTATGAGGCCAGATCGAAATGCTCCATGATGCGTCGGGCGAATTCCTCCGGCTTGGAGGTGGCAATGACCAGCTTCAGCCCGGCCTTTTGCAGGCTTTCCAGAAATTCTGCCATGCCCTCGTAGGGGATGTTCTCCGCCCAACCCTGCCGGGAGAAGTACACTCGGAAATCCCGGATGGCCCGATCCGTCTGCTCCTCCGTCAGGCCGAACAGCTCCGGGAAGCTCTCGTGGAGGGGAGGGCCGATGAAGGAGGTGAGGGTATCGGGGTCAGCGATGATGCCCTGCTGCCGCAGGGCGTAGGCCACGGCGCAGGTGATGCCCTCCTTGGGGTCCGTCACCGTGCCGTCCAGATCGAAAAGTACCGTATTCCAGCGCATCAGCCCGCAAACTCCTTTACGCAGCGGCGATAGGCAGCCACGGGGTCCTCCGCCTGAGTGATGGGGCGGCCCACCACGATGTAGTCAGAGCCCAGTTCACGGGCCTTGGCGGGGGTAGTGACCCGCTTCTGATCTCCGGCATCTCCTCCGGCGAACCGGACACCGGGGGTCACCGTCAGAAAGCTGGCCCCGCAGCGCCGATGGATGGCTCCGGCCTCCAGCGGGGAACAGACCACACCGTCCAGCCCTGCCGCAGCGGCGTTGGCGGCGTAGCTGAGCACCACCTCCTCCAGCGGGGCGTGGATCAGCAGCTCCCGCTCCATGCGCTCCTGATCGGTGGAGGTCAACTGGGTGACGGCGATGAGCAGGGGGCGGGTGCCGTCGGGGCGGGTGAGCCCCTCCAGAGCGGCGGTCATCATGGCGGCGGTACCGGCGGCGTGGAGGTTGATGATGTCCACGTCCAGCGCCGACAGGGCGGCCATGGCCTTTTTCACCGTGTTGGGGATGTCGTGGAGCTTCAGATCCAGAAAGATGCGGTGGCCCCGGCGGCGGATCTCCCGGACGATGGCGGGACCCTCGGCGTAAAACAGCTCCATGCCCACCTTGACGAAGGGCTTCTCCTCTGTGAAGCGGTCCAGAAAAGCCAGCGTTTTCTCCCGGCTGTCGAAGTCCAGTGCAATGATAACGTCTTTACCCATGATGTGCTCCTCCTATGATATCCGTAAGCTGCTGAATGCCGTACCGCTCCATGGCGGCAGGCAGGTCCTGTATGATTTTCCGGCAGGCGCAGGGCTCCACCAGATTGGCGGCTCCCACGCCCACGGCGGTGGCCCCGGCCAGCATCAGCTCCAGCACGTCCTCGGCGGTGCTGACGCCGCCCATGCCTACGATGGGGATGTCCACGGACTCGTAGACCTGATACACCATCCGCACCGCCAGCGGAAAGATGCCGGGGCCGGACATTCCGCCGGTGCCGTTGGCCAGCAGGGGGCGGCGGCGCTTCAGATCGATCCGCATCCCCGGCAGAGTATTGATAAGGCTGACACCGTCGGCCCCGGCCTCCTGACAGGCCCGTGCCACGGCAGCGATATCCGCCGCAGCCGGGGAGAGCTTCATGATGACCGGCTTTTTCGTCACGTCACGGACGGCCCGTGTGACGGCGGCTGCCGTCCGGGGGTCTGCGCCGAAGGCGGCTCCGCCGCCGTGGACGTTGGGGCAGGAGATATTCACCTCCAGCCAGCCTACCTGCTCCGCCCCGTCCAGCTGGCGGCATACTTGGGCGTATTCCTCTATGGAAAAGCCACTGACGTTGGCCATCACCGGTTTGTGAAAGACCTCCCGCAGACGGGGCAGCTCCTCCCGGATGACGGCCTCCACACCGGGGTTTTGCAGCCCCACGGAGTTCAGCAGGCCCCCGGCGTATTCAGCGATGCGGGGGGTGGGGTTTCCGTACCGGGGGGCGAGCGTCGTCCCCTTGAAGGAGAAGGTCCCCAGACAGTTGATGTCGTAGATCTGTGCAAATTCATACCCATAGCTGAAGGTGCCGCTGGCGGGGATGATGGGGTTCTCCAGCGGCAGGCCGCAGAGGGTGACGGCGGTATTTACCATACGATCTCCTCCCTTCGCAGGACGGGGCCGTCCTTGCAGATGCGCTTGTGGCCGTACTTGGTGCGGCAGGTGCAGCCCATGCAGGCCCCGAAGCCGCAGCCCATGCGCTCTTCAAAGCTGAACTGCCCATCGGTGCGGCAGCGCTGCCACACGGCGTGGAGCATGGCCTCCGGCCCGCAGGTATAGAGGTGGGTGTAATTCACGCCCTCCATACCGTCGGTGACAAGGCCGCAGGTCCCGGCGCTGCCGTCGGCGGTGAGGAGCCGGACGGTGACGCCCAGCGCATGCAGCTCCTCCGCCAGAAAAATATCTGACGCCCGGTTGTAGCCCAGCACCGCCGTGACCTGACGATGCTCCGCCGTCATGCGGCGGGCCAGTCCGTACAGGGGCGGGATGCCGACGCCGCCGCCCACCAGCAGGGGGCGCTCCCCGGCGAGAGACGTGTCGTAGCCGTTGCCCAGCCCTGTCAGCACATCCAGCTCCGTTCCGGCGGGGAGATGGGTCATGGCCGCCGTGCCGTGGCCCAGCACCTTATAGATAAGGGTGGCGGCACCGGGCTCCCAGTCGCAGACGGAGATGGGGCGGCGCAGGTAGAAGCCGGAGAGCTTCAGGTTTACGAACTGACCGGGGGCCGTGATGGCCTCCGTGTCGCCGGCAAGGCGCAGCCGGTAGGTGTCCGGCGTCAGGGGCGTATTTTCCGTAATGGTCCATGTGACCTGCTTCATGTGCGGTCCTCCTTGGAAAAGAGATCACTGTCCTGCCAGACGAGGCGGCCGTTGCAGACCGTCAGCAGGCAGCGGGCCTGTACCGGCCAGCCGGTGAAGGGAGTGGCCTTCCCCTGAGAGAGGAAGTCCGCCGGGTCGATGGGATACGAAGCCGACAGGTCAAAGACCGTGAAATCGGCGTGGGGGCCATCCAGCTCCCCCTGCGGGAGGCCGAAGCGGCGGCAGGGGGAGTCGTGGAGCAGCTCCATCAGACGGGGGAAGGAGAGCAGGCCCGGCTTTACCAGATAGGTATACAGCAGGGGGAAGGCGGTCTCCAGCCCCACGATGCCCATGGCGCTCTTCTCCAGCCCACGGGACTTCTCCTCGGTGCTGTGGGGGGCGTGATCGGTGGCGATCATGTCGATGGTGCCGTCGGCCAGCCCCTCCAGCAGGGCCTCCCGGTCGGCGGGACTGCGGAGAGGGGGATTCATCTTGAAGCGGCCGTCCTCCTGCAGCATGGTTTCGTCCATCAGCAGATAGTGGGGGGCCGTCTCACAGGTGACGTCCAGCCCCTCCGCCTTGGCCCGGCGGATCAGGGCCACGCTCTCCTTGGTGGAGACATGGCACACGTGGTACCGGCAGCCGGTCTCCCGCACCAGCTCCAGATCCCGCTGAATGGGCCGCCATTCGCTTTCGGAGCAGATGCCCCGGTGGCCGTGGGTGCGGGCGTAAGCCCCGTCGTGGATGTAGCCCCCGTGGAGGAGGGAATTGTCCTCGCAGTGGGCCACGATGAGCTTATGAAGCCCCTTGGCGGTCTCCATGGCAAGGCGCATCTGCGCCTCGCTCTGCACACCTCGCCCGTCGTCGGAGAAGGCCGCCACATAGGGGGCCATGGCCGCCATGTCCGACAGCTCCTCCCCCAGCTGGCCACGGGTGATGGAGCCATAGGGCAGCACCCGGATGGCGGCATCCCGGCGGATCAGGGCCAGCTGCTGCTCCAGATGGGGCAGGCTGTCCGGCACCGGGTCCAGATTGGGCATGGCACACACCGTGGTGTATCCGCCGTGGGCGGCGGCTTGGGTGCCGCTGGACATGGTCTCCTTATAAGAAAAGCCCGGCTCACGAAGATGTACGTGTACATCAACGAAACCGGGACATATCACAAAAGAAGAGGCGGGAATATGAACGGGAGAAACACTGGTGCCGTGATGGATTTCAAAAGAGAAAACAGCATCCCCACGGGTGAGAACACCTCGGCGGAATATCTGGGCATCCTGAAAAACGACGGTCACGGTCATCACCTCCGCATGGCAAATTTCTATTAGCTTACCACACAGCGGGCCGCTTGTCAAGAAAGGCCGCCACGATTTTTGTCACATTTTTCGTTGCGTTTTGACCGGGGATATGATACCATGCAGAAAAAACCACAGCGGCGCAGTGCTGTGCCGGGAAGGAGCCTTTATGAAAAAAACGCCCAAACCCAGAGATACGGTCCAGCGGCTGAAGGAGACCATTCATAAGCAGCCAGCGGTGTTCGCCGTATATGTGGCCCTGCGGTTGATCGTGCTGGCGGAGCTGGTAATGTCCATCATCCGGGGCGAATATGAAAGCGCTTTCATCTGCCTGCTGGTGCTGGCGCTGTTCATCCTGCCGTTTTTCATTCAGCAGAACTTCGGTATCCAACTGCCGTCGGTGCTGGAGATCATTATCCTGCTGTTCATTTTCGCAGCGGAGATACTGGGGGAGCTGGAGTGTTACTTCATCACCTACCCCAACTGGGACTCCATGCTCCACACCACCACGGGCTTCCTCTGCGCCGCCACAGGCTTTGCCCTTATCGACATCCTGAACCGCAACAGCCGCATCAAGTTCCAGCTGTCGCCGGTATATGTGGCGCTGGCGGCCTTCTGCTTCTCCATGACCGTGGGGGTGCTGTGGGAGTTTTTCGAGTTCGGCATGGACCGGGTGTTCCATCTGGATATGCAGAAGGACACCGTGGTGCAGAGCATTACCTCCGTGATGCTGGACCCCACCAACAGCAATACCCCCATCACCATCGACGGCATCCACTCGGTGGCCGTCAACGGCACGGATCTGGGCTTTGACGGGTATCTGGATATCGGGCTGTACGATACCATGGAGGATCTGTTCGTCAACTTCATCGGTGCCGTGACCTTCAGCGTCATCGGCTACTTCTACATCAAGCACCGGGGCAAGGGAAAGCTGGCGCAGGCATTTATCCCCACCCTGTCGGAGGACGAGGACAAGGAGACATCGCTGCCGGAGGGAGACCCCGGAGCGCCGCCGGAATCGGAATAACGACAAAGAGGCAGGCACTTTTGTGCCTGCCTCTTTTGCTATAGGGGGTCAATCGTCCTGCTCCATATCGTATTCCAGTACAGCGCCGGTATAGGCATCGATGACATATTCGTACTCCATGCCATCCGCCTTGAATTCCACCTCGTATACCCAGCGGCCATCCTCGTCATCCAGCTCCACATCCATGTCGTAGGCCCGACTCTCTGACACACCGGCGTGGGTCAGGGCAGCGGCCTTGGCTGCGGCGTGGCCGATCTGCCCGGTGGGCTGGGCACTGCCGGTGGGCTGGGCATCATCGTGGTCATCGTCGTGGTCATCATCATGGTCATCGTGGTCATCCACATCGTCGTGACCGTCCGGCTCCACATAGGAGGTGAGCACAGCGCCGGTATAGGCATCGATGCGATACTCGTACTCCGTACCGCTGCGGTCCTCCAGCTCCACCTCGTAGTGGGCGGGAACCTCGTCCAGCTCAGCGTCCACCTCCTGCTTGGCCAGCTGGTCGGCGGACTGCCCGCAGGTGAGCAGGGCGATCTCCAGTGCTCGCTCCATGCCGATGGGCATGGCAGGAGCGCCGGTCTCGGCCAGATCCTTCAGCTCACCGATGGAGAGCCTGGACAGCTCCTCAAAGGACAGACTGTTGTTCAGGGCGAGGATACGGTTCACCAGCGCCGCCTTGCCGGTGGAGATGTGGTGGTCCTTGGCCTGCTTCTCCAGAGACGTGTCCTGCGTGACCGTCTGGGTCAATACGGAGGCCTTAGAGGCGCTGTCCCGCAGGATGCCGTCCACGGCGGCGGAGAGGTCCTGCTGCAGTCGGTGAGCCCGGCTCTGATCCCGATCCTCTACGGAGATCATGATGGCGGAGGAGATGCTCTCCAGATAGCCGTTGCGGACCAGACTGCCGACGATGGCGTTTACTGCCACATCCAGCTTGGCCCCCTTCAGATCCTCGCCGTCGCCCATATCCGCCAGAATGGCATGGGCGTCGTCGTTCATAGGCACGCAGGCCAGAACCTTTTCATTTTGGTTGACCCGCAGCTCGATGCTGGGGTTGACGTCGATGGAGACCACGGAGGCCACAGCATTGGCCTGCCGCAGAAACAGTCCGCCGCCGCACAGCAGCAGAAGGGCCAGACAGGCCGCCATCGCCATCCATTTTTTCAGGGAGTGAGGTTTTGTTTTCATGGGGATTTCCGTTCCTTTCCGCTTCTCACAGCGGGAGAGAACGCCGTCCACGTCATGGGGGGCTGTTTTTTTCAGCGCTTGTGCAAGGCACTGTTCCAGCTTTTCATTTGTCATGGGCGTTATCTCCTTCCAGATCAGCACGCATTTTTCGGATTGCTCGGTGATACTTCGACAGGACGGTGGGGAGGGGCAGCTCCAGCAGAGCGGCGATCTCCCGGTGTTTTAGCCCGGTGACGGCATGGAGCAGTACGATGCGCCGCTCCTCCTCCCCCAGACGGGACAGAACGTGCTGCAGCAGCGTTCGCTCCTCTGTGGTCAGACCGGTCTCCTGCTGGGGAATGGCGTCCCATTCTGCCTCGCTGAGAACGGCGTGGCGCTCCGTGCGCCGCAGGCGCATCAGGCACAGATTCCGGCAGACCGTCAGAAGCCAGCCCATGGGAGAGCCGGTGGGGCGATACTGCGGGGCGTGATCCCACACATGAACGAATACATCCTGCGTGATATCCTGTGCGTCGTGGGTGTTTTTCAGGTACGACAGCGACAGACCATACACCGCCGTTCGGGTGAGATGGTAGAGCTGCGCCAGCGCATCCTGCTGCCCGGCGGCGATGGCGGCCAGCAGCTCCGTCAGATGAGCACTGCTGCCAGCATATTCGGTTGTGGCGGGCCATGCAGTCATAGGCTTTTATCTCCTGTCATCCCTGTAATGCGTGGAGATGCGGTTTTATTGCGTGAAAAATAAAAAATTGCCAAGCCCGCAAAGAAGGACTCTGCGGGCCTGACAGACAGCTTAATTGTTGCCGGTGGGGATATAGGGCAGCAGGGCAGCGGCCACGCCGGAGATGGGCATGGTCTGCAGCCAGATACGTCCGGGACCGGTGAGGACAGTGTTGAAAAGGCCCTCGCCGCCCAACAGCTTGTTCTTCATGCCGGGAACCTGACGGATCTCCATCTGCACCCCGGCGGTGAAGCCCGCCACGTTGCCGGTGTCTACCACGATCTGCTGACCCGGCTGGAGGTCGTACTCCACCAGTGTGCCGTCGATCTCGGCAAAGGCCATGCCGCTGCCGCTGAGGCGCTGCATGATGAAGCCCTCGCCGCCGAAGAGGCCCGCACCCAGCCGCTGGTTGAAGTGGATGGACAGCTCTACTCCCGGCACGGCGGCCAGAAAGGCGCTCTTCTGGAGGATCATATCGTGGCCGGGAGTGATGGCGATCTCCTTGATCTGGCCGGGGAAGCTGGAGCCGAAGGCGATCATCCCGGCGCCGTGAGCGGTGTAGATGTTCTGGAACATACTCTCGCCGGAGAACATTTTAGAGAACATCCGCCCCAGTCCACCGCCATGGGTCTGCATCTCCATATTAGGGCTCATCCAGACCATGGATCCACGCTCCGTGACCATCTGCTCGCCGTTTTCCAGCTGGCAGATCACCACGGGGAAGGGAGTGCCTTTGATTTCATAACGCATGGTGGTATCCTCCTTACGATTTTCCGGCAGAGAAGGGAAGAACCTCCGCCGTGTGTTTCTTGGTATGGCTCCAGTATAGCAGAGAAACGGAACGAAAGGAAGAAGAAAATATATCCGAAGCCTTACACTTTGCAAGAAGCGGCTCAGGACTCCGTCGTCTCCGGCTCCTTGCGGAGGGTCTTGACGAAGCGGAAAAAGTCCCCCCTATCCTCTCTCTGCCGCGCCGACA
>OGLV01000814.1_pt1 | contig 9143 bp, 6 predicted proteins | sample 1572851 | NCBI WGS metagenome assembly OGLV01 (sample SAMEA2582005, study PRJEB24529) | metagenome | biome: Human gut stool | place: China | collected 2011
TTCCTTTTCATTCATAAAAGAAAACTCTCGATTTTCACTGTCTAACCGCGGCCATGACTGTGAATATCTGCGTCATGGCAGGCAACAAAATGTCCAGTCTCATACTCAATTAATTTGGGCTGGCATTCACGACACAGATCTCTTGCATAATTGCATCGGGGACTAAAACGACAGTTATCTGGAAGATCTATAGGAGAGGGGATTTCTCCTCTCAATACGACACGTTCCCGTCTATTACGAAGCTCCGGGACAGGAATCGCGGAGATAAGCGCCTTTGTATATGGGTGGATAGGATTATCAAACAACACTTCGGCTGGTGCTTTTTCTATTATAGTCCCCAAATACATCACTGCGATATCGTCTGAAAAATAATTTACGACGCTTAAATTGTGAGTGATAAAAAGATATGTCAGCTTCATATCTTTTTGCAGAGTTTTTAGGAGATTCAGGATTTGAGCCTGTATCGACACATCAAGCGCGGACACCGGCTCGTCGCAGACGATAAACTGCGGGTCCACAGCCAAAGCGCGGGCGATGCCGACGCGCTGGCGCTGGCCGCCGGAGAACTGGTGGGGATAGCGCTCGGCGTGCTCCGGGGCAAGGCCGACCTTGGCAAGGATCTTTTCCACCTTTTCGCGGCGCTCTGCCTGCGTTTTGCACAGATGGTGGATATCCAGACCCTCGCCGATGATGTCCTCCACCTTTTTGCGGGGGTTCAGGGATGCCATGGGGTCCTGAAAGATCATCTGCATCTGGGTGCGCAGGGTATTGTTCTGTGCATGGGTCAGACGGCCACTGATATCCTGCCCGTCAAAGGTGATCTTGCCCGCAGTGGGGTCGTACAGGCGGATGATGCTGCGGCCGATGGTGGATTTGCCCGAGCCGGACTCGCCCACCAGACCGTAGGTCTCGCCGGGGTAGATCTCAAAACTGACATCGTCCACCGCCTTGACCGTGAAATTCTTATTGACGCGGAAATACTGCTTCAGCCCTTCGACCTTCAGCAGCGGTGTCGTGCTCTGTGCTGCCATTTATTCCGCCTCCTCGATCTTTTTTGCTTCTGCTTTCATGCGGGCAATGCGCTCCTTGAGCTCCGGCGGCATCTCCACCTTGGGGGCCCGGGGGTCCAGCAGCCATGTTGCCGCATAGTGGGTATCGCTGATCTTGAACATGGGCGGGTCGATCTCGTCGTCGATGTTCAGTGCAAAGCGGTTGCGGGGTGCAAAGGCATCGCCGGGCTTCTCGTGCAGCAGGTTCGGCGGCGAGCCGGGAATGGTATACAGACGGTCGTCGGCGGTGTCAAGGTCGGGCATGGCCGACAGCAGGCCCCATGTATAGGGGTGCTTGGGGTCGTAGAAGATCTCGTCGATGGTACCGGTCTCCACGATCTTGCCGGCGTACATCACGTCCACATAGTCTGCCACCTTTGCCACAACGCCAAGGTCGTGGGTGATGTAGATGACCGAGATGCCGCGCTCCTTCTGGATGCGGCGGATCAGCTCCAGAATTTTTGCCTGAATGGTCACATCCAGCGCGGTGGTGGGCTCGTCACAGATGAGCAGGTCGGGGTCGCAGGAAAGCGCAATGGCAATGACCACGCGCTGGCGCATACCGCCGGACAGCTGGTGCGGGTAGTTTTTCATCCGCTTTTCGGCATCGGTAATGCCCACCTCTTCCAGCAGTTCCAGCGCCTTTTTATAGGCTTCTGCCTTGGGCATTTTGAAGTGCCAGAGCATGCCCTCCATGATCTGCTTGCCGATGGTCATGGTGGGGTCAAGGCTGGTCATGGGGTCCTGGAACACCATGGCGATGCGCTTGCCGTTGATGTGGCGGCGGATCCACTTTTTATCCTTTTGCAGCAGGTCCACGGTCTCCGGGCTGCCATCGGCGTGGTGGTAGCTGAACCGGATGCTGCCGCTGTTCACGGTGGCATTCTTGGCCAGAATGCCCATGGCGGCTTTCATGGTGACGGACTTGCCGGAACCGGACTCGCCCACCAGCGCGACCGTCTCGCCCTTGTACAGGTCGATGTTCACACCGCGGATGGCGTGCACCGGGCCTGCGGTGGTCTTAAAGGTGATATCAAGGTCTCGCACCGACAAGACCTGTTCTTTTTTTGCTTCAGGCATGGGGTGTTCCTCCTTACATACTCTTCATCTTGGGGTCCAGCGCCTCGCGCAGACCATCCGCCACGAGGTTGAAGCTGAGCATCAGCAGGCTCATGACCACGATGGGCGGGATGATCTGATAGGGGTGGGTGGTGAAGCTGTTGTACAGCTCGCTGATCAGAGAGCCCAGCGAACACTGCGGCACCGGGATGCCCAGACCCACAAAGGAGAGGAACGCCTCGGTAAAGATAGCGGTCGGAATGCTGAACATGACCTGCGTGATGATGGGTCCGATGATGTTGGGCAGCACTTCCTTGAAGATGATGAAGAAGCTGCCGGCGCCCAGCGTGCGGGAGGCCAGAACGAACTCCTGATCCTTCAGCTTGAGCATCTCCGCGCGGGCGATGCGGCTCATGCCCACCCATTCGGTCAGCATCAGGGCAAAGATGATGGTCACCATGCCGGGCTGCAGCACCAGCAGCAGCAGCGTGACGATGACCAGCCGGGGGATGCCGTTGGCCACCTCCAGAAAGCGCTGCATCACCATATCCACTCTGCCGCCGAAGTAGCCCGAGATCAGGCCGTAGCTCATGCCGATGACCATATCAATGATGGCCGCAGCCACCGCGATGATCAGGGAGACCCGGGCGCCTTCCCATGTACGGGTCCAGATGTCGCGGCCGTACAGATCGCTGCCGAACCAGTAGTAGACGTCCAGCTTGTCTTTTTCCTGATAGGCGTTGGTCACCTTGGTTCCGGTGGTGGTGCTCATCTTCTCGCTGCCGTCCAGAATGCCGAACTGCTCAATGCCCGGCACGCGGGGCGCAAAGTTTGTCTGGCTCAGATCCTGCCCGGAGTAGGTGTAGCTGTTCATGCCCGGGCCCAAAACGGCCAGCAGCACGATGACCACAATGAGGACAAGCCCCAGCACGGCGCTCTTCTTATTGAAAAAGCGGATGAGCGCTTCCTTCCAGAAGTTCTGCGCCGCAAAGTTGGTGTCTACGGCGATCTCGTCGTCATTGTGCTTGAGGGCAAAATCCTTTTCCGCAAAGGTGTGCTCCGTGTACATTGCATCCACGGCGCTGACAATGGCATCGGCGGTGGATTCGCCGCCCAGCCGGATCGCTTTTTCTGCCATTTAGTCGTCCCCCTTTGCCAAACGAATGCGCGGGTCGATGATGCCGTACAGCAGGTCAACGACCAGCATGATGCCAATGTACATGGCACTGTAAATAAAGCTCAGACCAATGACCACGTTGTAATCGTTGGACTGGATAGCCGTCACCAGCAGGCTGCCCACGCCGGGGATGGCAAAGATCTTTTCCACCACCAGCGAGCCGGTCATCAGATCCACGATCAGCGGTGCCAGCACCGTGATGATGGGGATCAGGGCGTTGCGCAGCGCGTGGCGGAAGATCAGCGCCGGGCCGGAAATGCCCTTGCTCTCGGCCAGCAGCATATAATCCGAATCCAGCACCTCGATCATCTCACTGCGGGTAAAGCGGGCGATGGACGCCATGGTGAACATGGAAAGCGAAATGCTGGGCAGCACGCTGGAGCCAAAGATGTCCTTGGCGGAAAACAGCATGGGGAACCAGCGGAACTTAAAGCCGAAGGTGTAGCTCAGCGCCAGCGCGAACACATAGGACGGCACCGATACGCCGATGACCGAGATGATGGTGGCGATGGAGTCCACCACGGTATCCCGCTTCAAAGCGGCAAGAATGCCCAGCACCAGACCTGCGATGGCACCCAGCGTGACCGCCATGCCGCCCACCTGAATGGAGATGGGCAGACGGGACTGGATGAGCTGGGAGATGGGCGTATTTTTGGAGATATTGTAGCTGACACCCAGATCGCCCCGGAGCATATTGCCCACATAGCGGAAGAACTGGATATAGATGGGCTGGTCAAGGCCGTACTTTGCATACAGGGCTGCCCGCATATCGGGCGTCAGCTTTTCATCATTGAAGGGCGAACCGGGCATCAGCTGCATCAGGATGAACAGCACCAGCAGAATTGCCAGCAGCGTGAACAGCGAGGTCAGGATTCGCTTGAGCGTATATTTTTTCACGTCGGGTGGACCCCCTTTTCCTTCCGGGATCTCGCGGTCAGTCGTTCGTCTGCCGCGGACAGGCACAATGTCAAAAAGGCGCACAGTGGCTTTTTGCGGGCCACTGTGCGGCCTTGTTCAGTGTGCTTTCAGTTTTACTCGCTCTTAGCAGCGTTCTTGTATACGCGGTTCAGTGCCACGGGGTGGAACGCTACGCCGGTAACGGCAGAGGAGACCATCTCGGCATTGCACTGGCCGTACAGGGGGAAGATGACCGCCTGCTCCAGAACGATCTGCTCTGCCTCGTACAGGGCAGCCCAGCGGCCCTCGGGGTCGGTGCACAGGTCACCGGTGGTGCACTCGTCAATGATGGCATCGTAGTCGGCATCGCTCCACAGACCGTAGTTGTTGGAGTTGCCGGTCACCCACATGCCCAGATAGGTCATGGGGTCGGCGTAGTCGGGGCCCCAGCGGGTCAGGCCGATCTCAAAGTTGCCGTCCTGCATATCCTGCACGCGCTGCTTCTTGGGTTCCACGGTCAGGTTCAGGGTAAAGCCTGCCAGCGTGGTCTCCAGCTGCTCCTTGACGACCTGTGCCACCTTCTGGGGTGCGTCATCGGCATCCACCACCATGTTGAAGGTGAAGGAGTCCTTGCCCAGCTCGCTCTTGGCCTGCTCGTAGTACTCCTTGGCCTTGTCGGCATCATAAGCGCAGAACTCTGCAAACTTGGTCTGGTCGGCGCTGAAATCGCTGCCGTCGGGGCCGGTGGCAAACTGCGGCGGAACGACGGTGTAGCAGGGTGCAGAGCCGTCCTTCAGCACGTCTCCGGTAATGGCGTCACGATCCAGTGCAAAGGTGATGGCCTTGCGCAGGTTCTCGTTGGCCAGCTCCGGCACACTGCCGATGTTGGGGCTGATGTACCACAGGTAACCGGCACCCACGCTGGTAAACTCGGGGTCATCCTTGACCTGATCCACCTGCTCGCCGTTCAGCAGAGTCATGTCCAGAGCACCGGTCTGGTAGCTCATCAGTGCCTGCTGGCTGTCCTTGATGACCTGATAGGCCAGACCGTCCAGAGCGATCTTGCCGGCATCGTAGTAATCGGGGTTCTTTTCCAGCGTAAAGGCGGTTGCGGCAGGCTGGTAGTCGGTCAGCTTGAACGCACCGTTGGACAGCACCGTGTCGGGGCTGGTGCCGAAGGTGTCCTTGCAGGTGTTGTAGAACGCCTCGTTGACCGGATAGAAGGTGGGGAAGTACATCAGGCTCAGGAAATAGCTGACGGGAACGTTCAGCTGGACTTCCAGCGTCTTGTCGTCCACAGCAGTCACGCCCAGATCGGTGACGGGCTTCTCGCCTGCAATGATCTCGGCCGCGTTGACCACCTGACCGATATCCGACAGCATATAGGAATACTCGGAAGCGGTGGCGGGGTCAACAGCGCGCTGCCAGCCGAACACGAAGTCGGCAGCGGTGACGGCTTCGCCGTTGGACCACTTGGCATCCCGCAGGTGGAAGGTGTAGGTCTTGCCGTCCTCACTGATGTCGTAGGTCTCGGCAATGGCGGGAACTGCTGCGCCGTCTGCATCCATCTGCATCAGACCGTCGGTGTAGTCTGCGATGACCTCAAAGGAGGTGCCGTCGGTGGCTACCTGCGGATCCAGCGACTGGACCTCGGTCTCCAGCATGATATTCAGGGTGCCGCCCTGTGCAGTGCCAGCTGCAGAGGAGGCAGTGCCGGAAGCGGAGGAAGCCGCCACCGAGCTGGAAGAGCCGCCGCAGGCCGTCAGAGCCAGCACAGCAGAGGTAGCACCGGCAGCTGCTAGGAAGCTGCGGCGCGAAATACGACGATCGAATCTCATAGATATTCCCCTCTCTTTACTGCTTTAGCTTTATACTCTACTAAAGCGTCACGTTCTAAAAATACACAAGGGATGTCCGTTCCTCCTTCCGGAACGATGCACTCCCTTGTGCTATGACGGCATTATACCGCTCCTTTCCGCAAAAGAAAAGGGGTTTTGCAAAATTTGTCCGCGTCGTGCGTTCATTTCTGCAGTTTGTCTAACGTAACGCCCCAGAAATCCCATGATTTTTGTACAATTTCAGTCCATGAGCATATTTCACTTTTAAACAAATACACTTGAACAATCGTGTTATTTCTTTTTTATCTCTTGTTTTTGAACAAATCTATTTATTTTATAAATCAAGTCGTACATTTTTTCTTTTTAATATAAAATGCAGGCTTTCATTTCGCCGTTGTCCTTGTGCAGAGGACAGTTATAGAGGCAAAAAGAAGCCGCCGCACAGTGTTTTGTGCGGCGGCTTTAAAAATCGAATTCGTGCTGCTGTAAAAAGCGCTTACTTGCCCAGCATCTCGTGGGCAGTCTTGCAGATGGTGGCTGCGTCCAGACCGAACTTCTTCAGCAGGTCCCATGCGGGGCCGGAGCAACCGAACACGTCCTGCACGCCCACGCGGCGCACGGGAGTGGGCAGCTTCTCGCTCAGGACGGCGCAGACGGCTTCGCCCAGACCGCCGATAACGTTGTGCTCCTCGGCAGTGATGACCTTGCCGCACTCCTTAGCAGCCTTGAGGACGATCTCCTCGTCCAAGGGCTTGATGGTGTGGATGTTGATGACCCGGGCGTGGATCCCCTCAGCAGCCAGCTGCTCGGCGGCCATGCGTGCCTCGTTGACCATCAGGCCGGTGGCGATGATGGCAATATCGTTGCCCTCGGTCAGCTGCTCGCCCTTGCCCAGTTCAAAGTGGTAGTTGGCCTCATCGTGGAACACGGGCACAGCCAGACGGCCGAAGCGCAGGTAGACGGGGCCTTCCATGGCGTAGGCGGCGCGCACAGCGGCGCGTGCCTCGATATCGTCGGCGGGGCAGATGACGGTCATGCCGGGGATGCTGCGCATCAGGGCAAAGTCCTCGCAGCACTGGTGGGAAGCGCCGTCCTCACCCACGGAGATGCCGCCGTGGGTGGCGCCGATCTTCACGTTCAGGTGGGGGTAGTCGATGGAGTTGCGCACCTGCTCAAAGGCACGGCCGGCGGCAAACATGGCAAAGCTGGAAACAAAGGGCACATAGCCCATAGTGGCCAGACCTGCTGCCACGCCTACCATGTTGCCCTCGGCGATGCCGCAGTCAAAGTGACGATCCGGGTATGCCTTCTGGAACATACCGGTCTTGGTAGCGGCAGCCAGATCGGCGTCCAGCACCACCAGATCATCGTGGCCTTCCGCAGCCAGTTCCTTCAGGGTGTTGCCGTAGCTGTCGCGGGTCGCGATCTTTTTCACGTCTGCCATCTCAGTTCTCCTCCTGTTCCAGCGCGGCATAGGCGGCGTTCAGCTCGTTCATGGCCACCTGATACTCTTCATCGTTGGGGCCCTTGCCGTGCCATGCAACGGAATTGGTCATATAGGAAACGCCGGTGCCCTTGACCGTATCCAGAATGATGCAGGTGGGCTTTTCGGTCTCGGCGTGGAAAGCCTGCACGGCGCTCTCGATCTGGTCAAAGTCGTGGCCGTTGATGGTGACCACATTGAAGTTGAAAGCGCGGAGCTTATCTTCCAGCGGGGCGCTGTTCATGACAGTCTCGGTGGTGCCGTCGATCTGCAGATGGTTGCGGTCCAGCATCACGCACAGGTTCGAAAGGCCATAGTGGGCGGCAAACATAAAGGCCTCCCAGCATTCGCCCTCTTCCACCTCGCCGTCGCCCAGAATGGCGTAAACGTTCACAGCAGAGCCGGCGTGCTTTGCGCCCAGTGCCATGCCGCAGGCGGCAGAGATGCCCTGACCCAGACTGCCGGTGGACATATCCACACCGGGCACGCTGTTCATGTTGGGGTGGCCCTGCAGGCGGCTGCCGATCTTGCGCAGGGTCTTGAGCTCCTCCACCGGGAAGAAGCCCCGCTCTGCCAGCGCTGCGTACAGCGCCGGGGCGGCATGACCCTTGGACAGCACCAGACGGTCGCGGTCGGCCATCTTGGGCTGGGCAGGGTCTACGTTCAGTTCCTTAAAGTACAGATAAGACAGCACGTCTGCGATGCTCAGACTGCCGCCCGGGTGACCACAGCCTGCACTGTGGGTCCCTTCGATCACGCCCATGCGGATGTGGCAGGCGTGCTTTTTCAGGGTAAGTTTTTCAGCATTTGTCATGATGGTCCTCCCGTATGAACCTCAGAATTCATGCGCTCAAAAAAGCCTCTCGTCAGCGCCCCGGCGTCAAGATTGCCGCAGCGCGCTTTTTTTCAATTTTATATTATCCATTCTGCGCAAAAAGGTCAAGCTTCTTCCAGCAAAATGTACAGCCCCGGGGAAATTTTTTTGCGAATAGACCGATTTTTGTCTATTTTGCAGACATCCCGCCCCGCTTGACAGGGGCAAAATGGTTTGTTATACTTTTGACCATCGTTCCGGCAGGAAGCCGGACACGGGCGGGCAGCAGCCTGCCGCTTATCCCAGCAAGCAATATTTTTTTGAAACAGACGCCACGAAGGGGTCTGCCTTTGGCATGGAATGCCGGGGCAGGCTCCTTTTTATTTTGCGGCGGCAAAAGGAGAAACCCTTATGAAAACCAAAAACGCTTCGCCTATGCGGCAGCTGGTGCTGGCCGCCCTGTTTTTAGCGCTGGCCTTTGTGCTGCCCCTGCTCACCGGTCAGGTGCCCAAGGTGGGCAATATGCTCTGCCCGATGCACTTCCCGGTGCTGCTGTGCGGCTTTGTGCTGGGCGGCCCGTGGGGGCTGGCTGTGGGCTTTGCCGCCCCGCTGCTGCGCTCGGTGCTGTTCGGCATGCCCCCCATGTTCCCGGTGGCCATCTCCATGGCCTTTGAGCTGGCTACCTACGGGCTGGTGTCCGGGCTGCTGCGGCACAGGGCAAAGCACAACCTGCCCGCGCTGTACGCCGTACTGCTGGCCGCCATGGTGTCCGGGCGCATCGTCTGGGGCATCGTGCGGTTTGTGCTGGCCGGGCTGACCGGCGGCA
>OGLV01000815.1_pt1 | contig 9140 bp, 9 predicted proteins | sample 1572851 | NCBI WGS metagenome assembly OGLV01 (sample SAMEA2582005, study PRJEB24529) | metagenome | biome: Human gut stool | place: China | collected 2011
GGGGTACTTGTTCCAGATGACATCAATGACCCTGCCCTGTCCCAGACGGTTCTGCTGCTGGGCAAAAATGCTGGGACGCGCCCCGGTGCCCAGCCGCACCATGCCGCCGGAGGGGCGGCGCTTGCCGTCCAGCACCTGCATCAGGGTGGATTTGCCCGCACCGTTGGGGCCGGCAATGATAAGCCGCTGCCCGCGGCAGACCGTATAGGTAAAGGGTTCCAGCAGGGTACGCTCCCCGATCTTGATGCTGAGATTTTTCAGCATCACCAGCTCATTCCACGGTTCTACGTCATATTCAAAGCGGAACTTCAGCTGGTTGGTCTCGTCCTTGGGCGCCTCGGTGATCTCCAGCTTTTCCAGCTGCTTGCGGCGGCTCTGTGCCATTTTGGTGGTGGAGGCGCGCACAAGGTTGCGGTCCACATAGTCCTGCAGCTTTTCAGCCAGTGCCACGTCGGCATCGTGCTGCTTCTGGCGCAGGACATCGGCGGCTTCCTTCTGGGGCAGATAGGCCGAGAAGTTGCCCTTGTAGGTGGTCATGGTCTGGAAGGACACCTCCCAGATCTTTGTACAGACATTATCGAGGAAATAGCGGTCGTGGCTGACCACCAGCACCGCACCGGAGTAGCCCTTGAGGTAATTTTCCAGCCATTCCATGGTGGCAAAGTCCAAGTGGTTGGTGGGCTCGTCCAGAATGAGGACATCGGGCTTTTCCAGCAGCAGCTTTGCCAAGCGCAGCCGCGTCAGCTCACCGCCGGAGAGCACTGCAATGTTCTTTTGCCATGTATCCTGTGCAAAACCCATGCCGGACAGCACCTTTTTGATGTTCACGTCCATGTTGTAGCCGTCGGCGGCGTCCACAATATTTTGCAGGGCATCGTGCTGTGCCAGCAGGTCGGCGTTATCGGGCTGGGCAGCCATGCGGCGTTCCAAAATCTGCATCTGCGCCATGGCATCCAGCACCGGGGCAAAAGTGGCGCGCATCTCGCCGTAGATATCCAGCGTGGCGTCCAGCTTTGCGTTCTGCTCCAGATAGCCCAGTGTTACCCCGTGGGTCACGCTGAACTCGCCCTCGTAGTCCTGATATTCGCCGGTAAGAATCTTGAGCAGAGTGGTCTTGCCTGCACCGTTCTGTCCCACAATGCCGATGCGATCTTCCCGCTCGACACTGGCGGTCACATCGTGCAGCACCACCTTTTCGCCAAAGGTCTTACCCAGTTTTTCCAAATGTATCAGCATAATTTGTTCCGTTATCCGTTCTTTTCAGTTACACCATTGGTTTCAGCACTGGTGGCGGCGGTTCTTCAGGCCAACGTTGGCCAGTTCCTCCTGCTCCATCACCAGCGGATACAGTTCCTCCAGACTGGCGATCTCGTAGGTGGGGATCACCTTGCCGGGGTTCTCGGCGTGGTTGGGGTTATACCAGCAGGTATCCAGCCCGGCGTTGCTGCCGCCCTGAATATCGCTGGCCAAGCTGTCGCCCACCATCAGAACGTGCTCCCGATTCTCCACGCCCAGTGCGCGCAGAGCCGCATCAAAGATGCGGGCATTGGGCTTTTCGCAGCCCATTTTCTCAGAGATGAACACGTCCTCCATAAAGTTCATCACGCCGCTTTCCGCCAGACGGCGGGTCTGCACCATCTGGGCACCGTTGCTGACGATAGCCAGCGTTGCCACCTCGGAAAGCTCCCGCAGCACGTCCAAAACCTCGGCGTTCATCAAGTCCGGGTGGGTGGAGAGCTGCTCCAGATAAAAGCGGTTCATCTCCACGCCGTCACCGGCGGCATCGATGGTCTTTAAAAAGCGGCTGAACCGCTCGCCGAACAGCTTCTCGCGGCGGATCTGGCCTTTTTCCAGCTGCCGCCACAGTTCCTCGTTGATGGTGCGGTAGGTCTGCACTGTTTCAGCGTCCGGCTCGATGCCGTAGTTCACCAGCGTTTCGGTCAGCGCCTTGTTTTCCGCTGCGTCAAAGTTGAGCAGCGTATTGTCTGCATCGAACAGGATGCAATAATATTTTGCCATAGTATCTCACTTTCTTTTCAGCATTTCCCACTTTGGTGTATCAACAGGGAGAAGCCAGCCCCACCCCCGGCAGAGCTGGCTTCTCGTTATTCAGAAACGATCTCATACGCAGACAGGTCTGTTTGTGCCGGGGTGTTGTCCGGACACATTGTTTTACCCTCGCAGGGCGTCAGACCACATTTCTGCATTTCTTCCTCCAGTGCGCTGTTATCCACGTTTTCCCAGTCGGTATCGTAGTAATCCACGCTGCCGTCGGTCACGTCATACTCGCCGGGCAGGGCGGGCGTGCGCATCGCTTCCCAGTACATAAGGCTCCACCTTCCTCTCCCGCCAGCCTATGCGGCGCAAGGAGGAAATGTGCCCTTAGTTGGCAGCTTCCTTGCTGGCGCTTACCTCGGTTTTGGAGGAAGCGGGCTTTTCCTCTTTAGAAGAGGCTGGTTTTTCCTCCTTGGAAGAGGAACTGCTCTGCGAAGAAGAGACGGGCTTTTCTTCCTTAGAAGATGCCGCAGAAGAGGCAGGCTTCTCCACCTTGGAGGAGCTGCCAGCGCTTTCAGAAGTACCGTTCGAGGAGGAAGAAGCGGGTTTCTCTTCCTTGGAAGAGGCCGGTTTTTCTTCCTTAGAGGAGGACGTTTCTTCCTTGGAGGATGCAGGCTTATCCTCCTTAGAGGAAGCGCTGGAACTGCTGGAACTGCTGGTGCTGCTGGTGCTGCCGGACGTTCCACCGCTGACCGTAAGTTCCAGCTTGTTGCTGGTGACGGTGCAGTCATTATAGCTGGCGGTGGCATACACCCGGAAGGTGCCGCCCACCATGGAGGGGTCTACCTCGCCCTTTACGGTGGTCTTACCGGCAGCCTGTGTTACCTCGCTGCCGTTGACATACCAGCGGATGCTGGAAGCATCCAGATACTTGCCCTTGAGGGTTGCCTTAAAGGTATAGGAATCCCCCAGCCCAGCCTTACCGCTGCTGCTGACCTGGATAGAGGCTGCTGCAAACACAGCGGTCACATCCACGTTCTGGTCAAAATTGGTATCAGTGCGGGTGCGCTTGGTCACGCCATCGCTCCACTTGACGAACACATAGCCGTCCTCCGGCACAGCGGTCACCTTAACGCTCTGGGCGGCGCTGGTCACCTTGACGGTAAGAGACTTGCCGCTCTCGTCGCCGCAGGTCAGGGAGCCGCCGCCGGTTTTGTCCACGCGATAGTCCGCCTGATACTCCGTTTTTTCCTCAACAACAGAGGAGGAGACCGTCTCCGAGCTGCTGGGTGCCTCCACCGCAGAGCTGGGGTTGGCGGTATACTCGGCACGGGTGGGGATATTATTGGTATCCGGGCGGCGATCCTCGGTCTCGTAAGCGTGGGTGCGCAGATACTTCAGCAGCACCTTCAGGCCTGCGGGCTTGAGGTGGATATCCCCGCTCTGGTAGTAATCGACATTGCCGTAGCCGTTGGCGTCCTTCAGTGCCTCGGCAGAGTTGAGGAACTTGACGCCCAGCTGCTCGCACATGGTCAGCAGCGCCATGTTGAAATCATCAATGCGGGTCTGATCCATATTGGGGTAGTTGGAGTGGTTGGACGGGACCGGCGGCCCCGTGTTGACGATGATATCGGTATAGGGATAGCTGGCCTGAATGGCCTGTACCAGCGCGGTGTAGTTGCTGATAAAGTCCTCGGTATTCATGCCGTTGTCGTTGGTGCCCAGCATGATGACCACCCGGCGGGGCTTCATTTTTGCCACGGCCTGCGCGATGGTGTAGCGGTTATCGTCCCGCTTAAAGGTAACGATGCCCTCGTTCAGGGCGGCACTGGTGCCAATGCCTTCCTTGGCGCAGAACTGCTGCAACGAGATCAGACCGTTGGCGTACAAACGCACCGTGTTGGAATCGCCGATAAAAAGGGTCTGCTCCTGATAGGCGTCACCAGCATCAGCAGTCCCGGTGAGCAGTGCGCTGGAAGTCTCGTTGATCTGGTAGTGGTCGGAGATATCCTCCTCCCCTTCCGGAGCGGGCGCAGGGGTAATAATGGAAGAATCCCCCGGCTGCTCCGTCGGGCTCTTGCCCCGCTTGAGCATGGTAAGGGTGATGCCGATGGTCAGCAGCGCCGCCAGTGCGCACACGATGCACACCAGCACCGCCTGCTTCTGCATCGGGGTCAGCGCCTTGTTCTCCTGTTGATTATTGCTTCTCATATTCTATCCATTCTCCTTCCGAAGGAATGAAACTTCCTGTCATACCCGGGCTGCCAGCAGCCGGTCGGTAAGGTCGGCGCAGCTTTCGGCCAGCAGCACCGGATGGAAAGCTTCCAGTTCTTCCCGACTGCCGTAGCCGTACAGCACACCGGCAGCATCCAGACCACAGTCGGCAGCGCCCCGCATATCATCGTTGCGGTCACCCACCATCAGCACCCGCTTGCCCAGCAAAGCAGGCTGACCGAGCACATAACGCACGACCTCGGTCTTGGTGTCCCGGCTCTCGTCCATAGAGGCACCGCCGATAAAATCAAAATACTGCGCCAGCCCCTGTTCTTCCAGAATGGGGGTGACCACCTTGGTGGGCTTGGAGGTGGCGGTGCACAAAATAAAACCAGCCTGCTTCAGGGTTTGCAGCATCTGCGGAACACCCGGGAACACGGCACACTCGTGGCTGCCCTTCACCGCGTAGCTCGTGCGGTAAAGGTCGGTGGCCTTTTCGATCAGCGCCGGGTCGGTGAAGTGCTCACCGAAGCTTTTGCGCAGCGGCGGGCCCAGATACCGGCGCAGGTTTACGCCGGATACATCCACACCCATGGTGCAGAAAACCTCTTGCAATGTATGAATGATACCGGGGGCCGAATCGATCAGCGTCCCGTCCACATCAAATAGGATCGCATCATAATGCAGCAATATTTTATTCCTCGCTTTCATGGTGATACATCCAATAGTATAGCACAGATTTGATACATCAGCAATTCCAACAAAAGATTTTTCTGTCTCTTATGCAGGATTTTCATAAAAAGGGAGGCTGCTGCACCCTGTTTTGTGCAGCAGCCTCCCTTGCGGCAGAACGATTCAGAGCAATGTCGGGCAGCCTGCGGGCTGCCCGGCATTGCATTTTCATGGGTTAGATTGCAGTAAAAATCGTCCCGCACAAAAAACATTACTGCGCAGGTGATGGGCAGCCGCTGTCCCCCGGGACATAGAGGTTGTTGGAAACGAACTCCAGCTTATCCTTGAGCACCAGTTCAAGGTTTGCGACGGCGTGCACCATATTGGTGGCGGAGTCGTTCACCTCCAGCAGCTTGCAAAGATCCAGGCCATCCAGATCCATGGCCTTCTGCATCTTCCGGCTTTCGGCACACAAAATGTGGCTGAGCGCCGTTTCCTGCAAGGCAATGCTTTCCATCAGGTCCACAACGGCTTGATCCAAGCTGACCTTGGGCATCTCCGGGCACTGAGAACGGGCGCATGGTGTATCGATCATCATAGGGCAAAACCTTCCTTTCCGGTCGTGTGCCCTATCCTATGCTGCGGCGGGTGCGGCTGTTACTGCTTTTCAGCCTGCGCGCGCACCTTCTCAATGGTATCGCGGTAGCCGCCGGAGCCGTACTGGATGCAGCGGTTGATGCGGCTGATGGTGGCGGTACTGATCTCCACCGCCTTGACGATCTGCTCATAGGTGGCACCGTCCAGCAGCAGCTTTGCGGCCTGCAGGCGCTGCGCCATATCCGAGATTTCCTTCACGGTGCACAGATCCTCAAAAAAGGCGTAGCACTCTTCCCGGCTCTCCAGACTGAGGATGGCATCAAAGAGCGCATCCGTCGTCTCATTTCTTCTGGAATTTTTTTCAGCCATTGTTTTTCTCCTTATTATAACAGCGGCGGCAGCAGGCAAAGCAGACAGTGCTGTCGCACGGAATATTCTGCACGCTATTACTTTAGCACTTCAAAGTGTGAAAGTCAAGACCTGTGGGTGAATGGCTTTCACTTAAGAGCGTATTCAGTTTTATTCTCTTCACACATGAAAGAAAATCATCTAAAAATTATTCCCAGAAAATGGCTTGAATTGGCGTATCCTCTGAACTTGTTACAGAAATATTGACAATTGATGAAAACGGGAATAAAGTAGGACACAATCATTCAGCAAATGCAAGGAACAGGACATGATCTTCTGCATCACCCTCTTTCAGCGAGCCGCTCCTCGGATGAAAAAGCGGCAGTCAGGAGCAGAGGACCCTCGCCTGCGAGCAGCCTGTGTGAACCGGGTTTTGTGCCCCCAAGTAGCATGGTGCCGTCCAGCCCACGTTATCGGGCAGCATGGTCAGTATACCATGCGTGGGAGAGTGGCTGTTTTAACACAGCAAGCGAAGTGGTACCGCGGAGTATTGCTCCTGCCCTGGCAGGCGGGAGCAGAAGCCTTCGTCTTCGGAGTGTGGCCGGAAAGCCCGGTCATGTGCTGAGGACGAAGGTTTTTTACGCTCCGGGGCAATGCTTTGCCGGACGGCAGCCTATCGTTCCGAACCTGTTGCGGAGTGAAAAAAGGAAAGAGGTAGAAAACTATGAATACGCTGGTCATCGTATTGATCGCAGCGGTGTGCCTGTTTGGCGCTTATGTGCTTTACGGCCGCTGGCTGGCTAACAAATGGGGCATCGACCCCGCAGCCAAGACTCCGGCTGTCGTCCACGAGGATGGCCGGGACTATGTGCCCACCAATGGCTGGACGGTGTTTGCCCACCAGTTCAGCTCCATCGCTGGTGCAGGCCCTGTCACCGGTGCCATTCAGGCCGCAGCCTTCGGCTGGCTGCCGGTGCTGTTGTGGGTGCTGCTGGGCGGCATCTTCTTCGGCGCTGTTACCGACTTTGGCGCTCTGTATGCTTCCGTTAAGAACGACGGCAAGAGCATGGGTATGCTGATCGAAAAGTACATCGGCAAGACCGGCCGCAAGCTGTTCCTGCTGTTCTGCTGGCTGTTCTGCGGCATCGTGATTGCCGCTTTTGCGGACATGGTTGCCGGCACCTTCAATGCCTTCGGCGCAGACGGCGCAATGGTTGAGGCTGCCAAGACCAACGGCGCTGCCGGCATGGTGTCCATCATGTTCATGGTGTTCGCCGTTATCTTTGGCCTGCTGCAGAAAAAGTTCAGCTTCTCCGGCTGGAAGGAAAGCGTTATCAGCATCGTGTTCATCGTGCTGTCCTTTGTCATCGGCGCAAACCTGCCCCTGATCCTGGGCAAGGCCGCTTGGAGCTACATCACCTTTGTGTACATCTTCTTTGCTGCTGTGCTGCCCATGTGGCTGCTCAAGCAGCCCCGTGACCACATGACCACCTTTATGTTCGTGGCCATGATTGTGGGTGCTGTGGTTGGCCTGCTGGTGGCACACCCCACCATGAATCTGCCTGTGTTCACCGGCTTTACCAACGAAAAGCTGGGCACCATGTTCCCCATCCTGTTCGTCACCGTGGCCTGCGGTGCAGTTTCCGGTTTCCACAGCCTTGTTTCCTCCGGTACTTCCTCCAAGACCGTTGAGAACGAGAAGGATATGCTGAAGGTCGGCTACGGTGCCATGATTCTTGAAAGCCTGTTGGCTGTTCTGGCTCTGTGCGTTGCCGGTGCTGCCGCAGCTGCCGACGGTACTCCTGCTGCCGGTACTCCGTTCCAGATCTTCAGCCGCGGCGTTGCCGGTTTCTTTGAGATGTTCGGTGTGCCCGCCTACGCTGCTACCGTGTTCATGACCATGTGCGTTTCCGCACTGGCACTGACCAGTCTGGATGCCGTGGCCCGTATTGGCCGCATGAGCTTCCAGGAGCTGTTCAGCGTGGACGACATGGAGCACGCCGAGGGCTGGCGCAAGCTGTTCTGCAATGTGTACTTCTCCACCTTCATCACGCTGGTGTTTGGCTTTATCCTGACCAAGATCGGCTACGCCAACATCTGGCCTCTGTTCGGTTCTGCCAACCAGCTGCTGAGCGCACTGGTGCTGGCTACCCTGTGCGTGTTCCTGAAGGTGACCGGCCGCAGCAACAAGATGCTGTTCCCCCCGCTGGTCATCATGCTGTGCGTTACCTTTACCGCATTGGTGCAGCGCCTGATTGCTATGGTCAAGGCCATCAGCACCGCCGCTTCTGTTACCATCCCTGCCGGTGAGACCACTTGGAGCGCTGTGTTCATCGCAAACGGCCTGCAGCTGATCCTTGCCGTGCTGCTGATCGTGCTGGGCCTGAACATCGTGTTCCACTCCTTCTCCGCTTACAAGAAGGCTGAGCACAACAGCGAAGCAAACGTCTGATTCTGCCATTCACAATCCTGTTTTCAATAAACAAAACGCCGCTGACGATGCACAAAGCCGTCAGCGGCGTTTTGTTGTGGAAGCGTATTTTATATGTAAGCCCGGAAAATCCGCGGATTTTCCGGGCTTACATTTTCACAGACTGAGGAAAAGAGAAACTGCTTATTATAAATGACAGCTTTCCCAGCCCTGCAGAGCGGCCAGCTGATGCAGAGATTACGCGGATTCTTATATTTCGCATCTACATCCTCAATCTCTTCATTGATCTTCTCGAAGTCATGATATCCGATCACCGCTTCTCCTCTTAAGATCAATTCTCCCTGATATGCAATCTGGACCGGCACATTTTTGAATACTTTCGCATTGTTCGTGATCACTTCTCCGACTTCTCCGTTACCTCTGGTGACCGCCTTATAAAGCTTTCCATCACGATAAGTCAGTACAACTGTCAGACCATCCATCTTCCATGACATCAGAACTTTCTGATCTCCCACAAAGTTCTTAAGTTCTTCTACTTCTTTCGTCTTATCCAGAGAAAGCATCGGGCTTTCATGTCTTTCTTTCGGCAGTTCGCTTACCACTTCATATCCTACATTTACCGTCGGACTGTTTGACAAGGTAATACCAAGCTCATCCTCAAGCTCCTTAAGTTCATCATACAATCTGTCATATTCATAATTACTCATGATCTCCTGTGCTTCCTGATAGTATGCTCTGGAAGCTTTATTCAGAAGGCTGACCAGTTCTTTCATTCTCTCGTTCTTTGACTGTCCCATACAATTCTTTTAACTCCTGTTCTGTTAATTCTCTTACCTCTCCCGGTTTCAGATTACCTAGTTCTACATTCATAATGCGGATTCTC
>OGLV01000818.1_pt1 | contig 9101 bp, 8 predicted proteins | sample 1572851 | NCBI WGS metagenome assembly OGLV01 (sample SAMEA2582005, study PRJEB24529) | metagenome | biome: Human gut stool | place: China | collected 2011
TTAACACCCACCCCTACCTTAAGGCTTCTAAACATTGCGCCGCGCACGGCGCAAAAATCTTGATCTGTATTTCTGACGACCTGTGCGTCAGAAATACACTTTACAGGCTGCAAACGTGCGAGCGCAGCGAGTGCGCTGCCGCAGCCTGAATCCTACTCAAAAATTCGCTTCGCGGATTTTTGAAGTCTTACTGCTCGATCTGTTCCATAACGTACGCTTCAACGATATCGCCGACCTTGATGTCGTTGTACTTTTCGAAGCTCAGGCCGCACTCGTAGCCCTGCGCGACTTCCTTGACGGAGTCCTTGAAGCGCTGGAGCGAGGCGAGGTGACCCTCGTGGACGACGATGCCGTCGCGCACGATGCGCACGTCGCACGCGCGCTGGATCTTGCCGTCGGTGACATAGCAGCCCGCGACGGTGCCGACGGACGAGACTTTGTAGGTCTGGCGAATTTCGGCGTGGCCGATGATGGCCTCGCGGAACTTCGGCGCGAGCATACCCTTCATAGCGGCCTCGATCTCGTCGATGGCGTCGTAAATGACGCGGTACATGCGCATGTCGACATGGTTGCGGGCCGCGCTGTCGCGCGCCGCGGCGTCCGGACGGACGTTGAAGCCGACGATGATGGCGTTGGACGTGGCCGCGAGCATGACGTCGCTCTCGTTGATCGCGCCGACCGCGCCGTGGATGACGCGCACGCGGACCTCGTCGTTGGAGATCTTCTCAAGCGACGCCTTGACAGCCTCGACCGAGCCCATGACGTCCGCCTTGACAATGATGTTGAGGTTCTTCATTTCGCCCGCCTGGATCTGGCTGAACAGGTCCTCGAGCGAGACCTTCGTGATGGGGGCATTGGCCTTGCGCTTTTCCTCTTCCTTGCGCTGCTCCACGAGCTCGCGGGCAAGGCGCTCGTCGGCGACGGCGTTGAAGTGTGCGCCGGCCTCGGGCACTTCGCCAAGGCCCGTGATCTCCACAGGCACGCTGGGGCCCGCAGTGGTGAGCTTCTGGCCCTTGTCGCTCATCATCGCGCGCACGCGGCCGACGGCCGTGCCGGCGATGATGATGTCGCCCTGATGGAGCGTGCCGTTCTGGACGAGCAGCGTTGCGATCGGGCCGCGGCCCTTGTCAAGGCGCGCCTCGACCACAGCACCGGACGCGGCACGGTTGGGGTTGGCCTTGAGCTCGGCGACCTCAGCGGTCAGCGCGACCATTTCGAGCAGGTTGTCGATGCCCATGCCGGTCTTGGCGGAGATGGGGCAGACAATGGTGTCACCGCCCCAGTCTTCGGCAACGAGGCCGTACTCGGTGAGCTGCTGCTTGATGCGCTCGGGGTTGGCGTCGGGCTTATCCATCTTGTTGATGGCGACGATAATGGGAATTTCAGCGGCCTTGGCGTGGTTGATGGACTCGATGGTCTGCGGCTTGATGCCGTCCTCCGCCGCAACGACGAGGATGGCGATATCCGTGATCATCGCGCCGCGGGCACGCATGGAGGTGAACGCCTCGTGGCCCGGAGTATCGAGGAAGGTGATGGGCTTGCCCTTGATCTGCACCTGATAGGCACCGATGTGCTGGGTGATGCCGCCCGCCTCGCCGGAGGCGACGTGAGCATTGCGGATATAGTCGAGCAGCGACGTCTTGCCGTGGTCGACGTGACCCATGACGACGACGACCGGCGCGCGGGGCTGGAGCTCGTCGGCGCTGTCCTCGTGATCGTCGATGAGCTTTTCCTCGATCGTCACGACGACTTCCTTTTCGACCTTGCAGCCGAGCTCTTCAGCGACAAAGGACGCGGTGTCGAAGTCGATCATCTGGGAAAGGGACGCCATCACGCCGTTTTTCATCAGGCACTTGACGGCCTCGGCGCCCGTCTTCTTCATGCGGGAGGCCAGCTCGCCGACGGAGATCTCGTCGGGAATTTTGACGGTCAGCGGCGTCTTCTTCGCGATCTCAAGCTGCAGGCGGCGCATCTTCTCGGCCTCCTCCTGCTTGCGCTTGCCGGAGAACGGCTGCTGACGGTTGTTGCGGTTTCTGTTGTTGCGGAACTTTTCCTTGCTGCCGCGCTCCAAGTCGCGGCGGTCACCGGAGCGCTCGGCCATGTCCTGCAGCTTTTCGTCGTACTTGTCAAGGTTGACGTTCGTGACCTTGCGGGTGTCGACGATCTTCTTTTCCGGCACGCGCGTCGTGGGATGCTGCGTGGCGGTGGACTTGCTCTGCTGCTGCACCGGCTGGGTGTTCTGCTGCGGCTGGGCGGGCTTACCCTGCTGGCCCTGCTGGGGCTGGGGACGGCTGCCGCCGTTATTGCCGTTATTGTTTCTCGGCTGGTTCTGAGCGTTATTCGCCTTGGGCTGACTCTGCGCGGGAGCGGCCTTGGGCTCGGGCTTTTTCTGGGGAGCGGACTCGGCGTAGATCGACTCGATCTTCACCTGATGCTTCTGCGTCAGATGCTCAAAGATCAGGTTGACCTCGTCCGCGGACAACACCTGCGAAGGCTTCTTGCTCCCGTCCTCATAGGTACTCAGAACGGACAGAATGTCCTTCGACGTAAGGCCGAAGTCCTTTGCCATATCGGATACCTTGTTCTTGTTCATTGTAGTAGCCAAATTATTGCACCTCCGTGTGTTGTGATCTCTGCTTACTGTCTTTCTTGATGCTGCCCTTGCCCTTCTTCACGGGGCGGGAATGGGCAAAGCGCCTTGCCGCGCGCTGCTTTTCCGCGGCGCGGTGCGCCTTTTCTCTCTCAGCGCGCGTGCGTCCGTGCTTGACCGCGCCTCTCGGGCGCTTGCTCTCGCTCTTTTCCGCGCTCTTGGCCTTTGCGGCGGGAGCGGGCTGCGGCTCTTCCTGATGCGGCTTTTTCTTACCGGTGCGCACATTTTTTTCGTGCTGCTTGAGCTCTTTCCTCCGCTCGGCGGCGCGGGCCGCCTTGATCGTCAGGCGCTTGGCCGCCTCGCCGTAGTGCGCTTCGTCACTCTCCGCCAGCTTTTTCGCGACGGCCTCGGCAAAGCCGATGTCCGTCAGCGCCAGCAGCGCGCACGACGTGCGCCCCAGCGCTCTGCCGAGGTCCTCCTTCGTCGGCGGGATCTCAAGGCAGATGCACTCGCCCGCCTCGCCGAAGTGGAGCGCGCGGCGGCGCGTGTTGTCCGCCGCATCCGAGGCGATGAGGATGAGCCGCGCGTGCTTGCTTCGTGCCGCCGCGCCGACGGGCTCTTCACCGACCTCCAGCTTTCCGGCCTTTTTGGCAAGGCCGATGAGATTGAGCAGTTTATCCACCGTTTGCCATCTCCTTTTCCATTTCTTCGTAGACGCTCTCGGGGATGGCCGTGTCCAGCGCGCGCTCGAGCGCGCGGGATTTGCGCGCCCGCTTGAGGCATTCGCTGTTCGGGCAGACGTAAGCGCCGCGCCCGGGCTTTTTGCCCGTAAAGTCGAGCGACACCTCGCCTTGCGGCGATTTGACGGCGCGGATGAGCGCGCGTTTGTCCTTCATCTCGCGGCAGCCCACACACTGGCGCTGCGGGATCTTCTTCACTTTCTGCATGAGCCGCCCTCCTCTTTGGCGCTTTCAGCGCCTCGGACTTTTTTGCGCCGCGCACGGCGCAAATGAACTGAAATCGTTTTTACTGGCGACCGGTGCGTCAGTAAAAACACTTCTCGCCCCGCAAGTGTGCGAGCGCAAGCGAGTGCGCGCAGCGGGGTGCAAATTGAAGCTCAAAAATGTGCCTATGCACATTTTTGAAGATCACTCTTCTTCGCGATAGCTCTCGGGCTTGATGTCGATCTTGTAGCCGACGAGACGCGCGGCTAAGCGTGCGTTCTGCCCCTCCTTGCCGATGGCAAGGGAAAGCTGATCGTCGGGCACGATGACGCGGCAGGCCTTGCCCTCTTCGGCAAGGCGCACGTCGACAACGTCCGCCGGAGCGAGCGCTGCGGCGATGTACTCCGCGGGATCGTCGCTGTACTTGATGATGTCGATCTTCTCGCCGCGCAGTTCTTCGACGATGCTGTTCACGCGCTGGCCGTGGGGGCCGACGCACGCGCCGATGGGGTCGACGTTCTCGTCGTTGCTCCACACCGCCATCTTCGTGCGGGAGCCCGCCTCGCGGGCGATGGAGCGAATTTCGACTGTGCCGTCGTAAATTTCGGGCACTTCGAGCTCGAAAAGACGCTTGACCAAACCCGGATGCGTACGGGAGATCACGACCTGCGGGCCGCGGGACTGGCGGCGCACGTCGACAAGGTAGACCTTGATGCGCTGGCCCTCGACAAGCGTCTCGCCCTTGACCTGCTCGCCGGCGAGAAGAATGGCGTCTGTCGCTTCCGTGCCGGTGCCGATGCGAAGGGACGCATTGCCCGTGCGGGGATCGATGCGCGTGACGACACCGGTGAGAATTTCATGCTGCTTGGAGTTGTATTCGTCGTAGACCATGCCGCTCTCGGCTTCGCGCAGGCCTTGGATGATGACCTGCTTGCCGTTGCCCGCGGCGATGCGGCCGAATTCGATGTTGTCGACGGGAATGTTGACGATATCGCCGACATTGTACTTGGCGGAGATGGCCTTCGCGTCATCGAGGCTCATCTGCGTGCCGGGGTTCTCGACCTCATCCACGACTTCCTTCTGCACGAACATCTTGAGCTCGCGCTTGCCCTCGTCCACATCGACCACGACGTTTTCCACGCCCTCGTGGTCGCGTTTGTAGGCGGTGGTGAGTGCCTGAACGATCTTATCCATCATAAAGGTCTGAGAAATGCCGCGTTCCTTTTCCAGCATCGCAAGCGCTGCGAAGATTTCATCACATTTCATGGGTATGCTCCTATTCTGTATAATCAAAGTAATTGGTATTCTTTTTGGTTAAAAGTCGCAGCGCAGGCGCACGAGCGCGACCGCGTCCTTTTCAAAGCGCTTTTCCTCTTCGCCGATGCGAAGCGTGACCGCGCCGTTGTCGTAGCCCGCGAGGTCACCGGAAAATTCCTTGCGCCCGTCCACGGGCTTGTAGGTCTTCAAGAGCACAGGCGAGCCCATGAACTGCTCAAAGTCACCGGGCCGCTTGAGCGGGCGCTCCGCGCCGGCGGACGCGACCTCGAAAATGTAGCTCGACTCGATGGGGTCGGCCTCGTCCAGAATATCGCTCAGCGCGCGGGAGATGGCCTCGCAGTCGAGGATGTTCACGCCGCCGTCCTTATCAATGTAGATCCGCAGATACCACTGTCCGGCCTCGCGGACATATTCCACGTCCCAGAGCTTGCAGCCGTTCTCTTCGACCACGGGGAGCGCCAGTTCGCGCACGGTCTCTGTCACTTTCTTCATTGTATCCCTCGCAATCCGTGTTTTTTCCGAAATTTGCAAAAGAAAGAGCGGGCCAAACGGTCCACTCTGCGTTTCCTGCATCCATAACACAAGCATACTATCACACAAAGCTGCGGAATGCAAGCGTTTTTGCGCGCAGTTTGCGGCTTTTTTGAAAAAATTTCCGCTGTTTTTCGTTATTTTTTGCGCGCCGCACCCTTCCCGCTTGCAAAGCGGGGAAAAGTGTGCTATAAGGATAGGACTCTGAATAGAGAATGAGAGAGAGGGATATTTTATGGCGCGTTCCGCCACGCTCGATATGACGCAGGGCAGCCTTGGCCGCCAGATCATCGGCTTTTCGCTGCCTCTGATGTTCACTAACCTTTTGCAGATGCTCTTCAGCATGGTCGACCTTGCGGTCGTCGGCCGCTTTTCAAGCTCCGCCGCCATGGGCTCGGTCGGCTCGACCACGACGCTCATTTTCCTGTTCACGGGCTTTCTGATGGGCCTTGGCAGCGGCGTCAACGTGCTTGTCGCCACGCACTTCGGCGCACGCAGCGAGAAAAACGTGCGCGAGTCCGTTCACACGTCATTTCTTGTGTGCCTGATCGCGGGCTTTTTGATGCTGGTGCTGGGCCTCATTTTCGCCCGCCCGCTGCTCGAGCTTCTGAACACGCGCGACGACCTGATCGACGGCGCGGAGCTGTACCTTCGCATCTACTTTCTCGGCATGCCTGCCGCCGCGCTCTATAACTACGGCAACGGCGTTCTGAATGCCATCGGCGACACGAAAACGCCGCTCATCTTCCTTTCCACCGCGGGCGTGCTCAATGTCATCCTCGACCTTGTGTTCGTCATCGGGCTCGGGATGTCGACCGACGGCGTCGCGCTCGCGAGCATGCTCTCGCAGTGCGTGTCCGCGGGGCTCATCGTTCGCTCGCTCATGCGCAGCAAGGAGATCTACAGCCTCAGCTTAAAAGAGATCCGCTTCCACAAGGACAAGGCCATCCACGCGCTGTCTGTCGGCGTGCCGGCAGGTTTGCAGAACGCAATCTTCTCGGTCGCAAACCTCTTCATTCAGGCGGGCATCAATTCGTTCAGCACCGTCGTCGTCGAGGGCAACTCCGCGGCGGGCAATGTGGATAACCTCGTCTACTCCGTGATGAACGCGTTTTACATCGCCTGCTCGAGCTTTGTCGGGCAGAACTACGGCGCGGGTAAATCGCGCCGCGTGCTCAAGAGCTACCTGCTGACGCTCTGCTATTCCGCAGTAGCCGCAGCGGTGCTCGGCGGGCTGTTCCTGCTGTTCGGGCACCAGTTTCTCTCGCTCTTCACGTCGGAATCCGACGTCATCGAGGCGGGCCTCGCGCGCATCTGGGTCATGTGCTTCTCGTTCCCGATCTCGGCCACGATGGACTGCACCACCGCCGCCTCGCGCGGCCTTGGAAAGGGCCTCGTGCCGATGATCTTCGTGTTCCTCGGCTCGTGCGTGTTCCGCGTGGCGTGGATCTACACCGTGTTCGCCCACTTCCATACGATCCGCTCGCTCTATATGCTCTATCCGTTCTCCTGGGTACTCACGGGCGCGGCGGAGATCGCATACTTTTTGTATTGCTATAAGAAATATGTCAAGCCGCTGGATGCGTCCCACGCAGCGGAATGAAAAAGAGCTGTCCGAAAGGACAGCTCTTTTTTTGCGACCACACTGGGCGCGTGTGCTTTTTCGCGCTTGTGCGAAAAAGCCAAGAATTTTCACAGCTTTTGCAAAGCTGCCAACTTGCGGTTTTTGTAATCCGCGTCCCCCGTCACTTCGCGGAGCACGGTGATCTCCTCCGGCAGCGCGGCACTGCTTTGCCCGTACTGGAACAGCACGGCCCTTTCCGCGCTGAAGGGGTACACGTCGATCTCGCAGCGGCGGTCGGCGAAGACGAAGCGGTACTTGGTCTTGCGCACGGGCGAGAGCGCCGTGTCGCGCTCTAAGAGGTATTTTTCATACTGCTTTTGCGAGATGGGACGCTCGGTGTCCCATTTTTCGCCGTTTTCCATGCGATGCTTTTCGGTGTAGAAGTACAGCGTCTCCGCGCCGCTTTTCTGCATGCGCACGCGGCGCTCGATGTTCGGGTTCGTCAGCGCGAGATACGTCTGCGTCATGTCGATGGCCGCGGCGCGGTATTTGTGGGAAAACGCCGCCATGTCGGGCATGGCGATAAGGTACTTGCGCTTTTGCGCCATCGGCTCGACCTCGCCCACGGCGCGGTAAATTTCGCGCAGGGCGCGCTCGATTTTATTGTTGAAATTTGCGTCGTTGTCGATGATGCGCAGATTCGGGTGCGCGCTCCACGCGCGCAGTGTGCGGTCGTCCATCTCGCGAGCGAATTCGATGGATTCCGTGCGCGCGTTGTTGCCGAGGTCATAGGCGAACTCCGCGCCCTTGGCGCAGGTGATGAGATGGAGCACCATGTCATAATTGGCGAGCACACGCTCTTCGGTGCGGCCGTCAAAGCGCGCGATGACCTGCGCAAACTCCTCATCCGACACGTAGGCCTTGTCGTCCATCAGCGCGCGGTCGTAGAGAATGAGAATATTGTCCTCCGGCACGAGCTGCGCGGCATCCAGTGCGAGCTTTTCCTTGTGGATCTGATCGCCGACGACAAAGTCCTGAAATTGCAGCATCGACATACAGTTGTCAAATGGCTTGATGCCAAAGCCCGAAATGAGCTCAGTTGCCGTCTCGGGGATGGTGATGACGCGCCAGCCGTCCTCCTGCTTGAATTCCTTGAGCACACGGCTCACGAGCGTGGTTTTGCCCGCCGCGGGGCCGCCCGTGAGGACGATCTTTGTGATGCGCTTTGCCATAGTTACGCTTCCTTTCCGTGCAGAAGATAGTCGCCGAACGCTTCGACGGTCTTAAAGTACAGGTCGCAGTTTTGACGCATGAACGCCTCGATCTCTGGGATGTCGTTCGACCAGCCCGCGGCGGCGAAGCGCACATTCGCGGCCTTTGCCATGTCATATCCGGGCTTTAAGTCGTCGAGCACGAGCATCTGCTCGGCGGTGAAGCCGAGCTTTTCCATGATACCATAGAGTGCGTGCGGCTGGGGCTTGCGCCGGTCCTTTGGCACCTCCCAGCCGTAGACGAGCTTCGGCTCGGGGAGCTTATTTTCGCGGTAGTCGCGCAGAATGTTCGGCGAGAGCGAGTGCGATACAACGCAGATCGTGCCGCCTGCGTGCACGTAGTCCCACAGAATGTCGCGCATCCCGTCGTAAACCTGCGGCACGTGGTGCTGGACATATTCGTGCCAGTACGCCTGCTCGTGCTTCATATCCTCCTCGGTCATGCCGACCTCGCCGTGGAAAAAGTCATAGACGCCGGGGTCAAAGTTTTTGAGGACGTATTCCTCCAGCGTGTAGCGCTTCGCCTTGGGGAAAAACTTCGCCGTATACTCGGCAAAGCAGGGATAGTGTACCGTCGCGGTGGAGTTGACCACGGTGTCGTCGTGGTCGAGCACAAGGCAGGGGTAGGTCATAAAAGGGACTCCTTTTTGATACTTTTTATAAAAGTATAGCATATTAAGTGTCTGCCCTGCAAGGGCGGGAAAAAGCAGCGCCGAAGGCGCTTCGTCTTTATTCCCTGCACCGTGCAGGGGAACGGGCAAAGGGGACCATTCTCTCACGTGAGAGAATGGCCCCCTTTAGATCCCCCAAGAGAACGCAAGGGGCTCTGCCCCTTGACCCCCGACATTGGCAGTCTGTAGCTTGAATAACTGCACGCGCTGCGCAATGTAAGTGCGGTGTACATGGCTTCGCCATGAATCTTC